>ULSS01065846.1_pt1 | contig 14689 bp, 10 predicted proteins | sample 1956901 | NCBI WGS metagenome assembly ULSS01 (sample SAMEA4835714, study PRJEB28245) | human gut metagenome | biome: gut microbiome; material: fecal sample | place: Denmark | collected 2008
CAGCACGGTGTGCGGCACCATTTCCTCGACAGCTACGACGATAAAGACGAATAGAATAAAAAATTATCGCCCCAAACGGGGCGATAATTTTTTGTATAAACGCGGCTGCGAGGTGCCGACTGAGGGAGAGAATTGCGTTATGTTGTCAGTCCTGCTTTATCAGCTCCAGCAGCGTCTGCCTGAAGCCGTAGCGCTCGGCAAGCGCCCGCGCCTCGTCTATGCGCGGAGTGCCGCGGCGATATGGCGCGCGCTTGCGGGTGCAGCGGAGCATGATGTTCTTCGGCGAGTGGGCAAAGTCGATGAACTCTATCATGTCCACCTCGTAGCCCATGTCCTCCAGCACCGCGGCGCGGATGGAGTCGGTCAGCAGCGCGGACATGCGCTCCTTTATTATCCCGTGGCGCAGGAAAATGTCCAGTTCGCCGCCCTTTTTTATCTGCGCGTTTATCTCATGCTGGCAGCAGGGGACAGAGAAAATGTACTTCACGTCGTGCTGCAGCGCGTAGTGCAGGGCGTAGTCGGTGGCGATGTCGCAGGCGTGCAGCGTCACGACCATGTCGATATGCCGGTCGTAGAGCGTGTCGCGCGTCACGTCGGCGACGTGGAACTCAAGACCGGAGTAGCCGTACTTCGCGGCGATGCCGTTGCAGCGCTCCACGACGTCGGCCTTCAGATCGTAGCCGATGATGTGCGCGCGCATACCGCGCTTCTCGACGAGGTAATAATATAAGTAATAATATAATATGAAGGTGAGATAGGATTTCCCGCAGCCGAAGTCGAGGATAGTCATCTCCTCAAGGCCGGAGGAGCCGACCGCGTCGTCGATAAGCTCGATGAAGCGGTTTATCTGCTTGTATTTGTCGTACTTGTCGCGGAGGATCTTGTAGTCGGCGGTGAACACTCCGAGATCGACGAGCGCGGGGATGCACTCGCCCTCCGCAAGAAGATATTTCTTTTCGCGGTTGTGCGCGGCGGGGGCAGGGGCGGTCGCGGCGGTCTTGCCGGTGAGCTTGTAGCTGCCGTCGCGGCGGAGAATGTACTGCCGGCTCTCGCCGCCGGAGACTATAAGCACCTGCCGGTAGCGGCCTTCAAGCTCGCTGCGGCAGAGCGCGGTAAGCTCTTCAGCGCTGAGATTTTGGTGCATGGCCTTGTTGTCGCGTATGCTCTCGGCCTGATATACCGTCTCGCCGCGGATGACGAGCGGGCGGACGCTGAGCTTCTGCGCGGCGGCCTTGTCCGTCGGCTGGCTGAATACGGCCTTGCCGAACTCCGGCAGCGCCGCGGCAAGAATATCGCTGATGTTCGGCATTGTTACCTCCTGATAATGCGGAGAAATTTGGCGGATGTATCGGCGCACCGCACCCTTGGCGCCCCTCTTAGGGGAGCTGGCACGGCGTTAGCCGTGACTGAGGGGTCGCCAGCGTTTGGATTAGAGCAGAGTAGAAAAGAACGAGCAGAGTAAAGAAAAGATTGTCATTGCGAAGCCAGTTCGCAAACTGGCTGTGGCAATCCGCGTCCAATAACGCCGCACGAAAACATACTGCCGCCATAAAAAGAAACGGATTCCCACGTCGCTTCGCTCCTCGGAATGACAGGTTGTTTTGACATGTTTGTTCTTTTCACCACTGCTCCAGAGTTGAGATTAGAGCAGGGGACAAAAGAAAGTATGCGCCCTAATTAATATACCTGTCCCCCGCAGCCTCACTCAAACATGCGTTTGAGATTCAGCGCGGCGGCCTTCAGCTCGTTTTTGCTGTAGGAATTATTCGGGTCGGCGAGGACGGCGGCGATCGCTTCGCGGCCGCTTACGCCGCCGGATATCATCGCGTCCACCAGCATCGCCTCGGCGCTGACCGTGTGCTCCACCTTCGTGAACTGATACTCCGGCTCGACTTCGGCGACAATGGCGTACTCGCCCTTGTCATAATTGCCCTTGGCCAGAAGCTGCTCCTTAACCTGCGCGGGCGTGCCGCGGAAGCTCATCTCGTGCAGCTTTGTCATGTCGTTGCAGAGGCACAGCCGCAGCTTCGCCTCGGACTCTATCAGAAAGTCCACCAGCTCCATTATGCGCTTCGGGCTCTCGTAAAACGCAAAGGTCCTCGTGTCCGCGCCGCGCATTTTTTCAAGCAGCTTGCGCCGGTCGGCGTTCTCGCGCGGGAAAAATCCGTAGAACAGGAAGCTCGACAGGTCGAAGCCCGATATCGCCAGCGCGTTCACCGCCGCGCAGCAGCCGGGGACGCCGACGACGCGTATCCCTTCCTCGACTGCCGCCTTGATAAGCTCGTTGCCGGGGTCGGAGATGCATGGCGTGCCCGCGTCGGTGATGACGGCGACGCTCTTTCCGGCCTTCATCTCGTTTATAAAATACTTGGCCTTGCCGTATTCGTTGAACTTGTGGTTCGACACGAGCTTGTTGCGTATCTCAAGCTTGCCGAGCAGCACCATCGAGCGCCGCGTATCCTCGGCGGCGATGATGTCCACGTCGGTCAGTATCTGCACCCCGCGCGGGGACATGTCGCGCGAATTGCCGATAGGCGTCGCCACGATGTAAAGTGTTCCGGTTTTCTGCTCGTCCATATGCCTCATCCTCTGTGTCATATTTATTCAACATATTATATCCCATCCGCGCCGCTCTGGCAAGAGACGAAAATACACTTGCCGCCGTGCGGCGGGTATGATATATTAAGAATATTAAGATTCAAGCTGCCCGAATAGGGCGAAAACATAAACAGGGGTAGAAGCATGTACAAAGATAAAAAGATATGGCTTGCGCAGTCGGACAAGAACCTTTTCCTGCTGCCCAATATGGCAAACCGCCACGGACTCATCGCCGGCGCGACCGGCACCGGCAAAACGATAACCATGAAGGTGATGGCTGAGTCCTTCTCCGACATGGGCGTGCCGGTGTTCATGGCCGACGTCAAGGGTGACGTCAGCGGTATGTGTGTGCCCGGCGCGGACTCCGCGGATATGCGCGGCCGCATCGAGCGCTTCGGCATCGAGGGCTTCGAGTACAAGTCCTACCCGACCCGCTTCTGGGATATCTTCGGCGAGCAGGGGCACCCCGTCCGCGTCACGATATCCGACATGGGGCCGGTGCTGATTGCGCGCCTGCTGGGGCTGACCGATGTGCAGGCCGGTGTGCTGAATATCGTCTTCAAGGTCGCCGACGAGCACGGCCTGCTCCTGCTCGACATGAAGGATCTGCGCGCCAAGCTCCAGTTCGTGGGCGACAACCGCGCGGAATTCACCACGCAGTACGGCAACGTCTCCACCGCGAGCATCGGCGCGATACAGCGCGCGCTGCTGGCCTTTGAGGACGAGGGCGGCGAGATATTCTTCGGCGAGCCCGCGCTTGACATCCGCGACTGGATGCGCACCGACGCCGACGGCCGCGGCTATATAAACATTCTCAGCAGCGCGCGGCTTATCCAGAGCCCCAAGGTGTACGGCACCTTCCTGCTCTGGATGCTGACGGAGCTGTTCGAGCGGCTGCCCGAGGTCGGCGATCTCGAAAAGCCGCGCATGATATTCTTCTTCGACGAGGCGCACCTGCTGTTCTCCGACGCGCCGAAGGCGCTGGTGCAGAAGATCGTGCAGGTCGTGAAGCTCATCCGCTCCAAGGGCGTCGGCGTGTATTTCGTCACGCAGTCGCCGTCCGACATTCCGGACGATGTGCTCGCCCAGCTCTCGAACCGCGTGCAGCACGCCCTGCGCGCCTACACTCCGGCAGAGCAGAAGTCCGTCCGCGCCGCCGCCCGCGCGTTCCGCGTGAACCCCGCGTTCGACACCGAGCAGACGCTCATGGAGCTTGGCGTCGGCGAGGCGCTGGTCAGCTTTCTGGACGCCGACGGCGTCCCCGGCGTCGTCGAGCGCGCGAAGATCCTCCCGCCGCAGAGCCTTATGGGGCCTGCCGACAGCGCGAGAATGCAGCAGCTAATCCTCGCGGACGAGTTTGAGCTGAAATACCGCGACGGCGTCGACCGCGAGTCCGCATATGAGATACTCATGCAGGCGAACGCCGAGCTGGAGGAGCGCCGCCGTCAGGAGGCCGAGGAGGCCGCGGCGGAGAAGCAGCGCCGGAAGGACGAAGCCGCCGCCGAAAAGGCGAAGCAGAAGGCCGAGGCCGCGGCGCAGCGCGAGGCGGAGAAGGAAGCCGAGAAGCGCCGCAAGACCGCGCAGCGCGCCGTCACGAACGCGGCGTCCTCCGTTGCGCGTTCGGTCAGCACGAATCTGGTCAACTCCATCCTCGGCGGCAAGCAGACCAGCGGCAAGACCATCGCCAAGCGCGCCGCGAATAACGCGCTCAGCTCCGTCATGCGTTCCGGCTCCAGTGCCATCGTGCGCGGCCTGTTCGGCAATAAAAAGTGAAGAAATTGTTAAAAACACCGCTCAACGCCCAAAAATCGAACAGAAACCGTAAGGCGTATATTGAGTGGGCGCGGATAATATGATATCTTAAGATCAGCTTAAGGACTCCCGCAAACGATCAGAAAGAGGGATAAGTTTTTGAAAACACGAGTAATTTCCGCCGTGGTGCTCATCAGCATCACGCTCGCCTGCGTCTTCCTCTCACCGGTGACCCGCGTCATCTTTTTCGCCGTGGCCGGCATCCTCTGCGCGTACGAGCTCAGCCGCAACCTTGAAAAGCTTGAGGTCGGCTGCGCGGCCGGCGTCATGTATGCATACCTCGCCGCACAGGCGGTGCTGACCCTGATCGACCGCTTCACCGGCGTCGAGATCGGCCTGTTCTGGTACATGGTGCTCTTTGCCTGCGCTGTGTATTTTGCGCTGTTCGCGGGCATACTCCGGAAGGACGTGTCCGGCAAGGGCGCGCTCGGTACGGTGTTCGGCCTTGCGTATCCCTGCTTCCAGTTCTCGATGATAATGGTCATCTGCGTCAGCGACATCTGGCTCCAGACGCTCGCGGTCGCCTGCCTGTCCACCTGGGTGTGCGACAGCTTTGCCCTCTTCGGCGGCAAGCGCTTCGGCAAGCATAAGATCGCCCCCTCCGTCTCCCCGAACAAGACCGTCGAGGGCTGCATCTGCGGTGCGATCTCGTCCGTCGTTACCGGCGTCATCTTGTATTACCTGTCGCAGCTCTGGCTGCCGATCCCGTTCTGGCTCTGCGTTGTCACCGCGCTTCTCGCGTCCACGATGGGGCAGATCGGCGACCTCGCCGAGTCGCTTGTCAAGCGCATGATCGGCGTAAAGGACTTCTCGAATCTTATCCCCGGCCACGGCGGCATGTTCGACCGTGCCGACAGCCTGCTTTTCTCCATCCCGACCGCGTACCTCTGCCTTATCGTTGCCGGGATGATAGCCTGATCTGAGCGTATCATACCACGGAGGTTTCCATGGATACTCTTGATTATTCCGAAAGAAAAGATCTGAAACCGGCGCTGCTGATAATAAATCCGGTGTCGGGCAAGCGCATGGTGCTGCGCAACGTTGCGCAGATAATCCGCGTCCTGATGGACGCGGGCTATAAGGTCACTACGATGATAACCGGCAAAAAGGGCGACGGCACGGCTTTCGCCGCGAGCTTTGGGCGGGATTATCAGCTGGTCTGCTGCACCGGCGGCGACGGGACGCTCAACGAGGTCATCCACGGCCTTGCGATTGCGAATATCGACGTGCCGCTGGGCTACATCCCCTGCGGCAGCACGAACGACTTCGCCGCATCGCACGGGCTGAGCACGGATATCATCGAGGCGGCGGAGCACATCGCTTCGGGGTATTCCACGCGGTATGACATCGGCTGCTTCGGCGGGCGGCATTTCACCTATGTCGCGGCTTTCGGCGCGTTCTCGTGGCTGTCGTATACGACGGATCAGAACATGAAGAACGTCCTCGGCCATACGGCGTATATCCTCGACGCGATAAAGGATCTGTATAAGATAAAGCCGCTGCACATGAAGGTCACGGCGGACGGCGTGACGCATGAGGACGATTATATCTTCGGCGCGATCTGCAATACGACCTCCGTCGCGGGGACGATAACCCTGCCCGCGGCGATGGTGGACACGGCGGACGGCGTGTTCGAGGTGCTGCTCGTGAAGATGCCGAAGACGATGCTGGAGCTGGATATGATAATCCGCGGCCTGCTGTCGCAGGATTATTCCTGCCCGAATATCGACCTGTTTCAGGCAAAGGAGCTGGATATTGAGAATCCGCCGGAGCTTGAGTGGTCACTGGATGGCGAGGCCTCCGGCGTGATGGATAAGGTGCACGTCAGCGTCATCCCGCGGTTTCTGAACCTCCGCGGATAATGCGCGGCGCGTGTTGTGTAATATAATATATAATAGTATAATGTGTAATGACCACCCCATGCGGTTCACACCGCATGGGGTGGTCGCGCACTATCTTGGCGCCCCTATTAGGGGAGCTGTCAGCCGTAAGGCTGACTGATGGGTCGCCAGTCTTGGTTTACTGCCAGTAGGCAAAAGAAAGAACTTGTCCCAAAAACGCAGGAAGCCGCCACTGCGTTTTTGTTCCTGCTGTATGTGTCCCTTACTCGCTTAACCATCCAGAAAATCCTATGGAAATTATATACCAGTTACAGAATCTGTAAAATTGACACACTAGGTCAAATTCCAAATATTAACACAACATATAGTACTGTTGCTTACACAGAATACCATATATTGAAAAACTTAAGAAAAATTATAATAAAAAGACGGGTCGCACCGCTTGACACTGGTATAGCGTGATGGTAAAATATCCTGTACCTTGGGGCAGAAGTATACATGCCCCAAAATCCAAAGGAATGGAGTAGATTTTATGAGCAAAAACAAAGGTTTCTCCCGTGTAATGGCTTTGGTTTTGTTGATATGCATGGTCGTGAGCTTTGCACCCGCGGCGTATGCAGACGTTGACGAAGCCCCAGCCGTGCAGGAAGAAACGGTCGTAGAAGAATCGACCGTAAAAAAACCTGTTTCGGAGGAAGAAGCGCCCGTCGAGGAAAACGATGCTGAGACTCCGGAACAGCCTGCAGTGCCCTCCGGCAGCAATAGCATCAAGGAACTGTTTAAGTTCCATTGCACTGCTGATGACACCCATGCCGATCAGACCTACAACTGGTTCGGCAGCTATGTTAAGTACAATAACGACATAGCCTATGATGCAGCGCGCGGAGTATGGACAGCAAGCGCGAATATAACCAATGTTCAGACCCTGCTTTCCACCGGCGTGAAGGCTCCGAATAAGGTTTGGGGTAAGACCCATTACCACACCGATGCCGACGGCAATACTGTCCGCACCGCGACCATCAAGCTGGTTTGGGATGCAAATGCTACTGGCCAGAATGCTTCCGGCACCGAAACCACTGGCCTGTGGCTGCCTGACGGCGGTGTGCAGACTGTTGATGTCTGGTGCGCGACCGCCCCTGCGGCTCCGACAATAGCTGGATCCTTTACCAGGTCTGCCGGCAGTACTGTCGCAATTCGTATTCAGGATTCCGCATATGACATTCCGAAGTATGCCAAGAGCTACAGCAAGGTAACCTACTTCAGGTATCTTAAGGAAGGTACCTACAAGTTTACACCTGTGACAAAGGACGAAAACGGAGATTACTGGTGCGACCTCATTATCGATCCGACCAGCTATATTGACGAGTTCAACACTGCCAACAAGGCTGACCCCGCTTTTAGACTTGACCCCAACAAGCCGCTTTCCAACTTCACCTATAAGATGAAGTACACCGGAAGCAAGACCGACTTCAAGACCGACGGCAGCGGCTGGTCCATGCAGTCGTCTTCCTATGATAAGACTATCGGCGAGACCGCCAAGACCGGTAAGGTCGCGTATGTTTCCCAGTATTACATAGTCAAGTACACCGACGGTGTGGGCGGTAAGGCGTTTGCGGATCAGACCTATTATGCAGCCCCCAACGGAGCTACCCCCGCATTCAATGGCACCCCGACCCGCACGAACTACAACTTCATCGGCTGGGACACCACGGTTGCTGATACCGTGACCGGCGACGTGACTTACACCGCAGTCTGGGAAATCGCAGAGCCTGTTGTTCCCTCCGGTGCCAATAGTGCCAAGGAACTGTTCAAGTTCCACTGCACCGTTGATGATACACATGCTGACCAGACTTATAACTGGTTTGGCAACTACGTCAAATATAATAACGATAAAACTTACGACGCGGAGCGCGGCGTCTGGACTGCAACTGCGAATATAACCAATGTTCAGACCCTGCTTTCCACCGGCGTGAAGGCTCCGAATAAGGTTTGGGGCAAGACCCACTATCACACCGATGCCGACGGTAATACCGTCCGCACCGCAACCATAAAGCTCATCTGGAATCCCGATGCAGTTGGTCAGAATGCTTCCGGCACCGAAACCACAGGTCTGTGGATGCCTGACGGCGGTGTGCAGACTGTTGATGTCTGGTGCGCGACCGCTCCTGCGGCTCCGACAATAGCCGCTCTGCCCAGATCCACCAAGTCCTCTACCGCTATTCGCGTTCAGAACTCCACTGTTCCTTTTGACCCGAAAAACACCAGAGACACCGTTTCCAGCAATGTACATTACTTCAGAGACTTGAAGGAAGGTACCTACGAATTCACCCCTGTCACCAAGGACGAAAATGGAGACTTCTGGTGCACTCTCAAGATCACTGACTTTGCGCCCTACGTTACCAAATTCAACACCAGAAACAACAACCCCACTCCTGCATACCGTATTGATGAAGAATTGACTACCGCTACTTTTGAGTGGACCTTGAAGTACACCGGCAGCAAGACCGATTACAAGCAGGATGGTTCCGGCTGGTCTATCCAGTCCAGCTCTTGGGCAAAGGGCGAAACCTCCAGAACCGGTAAGCTTCTGTATGTTTCTCAGTATTACACCGTAACCTATACTGACGGCATCAACGGCGAAGTATTTGCCGACCAGAGCTACACCGTTAGACTCGGCAAGGCTACTCCCGCGTTCAACGGCACTCCCGAGCGCGAAGGCTACGTGTTCAAGGGCTGGGCTCCCACAGTTGCTGAGACCGTTACCGGCAATGTGACCTATGTCGCACAGTGGAACGCCCTCTACACCGTGACCTACACCGACGGTGTTGACGGTGAAGAGCTGTTCGCAGACCAGAGCACGACCGTCGAGGCCGGCAGCAAGACCCCCGCATTCCCGCGCACCCCTGAGCGCGCCGGCTACACCTTCTCAGGCTGGATTCCCGCAGTTGCGGAGACCGTTACCAAGGATGTAACCTACACCGCATAGTGGACTGCTAACGACTACACCCTCAGCCGTGACTCCAACGGCGGCGACGAGCTCGCTGACGTCACTGTCACCATGGGTCAGCCCTACGGCGACGCTATCGTTGCTTCCCCGCGCGCAGGTTACACCGAGGACGGCTGGTTCCTCATCGTTGACGATACCGTCAGAGGCACCGAGATAAAGGCCGATACCGAAGTGGCCATGCCCGATAATCACCGCATCTTCCTCAAGCGCAGCATCGCTCCCGTGACTGTCACCGTTTCCGAGAACATCACCAAGGATTATGACGGAGAGGAAATCGTCCTCACCGCGAGCACTGAAGAGTACACCGGTCTGCGTTACGCATACCAGTGGTACAAGGATGGCGAGGTTCTTGCAGGCAAGAACGACAAGACCCTGACTCTTGACGGCAATGTCGCCGACAGCGGCGTGTACACCGTCAAGCTCACCGTCACCAATGCTCAGGACAGCGGCGTTATCACTGAGAATGATGCCGTTTCCACCGAGGCAGAGGTCAAGGTCGTCATCAACAAGATCAACAACTCCCTCACCTACAACTACAACGGCGCGGACGAGAAGGATTCCACCGTTGAGACCACCGAGAGCACCGTCACCGTCGATGCCGACAAGGAGATCACCCGCAAGGGCTACGACTTCCTCGGCTGGAACACCAAGGCCGACGGCACCGGCGACAGCTACAAGAGCGGCGATGAGCTGACCTTTGCCGATAACGGCAACGGCGGCGAGGCTGTCACTCTGTACGCTCAGTGGAAGGGCAAGGAGTACAAGCTCACCTTCAAGATCAAGGAAGACCCCGATTTCAAGGAAGACGTAAAGCTCAACTTCACCTCCAAGACTGTTGTCTATGGCGAGAAGGTCGGCCAGTTCCCGTACGCGACCCGCAAGGATCACATCCTCGTGTGGTACGATAAGGACGGCAAGCGCGTCAATTCCGAGACGGTCTACCTCGTCGAGGGCGACTCCACCTACACCGGCGTGTGGACTGAGTACAAGCCCGTTGTCGCTACCGGCGACAGCAGCAATATCGCTCTGTACGCAGCCGCAATGTTCGCTTCCATCGCTTGCATCGGCGCAGGTGTCATCCTGCTCCGCCGCAAGAGAGAAGAGTGATTCGCAGTAGGCGAAGCACCGAATAAGCAATAATACGGAACACCCCCAGATGAAAATCTGGGGGTGTTTTGTATAGGGGAATAGTCTTGACATAGTCCTTTCTTCTATCTATTGGCAATATACCGTGTCTGGCGACCCCTTCGGCGCTGACGCGCCACTGTCTCGCTGCGGCTTGGTCACGGCGCGACTCTGACATGCCACCGGCATGTCATTCACTACCGACCGCCGCTTCGCCACCCTAGAAGGGACAGCGCTTCGCGGCAAAGGTTTTAGTCTGGTGCAGCATTGTTGCTCTGTGCCATTGGCGCCCCTCTTAGGGGAGCTGTCGGCGTAAGCCGACTGAAGGGTCGCCAACTGTTAGAGAGTGCCATTAGGCAAAAGACAAAACGCACTATATCCTATCCTGTAGGGGACGGCCTCTGTGCCGTTCCGCCATTATCATCATCTGCCCCGTTTCTTAAATCTTCAAGTTAACATAATATTACTCTTGCAATTCGTGAACGGCGTGATAAAATTAAATGGAAAAAACAATAACTGGGGGACATGATGACAAAAGAAGAGAAAACGGCCAAGCTTCAGGAGATCGAGGAGCAGGTCGAGGATTTTTACACCGAGGATGAGGCCGTCGCGCTCGTCAACGGCATTCTTGAGCCGTGGTCGCCGCTGTGCCGCCTAAGCTTCGGCGAGGACGCGTTCAAAATAACCTATTCCTACATGGTCAAATCGTGGCGCGACCGACACCTTATATGCGCCATTCTGGCGCACACCGGCGCGACGGAGCGCAGCTTCGAGAATCTTGCAGCCGAGTGGCGCTTCCATAACGCTGCGTTCCGACTGCACCTTCAGCGCCGCTCTGCGCGCGATGTCGACCTTGACTACACGCGCGATCCGCGCTGGCCTGTCCGCGCCGTGACGGCGGTTCTTGACTGGCTGGACATCGAGTGAGGAAGGGGAGCGCATGGCAAAAATCATTGAAATTTCAGACTTTTCCGCCCCGGAGCTTGACGTGTACGCGCGCCTGACGGAGAATCAGCTCCTCAACCGCGCCGACCCGAAAAACGCTATGTTCGTCGCGGAAAGCCCGCTGGTCATTGGTCGCGCGATGGACGCGGGCTGCGTGCCGCTGTCGTTCCTGATGGAGCCGAAGCACATCGAGGGCAGGGGGCACGAAATTCTTGCGCGCTGTGCGGATGATGTACCGGTGTACACCGCGCCGCTTGAGGTGCTGACGCAGCTCACCGGCTTTCATCTGACGCGCGGCATGCTCTGCTGTATGCTGCGTCCGGCGCTGCCGGCGCTTTCGGAGCTGTGCGCCGCGTCGCGGCGCGTGGCCGTACTGGAGAACGTGATGAACCCGACCAATATCGGTGCGATTTTCCGCTCCGCCGCCGCGCTCGGCATGGACGCCGTGCTGCTCACCGCCGCGGGCAGTGATCCGCTGTATCGCCGCGCCGCGCGTGTCAGTATGGGGACGGTGTTTCAGGTGCCGTGGACGTACCTGCCGGAGGACGCCGACTGGCAGGACGTGCTGCATTCCTACGGCTTCAAGACTGCCGCCATGGCGCTGCGCGACGATTCACTCAGCATCGCGGACCCGCGCCTGCGCGAGGTCGAAAAGCTTGCGGTCGTGCTCGGAACCGAGGGCGACGGGCTGGCGTCGGAGACCATTGCCGCCTGTGACTATACCGTCAAGATCCCGATGTCGCACGGGGTCGACAGCCTGAACGTCGCCGCGGCCTCCGCCGTTGCGTTCTACCAGCTCGGCACCCTGAGCGGAATTTAAGTGCATCTCAGCGACAAATAAAAAAACCCACACCGTATGGCCGGAGCCGTACGGTGTGGGTTTCGCTTTTATGATCTCACGCGACGAGGAAGAACTTGATGAGGAACAGCACGGAGATGACGTAGGTCAGCGCCGAGACGTCCTTGGCCTTGCCGGTGAATATCTTGATGACGGTGTAGGAAATGAGGCCGAGACCGATGCCGTGGCCGATGGAGCCAGAGATGGGCATGCAGATGAGCATGATCGCGGCGGGCAGACCCTGGGACATATCGTCGAAGTCGATCTTCTTCAGACCGCCGAGCATCAGCAGGCCGACGTAGATCAGCGCGGAGGAAGTCGCGGCGGCGGGGATGATCGCGGCGATGGGCGCAATGAACATGCAGGCAAGGAACAGCACGCCGGTGGTCAGCGCGGTCAGGCCGGTGCGGCCGCCGGCCTCGACGCCGGAAGCGGACTCGACGAAGGTGGTGACGGTGGAGGTGCCGGTCAGAGCGCCGGCGACGGTGCCGACGGCGTCGGCCAGAAGGGCTTCCTTCATCTGAGGCATATTACCGTCCTCGTCGACCATGCCCGCACGGGACGCAGTGCCGACGAGGGTGCCGATGGTGTCAAACATGTCGATCATGCAGAAGGTGATGACGAGAGTGGTCACGGTGAACCAGCCGACCTTGGCCAGACCAGCGAAGCTGAACTTGAAGAGGGTGGTCTCCGCCATGTCGCCGAAAGCGGGGAGGAAAGAAGCGGTTGCGAGGCTTGCGAAGGGATTGACGCCGAGGAAGATCGCTTCACCTGCCCAGTAGATGCAGGAGGCTGCGAGCATACCCAGCAGGACGGCGCCCTTGACCTTGTGGTGCGCGAGGATGACGATGATGAACAGGCCGACAAACATAGTCACAACGGTCAGCACCATGGCGCTGTAACCGCTGCCCATGTTGGACTGGGCGAGGCTCGGAGTGAGCGCGCCGAAGAAGTCGCGCATGACGTAGAACGGACCGCCGGTCTCGGAGTAGATGCCGGCGTTGGAGCCGACGCCGATGTTCAGCAGCATCAGGCCGATGGCCGGGGCGATGCCGAGACGGATGCCGAGGGGGATAGCGTTGACGATCTTGTCGCGGATATTGAGAACGGAGAGAATGACGAATACGACGCCTTCAATGAGGATGATGCAGAGCGCGGCCTGGAAGGATTCGAGGTAGCCCATGCCGGTGATGGAAACGATGTTTGCCACAACGACGGCGAAGAAGCTGTTGAGTCCCATGCCGGGAGCCATTGCGAAGGGCTTGTTCGCGGCGAAAGCCATGACGAACATGCCGATTGCGGAAGCGATGCAGGTGGCGAGGAACACGCCGTTCCAGAGCTGCGGGCCGCCCTGCGAGCCGAAGCCGGTGAGCAGGTTGGGGTTGAGCGCGATGATGTAGGCCATCGTCATAAAGGTGGTGAGTCCGGCCACAAGCTCTGTACGGACAGAGCTGCCGTTTTCCTTGAGCTTGAACAATTTCTCCATTGATCTTTTCTCCCTTTTATATTTTTGGAGCGTCTGTTTTCAAAAAACAAACAGGAGATATTATATCAGTTATCCGCGTCTTGTCAACATCTTTATGCAGGAAACGGCGAAGAAACAATTTATGTAAACAAGATTACGTTAACATGATTATGTAAATAAAAGCTGCACCGCGCAGGGCGCGGCGCAGCGGGGGATTATGGCGGAGGATGTCAGGAATTTGTGCTGTCGGTATAGAATTCGAGCGGCATGTCATACACGTTGTGGCCGCTCTCAAGCGGCGCGCCGTTGACGGTGATGCTCACGGTGTCCGCGCCGAAGGCGGTCAGGTAGGTGTTGACGAGGCAGCCGACGGCGATGTATTCGCCGCTGGTGCCGAGGGACTGGATGTAGCTGGCGTAGGCGTCGCTGAGGTCGATCGTCAGCGCTCCGCCGTTCTGCGCGAAGTCGAGCAGCTCAACGTCGTCGGGCATGACGCCGGCAGATTTGAGAGCTGCGAACACGCTGTTTTCGTCAAGTGCTGCGGCGGAGACGTCCTGCGTCAGAAAGTGCTCGGCGGTCTCGTCGCCGGTGTAGACGGTTATGACCACGCTGGGCGCGGCTGTGGGTTCGGGTTCGCCCTGTGTGGAGGATGCGGGCTGGCTCTGCGTGGGCTGCTTCAATGCCCCGCAGGCCGTGACGCAGAGGATGAGGAACACGGATGTGAGAATTATAAATATCTTTTTGAATGTATTTTTCATAATGAGACCTCCATTCGGTATGGTGCAATTTTAGCAGAGAAACCCGCGGATGTCATCATAATATTTCTTAATATGTCGGAAGGGGAGGGGCGTGAAACGGGACGGCACAGCGGACGTCCCCTACGATGTTGATTCAGTGCGCTCTGTCTTTTTAACTCTGCTCATCTCACAACCCTGGCGACCCCTCAGTCGCTTCGCGACAGCTCCCCTAGAAGGGGCGCCAAGGACGAATCTTTGCCGCGAAGCGCTGCCCCTTTTAGGGTAGCGAAGCGGCGGCGCGGTAGTGAATGACATGCCGGT
>ULSS01046186.1_pt1 | contig 14601 bp, 8 predicted proteins | sample 1956901 | NCBI WGS metagenome assembly ULSS01 (sample SAMEA4835714, study PRJEB28245) | human gut metagenome | biome: gut microbiome; material: fecal sample | place: Denmark | collected 2008
TTTATTAGCTTTTTGCCGCTATCGCTATCACACCTCATTATTTAACCGTCCTGACTTCAACGAAATTATGAAGCTCGGCGAGGAAGGAAAAATCGCAACACTGATTGTCAAAGACCATTCCCGTCTCGGACGTAACCGATTGGTAGTCGGTTCCTTGTTGGAAGAAGAATTTGACCGAATGGGCATTCGCTATATTGCCATTATGGACAATATCGACACCAAAAACGGAATCAGCGATCTTGTACCTATGCAGGACTGGTTTAACGAGTGGCACGCAAAGAATACCAGTGACAAGGTGCGCAAGGTATTCAAGAGCAAAGGCAAATCGGGCAAGCCATTGACAAGCAATCCGCCTTTTGGATATATGAAAAGTCCTGATGACAAGTATCAATGGATAATCGACGAGCCTGCGGCTGAAATCGTCAAGCGTATATTTAAGATGTGCGTATCCGGAATGGGGCCGTCACAAATTGCCAACAAGCTAAGCGCAGAGAAAGTTCCAACACCAACGGAATACTGGATTAGCGTAGGCAGAAAGTGCGGTAAGCCGCCGTCCGTTCCGTTTCACTGGTGTCCGGCTATGATAGCGAACATCTTGAAGCGACAAGAGTATTGCGGTGATACCATCAACTTTCGCAGCACAACCAAATCCTTTAAGAACAAGAAGCGTGTTGACCGTCCTGAAAGCGAATGGATAATCTTCGAGAACACCCATCCCGCCATTGTTGACCGTGACACATTCAAACTTGTTCAGAAAATCCGAGAAGGCAGGCACCGTCAAACACGGACGGGCAAAGTCAGTATCTTTTCGGGATTGGTGTTCTGTGAGGATTGCGGACAGAAGATGTACTACCAATCAGGCAAGAAGGACCGGCGAGATCCACCGCACTTTATGTGTTCAAGCTATTCCAAGAATCCCGACACCTGTACCTCACACTATATCGGCGAGAGAACGCTGACAAACCTTGTTCTTGAAAGTATGCGGCGAGTGTTTCTGAACATTCAGGCTTTTGAAAAGGAATTTGTCCGCAAACAGGTTGAGAGCTACGACTCTGACAAAAAGAAAGAGCTGACAGCAAAACGCCGAGAGCTTGAAAAGGCAAAGAAACGTATCGCTGAAATTGATAAGCTGATACAGCGAATCTATGAGGACAACGTTATCGGTAAACTGAGCGACGAGCGATTCGCAACCTTGAGCAACACATACGAAACCGAGCAGAAGGAACTAAAAGAAAAGCTCCCCGAAATGGAGAGCTATCTTGAAGCCGAAACAGATAAGACGGTTAATCTGCAAAAATTTGTTCAAAAAGTAAAGGCAATCACCGAGCCAACCGAGTTGACAAGTGAGCTTGTTCACGAATTCATCGACAAGATTGTTGTATCAGCCGCCCGCTATCTTGACGGCAAGCGGTATCAGATTATCGACATTTATTACAACGGTGTTGGTATCATCAAACCGCTTAACCCCGAAGATATGGAAGCAGGCTTCCAACGCCATATGGCAGAAATGCAACAGAAACAGAAGAAAACAGCATAAAACCTGAAATATCAAAGTCCGGTGGGATACCTTCTTTATGTAGTGTGTCCCACCGGGCATTTCAATCCACGCTCTCCGTGAGGAGAGCGACTATCTCGGAGATTTTAGCACGAGATAAATAAATCTTAATTTCAATCCACGCTCTCCGCGAGGAGAGCGACATTTTTTAATCTGCTTATGTTGCCAATTTATCAAATTTCAATCCACGCTCTCCGCGAGGAGAGCGACCTAAAACTGACAACTCAAAAATCATAATAACAAAATTTCAATCCACGCTCTCCGTGAGGAGAGCGACATTACTCGTCTTGATATTGCTTATGATGATTTCGAATTTCAATCCACGCTCTCCGCGAGGAGAGCGACTGGCAAAAAATTAATGGATAAAGTATTAGATATGATTTCAATCCACGCTCTCCGCGAGGAGAGCGACCAGCAAGTGCATAAATCAAAGTGACAGCCTCGCTGATTTCAATCCACGCTCTCCGCGAGGAGAGCGACTGGATATATGCCGTATTCAAGTGATAAAACTATAATTTCAATCCACGCTCTCCGCGAGGAGAGCGACACTTTTTTTCTCAAGTCGATTGCATTTTATTTGACATTTCAATCCACGCTCTCCGCGAGGAGAGCGACTGATATAGCGTCCCAAATACCAGTTATCATCATAGATTTCAATCCACGCTCTCCGCGAGGAGAGCGACAAGGCGGCGAAAAAAATAACTGATAGAAACATAAAAATTTCAATCCACGCTCTCCGTGAGGAGAGCGACGCAAATACCGGGTAAATTAGTACCAAGAGCGATAATTTCAATCCACGCTCTCCGTGAGGAGAGCGACTTATGTTGTATAAACAACCTATGATACGCCCCCTTTATTTCAATCCACGCTCTCCGTGAGGAGAGCGACGGGGGTAAGATACGCGGGTTGCAATATCGCAGACGACATTTCAATCCACGCTCTCCGTGAGGAGAGCGACCTATAATACAAGGGTTGAGGCGGTCGAGGCACTCGCAATTTCAATCCACGCTCTCCGTGAGGAGAGCGACGGGTAGTGGACGCGGGCTTTAAGGTTAACCCGCGAATTTCAATCCACGCTCTCCGTGAGGAGAGCGACTTATGGTTTCAAAATGATGTTTGATGCGGAGACTTGGATTTCAATCCACGCTCTCCGTGAGGAGAGCGACGCGTTTTTAGTTGGCTTGAGGGCTACGGAGAGTATATTTCAATCCACGCTCTCCGCGAGGAGAGCGACCTAAGGTGTAAAAAATGTCAGATGATATATTAAAAATTTCAATCCACGCTCTCCGCGAGGAGAGCGACGGCGGCTACAAAAAAACGCCAGGCAAAAATAGCCTGGATTTCAATCCACGCTCTCCGCGAGGAGAGCGACACTCTTTCCTTCTTGATACTATGGCAACATAAGCAATTTCAATCCACGCTCTCCGCGAGGAGAGCGACCACTAATGATGTTGATAATCATTATTTTAAGTCCATTTCAATCCACGCTCTCCGCGAGGAGAGCGACACTCTTTCCTTCTTGATACTATGGCAACATAAGCAATTTCAATCCACGCTCTCCGCGAGGAGAGCGACCATATATTGATTTTGCTACATATCTATATATCAGCGAAAATTTCAATCCACGCTCTCCGCGAGGAGAGCGACTTGTGTCAAGTGCCACGCCTGCATAATTCAAAGTTTGATTTCAATCCACGCTCTCCGCGAGGAGAGCGCCCCGAGCCGCACTAATGAGACATATATGCTTATATCTCATTTCAATCCACGCTCTCCGCGAGGAGAGCGACTGCTTTTAACGCTTTATTTCTGATAATCTCATCAATTTCAATCCACGCTCTCCGCGAGGAGAGCGACACGACTATTTCTCGCTACATATTGCTTTGTAGCAAATTTCAATCCACGCTCTCCGCAAGGAGAGCGACAGGTGAAAGCTCACTTGCAGTATTAGTGGAGTATAAATTTCAATCCACGCTCTCCGCGAGGAGAGCGACATTTAAAATTAAAGCTAAGTATGACAGGGCAACAGGAATTTCAATCCACGCTCTCCGCGAGGAGAGCGACTGATTACAGAAATGTATTAAGATATTATTATTTGTTATTTCAATCCACGCTCTCCGCGAGGAGAGCGACCGCCGTCTGCGGACGGCGACCAATTTTTTTTTTTGCATTTCAATCCACGCTCTCCGCGAGGAGAGCGACTATAACCCCCTTGGGGGGGCAAGGGGGGCTTATTATTTCAATCCACGCTCTCCGCGAGGAGAGCGACCGCAAAAATGCAATGCAAATGCGGGTGGTAAGTATCATTTCAATCCACGCTCTCCGCGAGGAGAGCGACTTGTCCTTGGCTTGCTGGTTATGAGACTGTAAGAGATTTCAATCCACGCTCTCCGCGAGGAGAGCGACGTTTTTGCTTACATGATTCGGGTTGTAATCGTTAATTTCAATCCACGCTCTCCGCGAGGAGAGCGACTTTTGGCTACTTAATACTCCCTCAATCGCTCCTGCGATTTCAATCCACGCTCTCCGCGAGGAGAGCGACATATCTCTAATTTGCTGCGAATTCGGACTCAGTATTTCAATCCACGCTCTCCGCGAGGAGAGCGACTATTTTTTCCGCTTCTTTCGACAATCAATCCATTTATTTCAATCCACGCTCTCCGCGAGGAGAGCGACGGGCAAGCTTATCCATAGGCACAGACCTTCCACATTTCAATCCACGCTCTCCGCGAGGAGAGCGACAGCAACTTAGTAATCGTTTTACGATTACTGAGCAATTTCAATCCACGCTCTCCGCGAGGAGAGCGACCCCAATCAACAATCCTAAAACTGACAACTCAAAAAATTTCAATCCACGCTCTCCGCGAGGAGAGCGACTAAACGAGATTTTTGACGGCGATACAACTTATATAATTTCAATCCACGCTCTCCGTGAGGAGAGCGACTGTTTGGTCTAAATATTAAGTGCAAAATCAAAGATATTTCAATCCACGCTCTCCGTGAGGAGAGCGACCTATCGTATCGTGCGGGTAACATCTACTAACGCAAAATTTCAATCCACGCTCTCCGTGAGGAGAGCGACTTTTGTTGTTTTTGCAAAATAGATACGCACTTGTGATTTCAATCCACGCTCTCCGTGAGGAGAGCGACATTATTTTGTTCTTGGCTGCGATACTACAAACACAAATTTCAATCCACGCTCTCCGTGAGGAGAGCGACGCGATAATGTCAGTGATTGATTCAAACAAATTTAACATTTCAATCCACGCTCTCCGTGAGGAGAGCGACAAATGACAGTACAGCCGTAAAATTATTAAACGACATTTCAATCCACGCTCTCCGTGAGGAGAGCGACTTGTATTTCTTCTATATAAACCTATCGGACTTGGATTTCAATCCACGCTCTCCGTGAGGAGAGCGACAGCCATAACCATATTGACTATCATTATTAATCCAAATTTCAATCCACGCTCTCCGTGAGGAGAGCGACTTAATGAGTTATTCGACGGTGATACAACTTATGTTATTTCAATCCACGCTCTCCGTGAGGAGAGCGACTCTATCACTCTTTTTATATCTATAATCACCGCAGTTATTTCAATCCACGCTCTCCGTGAGGAGAGCGACATAACACGACCGATACGATTTACTAAAGCATTTAGATTTCAATCCACGCTCTCCGTGAGGAGAGCGACGTTGCAAAAGGGGGACATTAACTTGATTATATAAATTTCAATCCACGCTCTCCGTGAGGAGAGCGACCAATCCCCTAAAAATTTAGACTAAGTAAGACAAATATTTCAATCCACGCTCTCCGTGAGGAGAGCGACTATTTCATCATAATTTTCAATACTTGCTTCTTTTATTTCAATCCACGCTCTCCGTGAGGAGAGCGACTTCGTGCTTGTTTTAGTTTACTTGCAAAGCCTTCCATTTCAATCCACGCTCTCCGTGAGGAGAGCGACTTATAAAATTACTCGGTCTTGAGTGCTTGGATTTTATTTCAATCCACGCTCTCCGTGAGGAGAGCGACTGTATAATATTGAGGATATAAGATTATGACGGATACGATTTCAATCCACGCTCTCCGTGAGGAGAGCGACTATATATAAAATAAAATTTGTTGCCGTATAGGCGATTTCAATCCACGCTCTCCGTGAGGAGAGCGACCCAGTAATCATATTATAAACATCTTTAGGTAAGCAATTTCAATCCACGCTCTCCGTGAGGAGAGCGACTTAAAAACTGTTTGCTCTGCTGTGCTTGCGTCATACCGATTTCAATCCACGCTCTCCGTGAGGAGAGCGACGTTAGAGCAAGGCTTTAATGAGAGTGCAAGCCAAGCACATTTCAATCCACGCTCTCCGTGAGGAGAGCGACGTGCAATTTTTGAAGTAGTAAATGTGCCAAAATTATTTCAATCCACGCTCTCCGTGAGGAGAGCGACACGCTCATAATCATAGTGACTGCCCATATCACATTATTTCAATCCACGCTCTCCGTGAGGAGAGCGACAGCAAAATCCAACATAATATTTACTCTTAAATCAACTATATATCTGCACTTTTTCACAAAATTATAGTTAGGTATATAAAAGCAGATTTAATATTAGATTTGCAAAATTATATTTTTATGGTGCGAATATCCTTGTAAATTTATGTAAGCTTACTATTCGCACTAAAATAGCAACACTCCCTCCACATCGAATGTATTATCTATACCATAATGTTCCACTTTAGTTTTATAGTTATTTCCAAGGTAATAGAATCTTATGCTATCAAATTTCTCATCTATTATATTTATTAGTTTTTCTTTGACTAGCCTGCATGTTGCTGCATCCATAACACACTCGAAAACCGAGTTTTGAACTCTTTTTCCATAGTTAACACATTCTTTAGCAACCTTACGCAAGCGTTTTTTGCCGTCAGTAGTTTCAGTATTTACATCATAGGTAATAAGCACAAGCATATAAATTACACCTACTTCCACATAAAGGGCGGATAACCATCAAGATCACCTCTAAAACATCTTGCAAGAAGTAATGACTGAACATAAGGAACCATACCCCATTCAACTTTCTCTTCTAAAAATGGGTGTTTTATTTCAAGTGATTTTTTATTCTGCCATGACTTAATAATTTTCTTTTTACCATCATCATTAAGCAAGACCGCTCCATTTTCTTTGATAAAGAAATCATTCTTATTTACGATTTTTTTATTTATTACAGTAAGCACAAAACGGTCTGCAAAAACCGCTCTGAGTTCTTCTATCATATCAAGAGCAAGCGATACTCTTCCAGGACGGTCTTTGTGCATAAAGCCAACATATGGGTCAAGTCCTACACAATAAAGAGCTGAAGCAGTCATATTTGTAAGCAGTGTATACGAAAATGATAACAAAGCATTAACTCTGTCTGTTGGAGGTCTTCTGTTTCTTCCATTAAAAACAAAGTCCTCCTTTTGTTGTAAAATCAAATCATTAAATACAGAAAAATATCTCGTTGCAGCTTCGCCTTCAATACCTCTAAGCTGTTCGGTATTTTTGCAGTCATTAAGATTTGCTATTGAATCTTTAAGTTTTGCAGAAACACTCTTTAATTTATTAATATCAAGCGAATTAGGATAATCACGAGTTGCTCTTTCAATAACCCAACGAGAATTATACAGTTTTCCAGCTATCATATTTCTAGCTATTTCAGTACAAGCATTTTCATCATCAGAAAGTTTATATTGGGTTTTCCTAAGAATCACATTACCGCAATATGAACCTACCACATTTGCAAGGAATCTTCCACTTCTGCTCAGAAATGAAACACCTATACTATTATCAGCACATTTTCCAAGCAAAGCAGGACTCATTCCACTATATCCCAAAGTAACAATTGATTCTATGTTATGTAATGGAACTCTCGTTATTTCCTGTCTTTCTTTTGATAGAACAACATTTTCTCCATCGAGTGATAAATATGTATCCGGAGAACTGATATAGAGTGTATTAAGAAGCTTTTTCATAATTCAATCCTCGTTTGTCATATCAGAAATATATCTTTTTACAGTTTTTATTTTTGTTATCTTTGGCAAGCATAAATCCTTTAGTGAACACGCTCTGCAATTTTTATTTTGCTTAACTTTAGGTGTATATTTTCGTCTATAAAGTTCATGCATTTCTTCAACTACACTCTTTAAGCGATTTCTTATATCATCAGTAAGCTCTATTCTCTGTCTGCGTTTTGTTTTACCATAGAATATATGCACCTCATTTATACTTGTACAAAACATATTTTCAAGGCACAAAGCTTGTGCGGCAACCTGTAATATATCTGCATCTGATACCTTTGGTTCACCATGCTTGTATTCAACGGGAATGATAGTATATTTTCCAGGCTTATCATAAAGCAATGCACCGCTTTCAGACGGAATAAATTCAACAACATCACATTCGCCGAATATGCCAAGTTCATATGAAGCAACTTGCATTCCTCTTGATACTATTACACCGTTTCTTGTTTCCGAGAAAGTATTGTCATGAGCCTTATTGTGCATAATTTCGCCGCTAACAGTAAGTAAATTTTCTGCCCATTGCTGTTCAATATGAATTAAAGCCCATTGTCTGCGGCAAAACACAAAATGTTGTATTCCAGATATACTTAGTATGTTGTCATCATCATAAGTCATTCAATCACTTCCGGAGTTAAACCTTCAAGATTTCCATCATATATAAATTCATAATCCTTAGCTGATGTAGGCTCTTCACACAAAGCCTTTGCGATAACGCTGTTATGTACCTTTGCTGATGAATATTGTCCCGACTTGCAGTTATGCTTAAACCAGAAAAGCTTTTCAATGTTCATAGTTCCTTCAGGGCGAGCTGATGAACAATCATTCTCAAAAAGTGTTGCTACTGCGTTTTTAATCTTCTCAGCGTCTTCTTCTGTAAAGCCTGTCTTTTCTGCAAGCTGGCAGTTGATGCTTCCTTTCAATACATATATACCAAACCTGACTCTATGCTTCATACCCATTGTATCAGATGCTTTACCTGACTTACTTTCACTATTAACGCTCTTAGTAATCTGTATATCTTCAATTTCAATTGGTTCAAGACTAAATGCAGGTTGAATAGTCACAGGACCTCTTACGCCTACCGAAACCGTATCGCCTTTAAAAGCAAAAACCTGTCCGAAGGTTCTTACATCAATCCATTTTTCGCAAGCCAATTTTGCAAAAGCATCTTTGCTGGTTTTCTTACCCTCTGAAAGCTTTTTCAATTCCTCATAGCTATTAACCCTGTCGTTAAGGCTCTTACAGCCATCGTCGCTGCGCTCATCTGATTGCACAAATACACATTCACCCATATCCTGAAGTCTGTTTCTGATTTTACGCTTAATGCAGACATCAGAAATCTCTCCAAAACCTTCCATTGTATCTCTCGGACGATTACCATTGATTGGGTCACCATTAGGGTTTGCATGATTAACTGAAATAAAAGCTACAAAATCCACCTTGTTATTAAGTACTGACATAATTATAAATCCTCCTTGTTATCATCATTTTTATTTTTTCTTGATGTATAAAGATATTGTTGTTCGCCATAGTAGCCCATAAAGAATAAAGGCTCAAGAGGCTTTTTCATTTCATATTCTCCAGCTTTAAACATATTATGTATTTCTCCAAGTTCTTTCTGATAATAAACATAAAGACCATAATTTTTGTTTATTATTCTTTTCATATATGGGTCAAGTCTTTTACGAACATTTCCCCAAGACTTATACGGAGATGCAATAACCGAGTTCATAAATCTTGCCGCATTAGTCATTCTTGCCTCGTTATCATCATATGTATCAGTTTCAAGCTTCTCAGCAACAGCCATAAGTCTACCATAAAGATAGCTTCTATTATTGTAACTTCTATCAAGTTCCATAGTAAGTTCAACTCCTTCACCTTCATAATATTTTCTATATAATGCACAGCAGACATCAAGAACCCTTTTCCAGTTGTTTTGCTCACTATAAAGCTGAGGGTTTGAGGCTCTTGTAAAAATTCTTTTCAGTATGTTCTCTGGAAATCTTGCTCCAAGCGTAATGCAAGGATAGATTTGCTTAATTACCGTCTTAAAAATACCAGATTTATAATCAATAATAAGCTCTCCATCTCTCTCATTACCATAAGCACATCTTGCAATCTCGATAGGGGTAGGTGTCTGCACACAATGTATAACTTCACCATCATCTGTCTTATAGCAACTATGCCAGTATACTTTGCTATACCAGTCTTGAATATTTTTATAAAAATCAGTAGAAGTAAGTTCCTGATACATAATAATTGAAAGTCTGCCAGATGTAGCAGAATCTAATGCCATAAGAATAACCTTTGAAGAATTTAAATCCAGATTTTTTTTATATCCCTTAATTGCCATTTCGATTATATTCTTATACTGCTCTGCCGTCTTTGCATAAACCTTATCATCCTTATCCTTTGCAAAAGAGCCAGAATTTTCGCTTGCATCAAGCGCTATTCTACCAAACACATTTGGTATTTCATTCAGACAGCTTTCCCACGCAACATATTTTTCATCACCAACACTTATGCCACCAGTTTTAATAAGCCACTTTAAAGCAAGATGAGCTTTCTGACTTACAATTTCACCTACTGCAAAAGCTTCTTCTCTATTTGCAAATCTGCCTCTATAAGTAAAATTCGATTTATCGTTTGAAGAAATAAGTTTAGCCTTATCACCTCCATTTCGAATTCTAGCCATATGCTTATATGTTACAGGAACGATTTTTCCGCTTGCATAACAAAGCTGGCAATCTCTTTCTTTACCCAAAGCTTCGTAATAAGCTATGTATTTATCAAAAAGTGCCTTGCTTTTCCAAACCTTTATATTTTCCCCTGAGTCCAAATCATTGACAACAAAGCGTACAAATGAATCTATTTGCTTTGCTGACTTTGTTATTTTATATTCTTCATCAAGAACAGCACCTTTTAGTTTCAGTATACCATCGCCGATAAGGTCGTTTATGAGCATTCTTTTGCTAAGATAATCGTATATAGCTGTAATACAAATATCCGAATACTCCGACTCTGCCCAAGCCTTTAAAGCCTTGATATATGTCACAAAATACTCATCAGCATCACTTTTAGCTTTTGCAACATACGTGCTGTAATCACCTGCAATATAAATCAGCTTATCACAAAGTGGGTTTGGTAAAATGCCATTGCCTCTCGAACCTGAATCTTCCGTAACAGGTATTATAGTTTTTGCATCATCAGCATCAACTACTTCTGCGTGTGAAAATGTTCCGTCGCTAAAAATAGTAACCTGTATCTGTGCATTACTTGTAGAATGATAAAGCGGAAGAATGGGTTCCCATTCATCGCTATCATTAACCTTTTCCTTGATTTCATCGTATAAGGCGGCAGTTTCAGTTATCCAACTCATTTTTATCTACCTCCCTAAATAATTCTGTATGAAGTGTATCAACACTCTCACATTTTTCTGTATCAAAAACTTTCTGTTTAGCATCTCTTATATGACGCTTAATTGTGCATTGCTCAGGTCGAATAAAATCAATCTGTCCATTTTTCATAACTGGCGTATGGAAGCAAACAGTCATCTTACCTTTATCTTCTTCGTTAATCGCCTCATCACAATATATTATGCTGTGATACATCAAGCCAAATGAGATTTCCGAGTTATTGCCATCATCATAGCAACTTTTTTCCTCATCAAAATTACAAGGCTCAACATATGCTGGACACTCGCTAACACCAAGCTGAGGAGAGCGTCTGCCGCCAAGCTTTATCATTCGTTTAAGTATTTGATAATGCTTGTCCTCATTTCTGTCATTTGCAAATTCGGGACGATTTTCGTTCCAAATGAAATGCCCTTTTACTGCATAAGCAACATCAGTAAGATAGGTATAGATTGAGAGGTCATTTCCGCCGTTGTTGTATTTAATTGGTCTGACTCCCTTAGATACCGTTCTTATTGGTTTAAGCACTTTTACAGAATCAATCACATAAAGCAAAGTCGGTTTAAAATAGATAGCTTTTGTAATACCTATAAGAGCTGAATATGTAGGTATAGGGTAACTCATCTTTTCTCCACCAACTCTTGTTATAGGGTCGGAAAAAAGTGCATAATCTCCATAGACCTTATAACAAAATTCATTTTTATATTTCACCTCACAAACTCCTTTCTATTAATTTGAATTTATTATATATCGTTTTTTTGTACTTGTCAATAGAATTTGTAAAATAATTTATTTTAGGCTATAATATTTTTGTCATAGCTAATATCTTAGTTATGTGGATTGAAATTATTACTTTGACTTTATTATTGTAGTTTGCCAAAGGCTCTATCGAAAGATAGGGCTTTTGGCTTTTTATTTAGAAATAGCAAAAATCCAAATTAGGATTTTCCGAGAAACCATATATTTCATCATAATATCCATCTGTAAGAAAACGAATACCAGTTTTCTTATCGACACTTATATAAGAGTCTTTAAGCTTATTTTTCGGCAATCCTATCAAATATCGCTGAGCCTTTTTTATAATTGCGTCATAATCCTTATATCCCTCTGATAAAAGCTCGGATATAAGCTCCTTGCCATCTTTATAGGGTACAAGGACGCTTTCATTTATATCAGTTATAACTTCAAAGCATTCTCCAGCGGTTTTCATAGCCGCCCTAAGAAGTGTTTTAGTATGGTATGAGCCTTTTTCATTAGTGGAAAGCATTTCAAATATTGAGCATGTAAAATCTTCAACATATAAATCTTTTTTGTCAAAATTTTTATAATAATCAATATAAAACTTTTTTATTGCTTTTAAATCAAGCAAATCCTCATATTCATCTGGTTTTTTCTTTATGCGTTTAAGCAAACCAATAGTAGCACTTTTACCCTTTTGAATGCTTTTCAAGCTTGAAACATTTTCATATTCATTGCTTATATTCAATATGTAAACATAGCCAATATCTCTTTCAGCATTTCTGTTACATCTGCCTGCCGCCTGTACAATACTATCTGTACCAGCAAGAGAGCGGACAACTGTTTCAAAAGAAATATCAACGCCCGCCTCAATAAGCTGAGTACTTACACAAAGAACACGCTTGCCATTTTTCATTTCATCTTTCATATTCTTGATAACATTAGCTCTATGTTCAGGACACATATTAGTTGAAAGATGCACAAGCACTATTTTTTCATCTTCAAATAAATGCTTTGCACTTTTAAACACCTCAAAAGCCGCTTTTTTTGTATTAACTACGCAAAGAATAGTTCGACAATCTTCTGAAAGAGAATGTAAAAAATCAGCAACATTATCAGCAGTATATCCTCCTGGAATTGTTTTATCTATAATTCTTGTACGCCTCATTTTTTCGCTGTAATCTTCAAAATCGTTTATCATTTCACAGCTTTCATCAAGCCTTAAACAATAATCCATATGTTCAAAAGGTGGTTGTGTCGCTGTACATAAAACAATTGTACAATTACATATATAAGCAAGAAATTTCATTGCCATATTAAATAATCTGATAAATTCATATGGAATAGACTGCACCTCGTCTATAATAATTACCGAATTTATAAGACCTCTCATTCTTCTTATTGAACTTATTTTTCCATCAAAAAGAGAATTTAAAAACTGCACCATTGATGTAGCTATAACATAAGAATTCCAATTTTCACTCATATATTTAATATTTTGTTCAGTAGCTAAACTTTCATTATAATTACAATAAAGCATATCTCCGAAATGTGGCAAAACAGAAACATCATCAGGCAAAAAAGATTTTATTTCATTATAATTCTGTTCAAGTATTGAATTAAAAGGAGCAACATAAAAAATCCTGTTCTTATTAAATTTTTTAGCATGATGAATGGCATATCTTAGTGAGCTTATAGTCTTTCCACCACCTGTTGGAACAGTCATTCTTACAATATTTTCAGAATTTTCTGAATAAGCTAATGCCTTATCAGATATTTCTGCTCTTATCTTATTGAGTTCAGTATCTTTATTAAACAGCTTAATCTTTTCTTCAAAATAATTGCAACATTTCTCCCATAATTCTGCATCTCCATATAACTTAGGTCGTTCTATCCGATTAACAAATTCCGCAGTATCAGAATGGTCAGAATCAACCAATATTGAAAGTAACACTCTTATCAGCAAAGAACAATTAAATAACTTAATCCTTTCTATAGATTCGCCATCTTTTCTTTTATCTTCATCTTTACTGCAAAAATTCAGAAATTCATTAACTTCATTTTTAGCGTTGAGATAAAGCTCATCAATTTCCTTTTCGCTTATAACCTCATCGAGTGTAAGCTTTTTACATTCATTGTAATCGTAATTTGTATTATTTATTTTTGTAACAAAGCCATTTTCTTTGCCTGATTTAGGATAATCAAAATCAAACAAACCATGATGTGACATAATAACCGAAGAAATAATTTCAACAGTATAGTTATTTGTTTTATCAGAATCATTGTTCTTTATAAATTTTTCGTATATATATCTTCCGCCACAATTTGAATGTACAACCTTACCTTTGTTCCACTCACCACCTGAACCAACTGTCCTTTGATATTCATCACTGCGAGCAGTGTTTTTACCCATATCGTGTAAAATTGCTGCAAGATAATAAAGGCTTGGCATATTTATAAGCTCAGAGTCCCTTTTACCTTTTTCGGCTACACTTATGAGATGCTCTTTAACAGTTTGTAATCTTCCATCTTCTGTAAAATGTGCTGCATATTCCATATAATTTCCTCTAATCTTTGCTTATATTATTTGTTTTGAAAGGTATATATCAAATTTTATTTAATTCACAAATTTCAACAAGACATATGTAAATTTGATATAGCTATTATAGCATATAAGGAAATAATTGTAAACTATTTAATTATTTTTTGTTAAAACTGTATAATATTATACAAAACTTTTTCTTTTCAAATATGAGTCAGTTTTGTTTTCATAAACACTTATATGTTAATAACTTTTTGACATTAAAAAATTCCTCCTGATGTATATTCTAAATCAGAA
>ULSS01068270.1_pt1 | contig 14325 bp, 8 predicted proteins | sample 1956901 | NCBI WGS metagenome assembly ULSS01 (sample SAMEA4835714, study PRJEB28245) | human gut metagenome | biome: gut microbiome; material: fecal sample | place: Denmark | collected 2008
TACGGGTCTTCCATGACGCCGACGCTGAATGAAGGAGATATTGTGGTCTGTGTCAAAGGGTCGGATTTTGAGCCGGGCGATCTGGTGGCATTTTACATTGGTAACAAGATTTTGGTCAAACGCTGTATTGCCGGTCCCGGCCAGTGGGTGAATATTGACGCTGACGGGAATGTGTATGTTGACAATAAGCTGCTGGACGAACCGTACCTGAAAGAAAAATCCCTTGGAGACTGTGACATTGAATTACCCTACCAGGTGCCGGATAATCGGTACTTTTGCTTGGGCGATCACCGCTCTACTTCGGTAGATTCTCGCAGCACCACAGTCGGCTGCATCTCTGATGAACAGATTGTTGGAAAAATCGTGCTCAGGGTCTGGCCCTTGCCGAATTTTGAGGCATTGAGATAAGAAAGGAAAGTGACTTGTATATGAAGCATGACGCGCCTCTGAACGTCGAGGAATATACAAAGGCACGGCTGAGGAGAAACCGCCAGCACAAGGTTATGATTTTCCTGGCCTGTGTGGTTGTATTATGCACGGTATATGTTTTGATCCGTCCTGCTATTACAATGGAAAGGAAGTGCAATATTCCGGAGCACACGCATTCTTTGGCTTGCTATACTCAGGTAACCTCTGTACCAAAGACTATGCCGGTCTGCAATGCGGAAAGGTTGAACATCCATCAGCACACCCGCGACTGCTATGATGCGGACGGTAATCTGATATGCGGGTATGCAGACTTTGTTGTTCACCGTCACGATTCTGCTTGCTATGACGAAAACAAGAACCTTTGGTGCCCGCTGCCGGAAATTGAAGTTCACGAACATACCGAAAGCTGCTATGCACAAACGGAGACTGTCACACAACAAACGCATACCCATACGCAGGAATGCTTTGATGAAAACGGAGCTCTGATCTGCGAGCTGCCGACGGAACAGGATAATAATTCTGCTGAAGAGGCAGAACTGATTTGCAATAAGACCGAAGTCATTCTCCATGAACACACTTCGGACTGCTTTGATGATGCCGGCAATCTGATCTGCGGCAAAATACAGGTTACTGAGCATCAGCACACGGATGCGTGCTATGAGACGGTTGATGAACCGGTGGATACCGAGGCTCTGACCTGCACGCTTCCCGAGGACGAAAACCACACCCATAGCCCTCTTTGCTACGGAACATGGAAGCTGATCTGCGGTATGCAAGAGCACCGGCACAGCGAAGCCTGTCAAACGATGAAACTGACCGAAAAAGAACAGGCTCAGGCGGAGAAAGTCATCGCCCTGATTGATGCCCTGCCTACCTCTGAAGAAATTGAGGAAACGCTGGCAGCCTATGACGAAGCTGAGGATTACGACAGCTATGAAGCCTACTTTGCACAGGTCAGTCCCCAAGTCAAAGCAGCCTATATAGCTTATGACGCATTGACAGACGCACAGGAAGCCATTGTATCCAATGCGGACAAGCTGATGGAATTGGAATGGATTTGGTCGGCTGCGACCTTTGCGGATACCAGCACCGTTGAACCGCTGCTGAACGGTGACTATGCGTATCTGACCGATGTCAAGATGAAGGCGGACGAGGAAACCGAATCAGGAGTGGCTCTGCGTACCGGTACCAACCCATTCGACGCGAATGATGAGGCGGGCAACGACTCCACAACTCTGAACAATGTCCTGCGCACCTTTGATACCGCTACATATACAATTCAGTTTAGCACCAAGCTGAGGGAAAAAGTGCAGCTGCGTGATATTTCCGGTTATGAGAAAGGGCGGCTGTATTTCGAGTTCATTCTTCCTGCTTCGGCAGAAAAGGCACAGTTTGAAGTTGATTCCATGGGCTGGCTGCAAGCCTCTCAGGAGATCACTTATGAAATCGCCACACTGGAGAACGGCTATCAGGTGTTGCGTGGCAGCTTCATGCTTGTACCTAACGACACCAACCCCGCCGCCATCGGCGCCAGCACCAATGAACTGACCATTGTGACCCGTGCTCTGCAGATGCACAACGGGGAAACGCTGAAGCCTGCATTTACACTGTGGCTGGAATATAACGATGTTGGTACGACATATTCGGAGGACGGACTGATTTCCCAAACCATTGTCACCGGCACTACCCACAAATGTGCCGAACAGGGGCACGGTCAGGAATTCGCCACAGTGACCGGACCGGCAATCCGAATCTCCGCCGCGCCGCGCTACAATATTGCGTTGACGAATGGAGATTCAAGAAACACTGCAGTCGGAACCTATGATTTTAACGCAACCTCTAATAAAGGGGCGATAAATTATGGATTAGGCAAGGTTTACGGTCGGTTAAGCGGTTACGGAATCCGCATTGAGCTTCGCGGTAAATCCGGTCAAGGGATGCGTGGCATAGAGCTGCCTGATGAAAGCACACCGATCACCTTTGATTTATCCTTCTCCTCTGTGTATAAATACGGAACTAAAAGTATATCAGACAGCGAATATCGACCTCTGTTCTGGAGCGGCGGCGGTAACGAAGCCGGTTCTAAGGCAAACGCAGACGGACGAACAGTGAGTACGCAAAACTCTGCTAATATTAATGTACCCTATAATAAAGGAACAATTTACTGGCAAAACTGCAAAAACGGCGGTACATGGAGCTTTACCCGGAATCCGGATGATCTCAACACCGTCCATGTAAGTGTTTCCGGGTTTGTATTTGACCCGTCACAAATTCCATATACAACTATCGGCGGAGGCAAATTAAGTTACTCTTATTATAACCCCAACAATATCAATAACTACTGGGACATCGAGCAAGCGGTCTTTTCTGCCGGTGAGCTGTGGGTCGTGCAGCCATACAACAGCTTGGATAGCGGGCAATATATTGTCAACAAATATGGCTCTGAGGGTTCCTTCTATACAACTGTTAAGGATTCAAATATGTATATGAAGGCTGTCGGCGGTGCAGCAGCCACAACGCAAACACATACCAACGATGATTCTCTTAGAACCGGCAGGTATCTGAAAAATCCCGGTTCCATTGATGCATATATCTATTATTTAAAATATAAGACGAGGATATGGAATGACCCTCTGACAGAGGGCGCATATGGAACCGACAATGATTGGGCTGCCGCCGGGCAGGGGGTTACTTTGGAACTCCAACTTTCCCACGACGGATCTGAGGGAGATTACCAGGGTGTTGCCTATGATATGCTTATAAAGTTTGATGATGAATTTTTCGAGCCGGACGGAACAGTGAGTATCGGCGGACCAAATGCAAAATTCTACTGGGCTGCAAAGCCGGACGGCTCCGGCTGGGTCAGTGATGATGAAATGAAGCAGGCAACCGAGGATGATTTGGTTTATTACACTTCTCTGAGCAGCCTGAAGGCGGCAAATGCCGTTCCTGTGGGTCTCCTGGAAGAATTAAGAGGTGTTTCGCCGTCTGCTTCCGGCATGAACCACTATCATGTCTATATCGACGGCAAAATAAAAATGGATTGCCCTGCCAACAAAGTGTATATGATCACCCGTACATCTTATGCCTGGAACAAGGCGAATGTGGCACAAGCCGCGGCAGCTTACTGCAAAAAAGCCGTAGATGATCTAACTGACGCGGATTACACCAACTACGCAAAAAATGCATTCCCAAGCAAGGGGAGCAGCTCGTCGCCAACGATGCTGGATGGCAGTCATCAATTCACACGAGATTACCCCGCACCCTTCTGGAGGCAGGATTATTATATCTGCAACGGTGGAGGGGAAGTTGGAAAAGTCGCCGCCAATACGGGTATGTTAAAAGCGTGCTATAAGGCGTCTTACGGTGCGGACGGAGCATATAAGCCCGGCTACGGCGTCCAATTTTATGAGGACTCCTGTTTGGTGGTACCCTATGAGACCACCATCACTAAGGCCACCGCGCAGAAGGAGCAGGGCGCCTCTAACCCCAAGAAGGTCTATGACATGGGTCAAAACCAGCGGACGGCGGACTTTGTTCTCTATCCAAGAATCGATCGAACGGCGGGCGAGAGCACGTCCACATCCTCGCAGATGACAACCACTATCTATATTAAGGATACGCTTCCGCACGGGCTGACCTATATAAGCGGCTCCTCCTATCTCGGAGGCAGCTATGCACAGGACCCGCTGCACCAGAAACCGGGCGTGGTGACAGACGGACAAAATCTTGAACCGACCGTTGGTACCGATTCCGACGGGAATATCACTCTTACCTGGCAATTTGAAGTGAACATGGACTTTAATGACCCGGTCTGGACTCAGCCTTTTTATTTCTCCTGCACCATCGGCACGCCCGGAAACGAGGATACCGATGTGGTGAACCAGCAGCAGCTTAAGAATCAGGTTGTCATCTGGTCCGCTAATGAGCAGAGGCGACCGTTTGATACAAAATACGGCAATAAAGCAGAATATGGCATTGAAGTGCTGAAAACGGATGCTGTGTCTCTATCCAAGCTGGCAGATCAGTTGGTGGTGGATTGGTGGAATCCTATGGGATTCACCATGAACATAGGCAACAACAGCGGCAATACGAAAAGGAACACGGTCATTGTTGAAACGCTGCCCTACAACGGAATAAACGGCACCGTATTCCACGGGAATCTGTTGGTAACGGAGTTCTCTGCCGGTACGGAGGACACCGTGGAGCATTCAAATGAACTGCTCAGCAAATTCACCTTCTACTACACTACAGATGAGAAGTGGGCAGGCTGCACCAGCGACCAATTCTTGTCCGGCGGTGTTTGCAGCTATGATTTTGCCGGTGATGATACCTGGACCGAGCTGACGCTGTCTGCCACGGCAAACACGGCAAACGGACGGCCCTACGGTCTGTTTGAGAATTTCCCGGATGAAAGCGCACAGGGAAAGCAGATCACGGCTATTGTGGCGGTTGGCGACATCCCGCCCAATGAGACATTAAAAATGCACATCACATTGAAGCTTCCGGCAGGTATGGAAAAGGACTACCTGGTCAATTACCTGTCTCAGGATACACTTACCTCCTATGCCCGTACCCAGGTTGTCAACCGCACACTGGAGGGTCTGACCTGGATGGATACCAACGGAGACGGCATACAGGGTAATACAGATACAGAGGAGCGATTTTCCGGCGTGCAGGTATCCCTGTGGAAGCTGAAGGACGGCGGTGATCCTACGTCAGAAACAGATTATGAGCCGTTCTGCTATCCCAAAACAAAAACGCCCATCGTGCTTGAAACCGGACAGACGGTCAGCGTTCAGGCTGCCGGTTCTGCGGCAGTTACCGACTATGAGCAGGGTCGCTATAAGTTTACAGACCTGCCTGCCGGTACCTTTGCCGTGAAGTTTACGGATGGCAGCACAGCAATTTCGCCCTACATTGCCACATCAACGAACCGTGGCAGCGATGACACTATGGATTCCGATGGCGTAGCAATCTACTCTTCCGACAGAACAGAGTTGGAAAGGACTGTTATCCTTGGTATTGAAATGCAGAAAGCGGAAGAGATGACTTATGCTATCTTTGAGTCCAAAAACCACGACAGCGGTTTCTATGTGAGAGGCTATGAGCTCCCCGATACCGGCGGTGTCGGTACAGAATTGTATATCACAGTAGGTTGCATGCTAACCACTTTTGCAGCTATTCTACTGTTGTATAGAAATTGCAAGCGCAGAAAGGAGGATTCTAAGCTTTCTTAATGCACAGCAAAAAAATTTAAAGTAAAATAGAAAGGAAAAACACAAATGAAACATTCAAAAAAAATTGCCAGTATCCTGATGGTTCTGGTTATGGTGTTCGCCATCGCCGTCACCGCATTTGCGGAAGAAACCGGCACGATCACCGTTGACAGCCCCAAAGCAGACACCACTTATGTCGCTTACAAAATCTTCGATGTTGTATATGACACGGCGACTCCTAAGCACTACGCCCATACCATTGCCTATGATTCTGAATGGCTCTCTGCGGTTCAGGGTTATAACGGCGTATCTTTGAGCAATTTGGTTACAGATGCGGACGGCAACAAGTTCTATGTTGTGACCCAAAATGCGAACTTCAGCGCTCCCGAATTTGCTGTTGCTTTGAAGAGTGCTGTTTCCGGTAAGCATGGCGTTACGCTGCAGGCAAAGGCTGACGGCACCGTCTCTGCTTCGGGTCTTCCGCTTGGCTACTACTTCGTCACCAGCTCTACCGGTGCTCTTTGCAACCTGACCACTACCAACCCTGATGTTACCATCCACGACAAAAATGATATTCCTTTTGAAAAGGTGGATGATCAGGAGAGCGTTGATGTCGGCACGACTGTCAACTACACCATTACCGGCAAGGTGCCTGACTACACCGGCTTTGAAACCTACACCTACCTGATTACCGATACTATGAGCGAGGGTTTGACCTTCAGTAAGAATATCAAGGTGACCGTAGGTGGTGTGGATGTAACCTCTTCCTGCACCATTGCTTATGATGTTGGTGGCAACGCAAATAAGTTCACTGTATCTATTCCTGTAATGAATTACAAAATCGGCGATCCCATCGTGGTTACTTACTCTGCCGTAGTCAACGATAAAGCGGTTGCAAAAGTCGAAAACAATGCAGCTACTCTGACATACAGCAACGATCCTACCGACAGCAATAGCACGACAACAACGCCTGAGGACATTGAGACTGTCTACAGCGCAAAAATCATCATCGACAAGTACGAAACCGGCAAAGAAAATGTTAAGCTGGCCGGTGCAACCTTTGTCCTGTATAAAGAAGGGGCTAATAACACCAAGCTTTACTACCAGTGGGATAACACCGCCAAGAAGGTTGTTTGGGTCTCTGATAAAGCGGGTGCCACACCCAAGGTAACTGACAACAACGGTGCAACTTCCTTCGACGGTCTGGCAGACGGTACCTACTATCTGGAAGAGATCAAGGCGCCTGTCGGTTACAATATGTTAGATGAGGCTGTATCTGTTACAGTCAACGGCGCAAATGCAACTGTGGCTGATTTAAGCTCCCTGACCATCACGCAAAAAGTTGAGAACAGCACCGGTTCTCAACTGCCTGCTACCGGCGGAATGGGTACCACTATATTCTATGTTCTGGGCACCATTCTTGTTTTGGGCTCTGTAATTCTTTTGATTACCAAGAAACGCATGAGCGCAAAGGGCTAATTTCCAAATCATTCTCTAAACATACATAACAACCCTCCGCTGTGACTTTCGGGGAGGTAAATCCTCCCCGATTTACAGCGGCAAGGAGAATCAAACATGAAAAAGAAAAAAGGCAAATTTATATCGATACTCTTAGTCTTGCTTCTTCTTGTTGGGCTGTCCTTGCTGCTGTACCCCTATGTTAGTAATTACTGGAACTCTCTCCACCAGACCCGAGCCATTGCCGCTTATGCCGAAGCTGTGGCAAAGCTGGATAAGGATCAATACACCGAAATTTTGTCCGCCGCACAGGCCTACAATGCTTCTCTCCTCGGGCGGGACAACACCCAACCGCTCGACGGTGACCGTAAAGAAGAATATGAACGGCTTTTGGATGTGTCCGGTCTCGGGATCATGGGATATATAGAGATCCCCTGCATTGATTGTTCACTGCCCATCTACCACGGCGCCGACGAATCGGTTCTCCAAGTTGCCGTTGGGCACATGGAATGGTCCAGCCTGCCGGTAGGCGGTGAAAGTACCCACTGCGTCCTCTCCGGTCATCGGGGACTTCCCAGCGCGAAGCTGTTCACTAATCTGGACAAGCTGCAACCCGGCGATACATTTATTCTGCGGGTCTTGGATGAGACGCTTACCTATGAGGTGGATCAGATCTTGATAGTGGAACCCCAGGAAACGGGTTCCCTTCGGATTGAAGAGGGGAAAGATTACTGTACGCTCGTTACCTGCACCCCTTACGGTATCAACACCCACCGGCTGTTGGTGCGAGGGCATCGAGTTGACAACATTGAAGAAGCAAATACTGTCCGAGTGACGGCGGACGCCATTCAGATTGAGCCGTTGATTGTGGCTCCGATTGTGGCGATTCCGATATCGTTATTGCTGTTATTTTCACTGCTGCCCAAGCAGTCTAAAAAGAAACACGGAGGTGACACCGATGAAAAGATTTAAACGCTTTGCTGCCGCACTGCTCAGTATGCTGGCAGTATTCCTTCTCCTGCCTGCGCAGACTCTGGCGGCGGGAAGTATTGACTTGAACCGGAATGTAAGTCTAACCGTTTCTTATCAAGACGGAAACACGCCCCTGGTTGGCGCAGAATTTGACATTTTCCTTGTTGCCACAGTAGACGAATACGGCGAGCTGACTGCCACAAAAGACTTCGCCCGGTTTAATGTCAATATCAGCGGCAAAGAAGACGAGGTTTATCGGACACTGGCATCCACCTTAGAAGGCTATGTATTGCGGGATAATATTCCCCCTACAGACAGTGGAAAGACCAATGATGAGGGATTGGCTTCCTTCCCAACCGCAGGAAAGAGCTTGAAAGCCGGTTTGTACTTGGTACTGGGGCGTCGACATACACAAAACAGCTGCCGCTATGATCCTGCGCCGTTCATTGTAATGCTGCCTGAAACGGACAATGAAAATAACATTTGGGTTTATGATGTAACTGTCAATGCAAAGTTTGATTCATCCCAAATCCCTGACAGCACAGATGATAATACCGTCAATCGGAAAGTACTGAAAGTTTGGTCGGATGACGGACACGAAAAAGATCGTCCAAAAGAGGTAATTGTTCAGCTTCTTCGTAACGGCAAGATATATGATACCGTAACCCTTAACACGGCAAACAACTGGCGGTACACTTGGTCGGGATTGGATAACAGCTATACATGGACCGTTGTGGAGAAAGAATTAGAGGGATATACCGTGCAGGTCACGCGGGAAGGTATAACTTTTGTCGTTACAAACACCTACAATGAGAACGTTCCCGACAAACCTACTACACCTACAAAGCCGACGCTGCCTAAAACCGGCCGGCTTTGGTGGCCGGTTCCTATACTGATCTCCGTAGGATTGCTCTTTACCGTTATCGGTTTGGTGCGCCACAGAGGTAATGCTGATGAGAAATGAAAAAATAATTAGCAGAAAGCGAGAGGGCTTGCTGTTAATTACGATTGGGCTACTGCTGATTGCAGCTGCCCTTTTCATTACAGCTTACAACTTGTATGACGAACTGCGGGCAGAGCAATCGGCCAGACAAATGGTAAATAAGCTGGATGAGTGTTTAACCTCAGATGCTACTCCGGAAGCACCTACGGGCACTGTGGGGAATCAGAACCCATTGGTGAGCGATAAGCGGACTTCTATTCCGGACTATGTTCTGTGCCCAAATATGGAAATGCCGATTGAAACCGTTGATGGGATGAACTTTATCGGTGTTTTGAGAATCCCCGCTTTGGAGCTGAAACTGCCGATTATCAGAGAGTGGAGTTATCCTAATCTGAAAATTGCTCCCTGCAGGTACAGTGGATCCGCCTATTTGAATAACCTGATTATTTGCGCCCATAACTACAGATCTCATTTCGGAAAATTGAAAAATCTATGTGAGGGTGATATTGCCACCTTCACGGATATGGACGGAAATGTTTTCACATACAAAATGGTGGAACGGGAGACGCTGCTGCCAAAATCCATTGACGCAATGGAAAGCGGAGATTGGGATTTGACTTTGTTCACCTGTACAGTGGGCGGTCAAAGCCGTGTAACAATTCGATTTGAACTGGTGGAAAAATAGTTTTAACAAGGATTATTTTTTCGTTTTGACTGTGTTCCCGGTAGAAAAAGGAACAAGCGTGGACGGAAAGAACGGCGGTTAATGGTTCATGACCGATAACGGTTTACTTACAGTTAAGATTGAGGAATAACTGTTAAATATCAGTGCATAAATGATATGAATTATCCCGGCTCGCTCTGAAACATGAGTGGGTCGGGATACCTTTTTTATATTAAATCATTTAATCCGATATCTTTTGGCTGAGAATGAGGATCATCAGATACTTTTAGAGTTTCAAACTAATACTTATTGCTGAAAAATTGAGGACCATTTGAGGACCATTCAGAGATATTCATTCTTTATTTAGAGCGTAACTCTTCAAAAGCTTTGAGCATATCTAACCGGTTTTTGTGCATTTGTGCATGCAGCTTTTTCATCTCAACCTCTTTTTCAAAGAAACGTTTGAGCAAGCTCGTAAAATTCGGCGACATTGAGTGTGAGAACAGCTGCAATGTCAGCGGGTACAGGTTAAATTAGGCTTTTAAGACAAAAATTGTCGCTTCAAAGCAAAAAGCACGCATTAATAAATCGAGGAAATACGCAATTTATTTAAATTAAACGTTGACTATACTGATATTTCGTGGTAAAATACAAATAATAAAATGTAGAAATACGCAAAACTTTTAAATGAGGTATATGTTCTATGATTGAGAGAAAAAAATATCTCGACAAATTAATAAGTAGAAAGCAAAACGGACTTGTAAAAGTAATTACCGGTATCAGAAGATGCGGCAAATCATATCTGCTTTTTAACATTTATAAGGAATATCTGAAATCAATAGGTGTTGAGGATGAATGTATTATATGCCTTGCTCTTGATGATGATGAAAATATCAGATACCGCAATCCGTTGGAGTTGGGAAAACACATTCGCAGCTTGACGGACGACGAGAGCAAAGATTACTATGTTTTTCTTGATGAAATTCAAAAAGTTGTCACGATTCAAAATCCCTACATTGAAGGTGCCGAAGATAAAATAAGCTTTGTTGATGTTGTGCTTGGTCTTATGAAGCATGACAATATCGATTTATATGTTACCGGAAGCAACTCCAAAATGCTGTCCTCAGATATTCTCACAGAATTTCGTGGAAGAGGCGATGAAATCCGTGTCAATCCTTTGTCTTTTGCTGAATTTTATAACGCATTTGAAGGTGACAGGCATGATGCGTGGCAAGAGTATTATACTTATGGCGGTTTGCCGTTGGTTCTTGCAAAGAAAACTCATGAGGAAAAAGCAAGGTATTTGCAGACTTTGTTTGACACTATATATCTGAGTGATATTATGGACAGAAACAGCCTTGTTCACGAAAAGAATCTGCTTGATGATATTCTCAACATCATTTCATCATCTATAGGCTCATTAACTAATGCAAATAAAATCACGAATACTTTCAAGAGTGAGCGGCAGGTTAATATCAGCAATTTTACCGTTTCAAAATACCTTGATTTTTTGATTGATGCGTTCCTTATATATAAAGCATCCCGCTATGATGTAAAGGGAAGAAAATACATTGGCTCACCTTATAAATATTATTTCAGTGATGTCGGTCTTCGCAATGCAAGACTGAATTTTCGTCAGCAGGAAGAAAACCATATTATGGAAAACATTATTTATAACGAGCTGTGCGGTCGTGATTTTAATGTTGATGTGGGCGTTGTTGAATACTGCTACAAAGATGAAGAAAAGAAAAGTAAGCGTGCTCATCTTGAAATAGATTTTGTTGCCAACAAGGGAAGTAAAAAATACTATGTCCAGTCTGCACTCACTGTTGCTGATGAAGAAAAGCGTGAGCAGGAAGTCCGTTCCTTAAATCGTGTCGGCGATTCGTTTAAGAAAATTGTTGTTATTAAGGATAACGTTATCCCCTGGCACGATGATAACGGTATATTGTATATCGGCATTGAGCAGTTTCTGCTTGATGAAACAGCTATGGATATGTAAAAATTTAATGGCTATAATTTGATGCCGTTCAAAGTAAATGATACTGATTGTTAGGTTAAGCTAAAGTGAAAAACAAAGCAGTTTAAACGGAAAGGCTTCTGTTTAAGCTGCTTTAAATATATTAAAAAAACAAATATAAAGGCGTGAAAATACCCGCTATCTGTGATTTCAGATAGCGGGCCGATTGAAAGTAGCTTTTTATCAATATCCATCAGAGGCTTTTTTGGAGGTTGAAAAATTCACCCTTTTATTCTGCTTTGCAAATATTTATGCTGTGATATCCCTTATCTCTTCCTTATATTCTTCGCCGTCAGATATCCCTATTTCTTTCATATACTCTGTTACTTTTGCCAACTCATCATCTTGATGCTGCTCAAAGACATCGGCATAAGTATTCATTGTAACACTGATATCAGCATGTCCCATAAGCTTTTGAAGTACAACAGGTTTCATGCCCGCCTCTATGCATGTGGTAGCATATGTATGTCGAAGAGAATGAAGATCAACTTTCCCATCAACCGTTTCATCAATAAACTTATACTTTTCCTGCATCCGTTTAAATTGACATAACACATTGCCGGTAGGTATCATTGACCCGTTTTCTTTTGAAAAAATTAACCCTGATGTTTTGTCGCCGATTGCCTTGACTAATATTTTCCTTGCTTCATTTGTTAACGGAATCTTTCTCATTCCGGCCGCAGTTTTGGTTGTTTCGTTTATCACTGCACGGCCATTTGCATCAACAGATATTGTTTGAGAGATCACGATTGTATTAAATGTAAAGTTGATATCAGATACACGAAGCGCATTAATCTCCCCCATACGCATGCCGGTAAACAGAGAAAGCAGCATTTGTTGAGAATAACGGATTTCGTTGTTTCTAACAGCTGCAACAAATTTTTTTCTTTCATCCACAGTGAGTCCTCTGACCTTTATTTTCTTTTGCGTCGAATGAGGTCGCTCAACATCTTCCATGATGTTATTCGCTATTATTTTATGTTTTATTGCGTACTTGAAAATGCCGTTGAGCATAATACATTCTTTGTTGATGACCGATTGACTGAAGTTACTTTCACCTAACAAAAAGCTCTGAATTTGTAGGGCATTGCAAGATTGAATAGGCGTGTTATATATTGATGCCAACCGTTTGAGCGTTTCAAGCGAACGAAAGTATGTGCTGTCTTTGATTTTGCCAAGGCTTCTTTTGCTTTTAAGCATCTGCTCACCGATTTGCTTTATTGTAATTTGAGAAGCGTCGACAAAGTCGCCGGTATGAATATCAAGCCTGATTTGCTCCAGCTTGATTTTCACTTCATTTTTTGTTTTGCCATATACAGTTTTTCGCTTTCTTTTCCCGTCAGGTCCTTTGCCCAAATCATATTTTCCGACCCATCGATTGTTCTTGCTGTCTTTTGTGATGGACCCGTTCCCATACGTCTGCCCTTTTTTCATTCTATCCCCTCCTTACACGTGCCTTCCCATTACCCATTCGGCAAGAGCCTTCTCGGATACCCTGAAATTTTTTTCGGCTTTTATTAGCGGGAAATCATTCCTGTGCATGATTGTCTGTGCTGTATTCAAACTGCAGCCCAATATCAATGCGACTTCCTTTGTGCCGAGCAACTTTAATGCATCGTAAGCACGTTCATTGCCGCATAAAGGTGTTGTATCTTCTGTTTCGCTCAAGGGTCTGATATAATCGATATTGTTTGATTTATTCTATAGCTTCATATTTTACCTTTCTGCACTTATCAGTGCTACAAAATTATTAAAATTCTGTGCCGGTTTTTCTGCCACCGGCGAGGCAAATTAATTTCGGTTTACATAGTTATCTTCCTCGAGAATTTTTCTGAAGTCGATATTCACGTTAAGCTTATATTTTATACTGTTCACTGCCCTTATCCAAAAGGCAAGACTTTCCCCCGGAGCGTCAACCGTGAATAACAGCTGACGCATAACAATTTCTCTCAGTTCCGTGTCAGGTATTCGCTCGTCTAAAAAACTTGAATCGACTATAATTGAGTATTCTTTTTTGCCGTTGCTTTGAACACACATTCCGTCTCTTCCGTCAAGAATTGCATCGTTCACATAAACAACAGTTCCGACTGTTATACCTATTTTAGACAGCTCTATTGAACACGCAATTACCATTTTCTAAAGCTTTGTTAATTTATTCATTTTATTTCCCCCAAAAAACGGTCATTTTTTCACAGTGTCTGTACAGAAAAAAACACGACAAAAAACCGTTTATTCGCTTTTAATTTTATTCTTTATTCTCTTTATTGTTGACTCAGAACACTCGAACATTTCAGCAAGCTCTTTGTTCTTATACTCATTCCTGTGTTCTGCAATAAAGGTCCTCATTTCTTCTTTAAGGTTACGCTTATAATTATCTCTCTTGTTACGCTCATAATATTTTTTGCAGTATTTTTTATTGTTGCTACTCGTTATTGCTTTCTTACTCTCCTCAGTAAAACCAAAACTCTCATCATAATCCTGCTACGTAAAATTTAACCAATCGGCGATTGTTTGATTTTTTAAATGGTATGTTATGTCATTTGCAAATACCCTATTTAAATCAGAAATCGCTTCAGAATAAAAGCTATGCGATTCAGGGATATATTTTTTAAAGTATTTT
>ULSS01046740.1_pt1 | contig 13992 bp, 7 predicted proteins | sample 1956901 | NCBI WGS metagenome assembly ULSS01 (sample SAMEA4835714, study PRJEB28245) | human gut metagenome | biome: gut microbiome; material: fecal sample | place: Denmark | collected 2008
TAAGTTTAAAGAAAGCTTTAAAATATTAAACTTAAAAGACAGCGTTTATTCAAAAAATTCACAGGAAGAAATCGAAAAAAACATTGCCGAATTTATCGGCAAATTAAACGGATAAAATTATGGAAAAGATAAATTATCAAAAAATAATGGAGGAGCAAATCGCTTCGCTCACGGGCACGCCGTCACTGCTGCTTCACTCGTGCTGCGGGCCTTGCAGCTCTTATGTGCTTGAGGTTTTATCTCGGCACTTTAATGTTACGGTGCTTTACTACAACCCGAATATTGAGCCGTTTGAGGAATATCAAAAAAGGCTCTCGGAGCAGCTGCGGCTGATAAAAGAGGCAGAGTTTAAAAAAACCGTAAAATTTATGGACTGCGAGTGGGAGGAGGAAAAATTTCTCTCTGCCGCAAAGGGGTTTGAAAACGAAAAAGAGGGCGGCGCTCGGTGTGAAAAATGTTTTAGACTGCGAATGGAAAAAACCGCCGCTTTGGCAAAAGAAAACGGCTTTGATTTTTTCACCACAACGCTCTCTGTCAGCCCTCACAAAAATGCCGCGCTTTTAAACAAAATCGGCGAAGAGCTTTCGCAAAAATACGGCGTACCGTATCTTTTTGCCGATTTCAAAAAGAAAGAGGGCTATAAAAGGTCTATTGAGCTTTCAAAAAAATATGAGCTTTACAGGCAGAACTACTGCGGCTGTCTGTTTTCGCTAAATCACGAGAAAGGCGGAGAATTATGAGCAAAAACAACCCTCACAAACTCGGCGCACGCATTTGGTTTAATCTTATTCTTTTCGGCTTTATGGGTCAGGTTGCCTGGGCGGTAGAAAACGTTTATTTTAACACCTACCTCTTTAACTACATCGGCGGCAACGCAAACGATGTGTCAAAAATGGTGTCTTTCAGCGCGGTTGCGGCGGTGCTCACCACCTTTATTATGGGCACCTTGAGCGACAAGCTCAACAAGCGCAAGCTTTTTATCAGCGTCGGCTACATACTTTGGGGCTTCACCGTTGCCGTTTTTTCGTGGATCTCACGCGAGAATATCGGCTCGCTTTTTCATATAAGCGACAGCGCCAAGGTGCTCGCCGTAACTGTCAGCATTGTTATTATTATGGACTGCGTTATGACCTTTATGGGCTCAACGAGCAACGACGCCGCCTTTAACGCATGGATAACCGATGTCACCGTGCCCGAAAACAGGGGCGTTGCAGAGAGCGTACTCTCGCTTTTGCCGCTTTTTGCAATGGCGATAGTCACCGTCGCATTCGGCGCGGGAGTTTCGGCGGCAGGCTACCCGGCTTGCTTTATTGCGCTCGGCGCACTCGTTACGATTTGCGGCGTACTCGGTCTTTTTACTCTTAAAGATTCACGAAGCGGCGAAAAAACAAAGAGCAATTATTTTAAAGACATTGTCTACGGCTTCAGACCCTCGGTTGTTAAAGAAAACAAAAATCTTTATATTGCCCTTGCGGCAATGGCAATTTTTAACTGCGCCGTTCAGGTCTTTTTGCCGTATATATTCATTTATATTCAGCACTTTATGGGGCTTGATTTTAATAACCTCGGCTCTGTTTTAACGCCCAAGGTCATTGCCGCCGCGGCTGCCGCCGTTGTTTTGGCGGTTGCGGCAATAGTTTTTTTGGGCAAGGGAATTGACAAATACGGCAAAAGCAAGTTTATATTTTTATCGGTAATTCTGTTTATTGCAGGTCTTTGCCTGACCTATTTTTCACGCACGCTCGCGCCGTTCGGCATTTCGGCCCTCATAATACTTTTGGGTTATGCTATGCTTATGATAGTTCTCAATGCCTCTGTCAGAGATTTCACGCCCGAGGACAAGGCAGGACTTTTTCAGGGTGTAAGAATGATTTTTGCCGTGCTCATTCCCATGGTCACAGGTCCCTCGCTCGGCGCATATGTCACAAACCGTTTTGCCCCTTTGCACGAGGCGGCAACATATATAAACGACTATAACGAGGTTGTCAACGTGCCCGTGCCGGAGATTTTTCTTGCCGCCGCAGCTGTTGGAATTTTCATAATAATTCCGGCAATCTTTTTAAGAAAAAAGCTTAAATAACCATAAAGACTATAATCCATAAACGGCAGTGAAACAACTGCCCGAATGTGGATTATAGTCCTTTTGTCAACAGAAGCGTTAAGCGACTATCGCTTTCATCCGATAATATCAAGAAGATTTTTTCTTAAAGCCCAAAATAATCAGCACCGCCGAAAGAAGCACGCTCGCGAGCAAAATCAAAAGATAAATATTGCCGTTGATGTTGTCGTGCCAGTTCAAAAAATTCACCGCGTAAGCCGTATGACGCACAGTCGCCCAATATTTTATAAAGGCAATACGGAAGAGCATAAAGCGAAGCGCCGAAAACAAGCGAATCCGCCGCGCCTTTAAAAAATTTATTTTTGCCTATAATACTCACCGCCGCAGAAATAAAAAACGGAACTAACGAAAACAGCGTTATAAGAACCGCGCTGTGCAAATTAAAATACACCGTAATTCTCGTGACAAACAAAAGCAAAATTATCAAAACAGCACACGCCGCAAAATAAATTGCAGGCGTGAATTTTTTTTTTTTTTCGCCCGAATATTTTTTTAAAATAAACGGCAAAAAAATCACTGCGTAGCCGAGCAGTGTTCCGCTTGCCGCTATGCCGAACCAATTTTGTCCGTAGCTCAAACAGCACACCGCAAACAAAATCGCAAGTGAAAGATATGTGCTCACGGCAAAGACTGAAAGCTTGTGCTTTTTTGTGAATCTCGTTAAGGTCGGCACAAAAGTAAACGCCGTCAAAAGCGAGGCAAACACCGTGAGCGAAAAGCTCAATCTTTTGTTTATCGCCAAGTCGCAGATAAGGCAAATAACAAATGCCGCGATATAAGACACCGTAAAGCCCCAAAAGAATGTTTCGGTAATTTTTCTGTAAAGCCGCGCGTCCCTTTTCATCGCATGGTATTCCGTGTCGTTCGCTCCGCTGATAAGCTCATGCTCCGAAACCTCCAGCACCGCGCAGATGTCGGGTATCATGGTTATGTCGGGGTAGCTCTTGCCTTTCTCCCACTTTGAAATTGCGGACTCGCTCAAAAACAGTTTCTCTGAAAGCTCCTTTTGAGTCAAGCCCTTTTCTATGCGCTTTTGGCGCAAAAACTGTCCGAATGTAATTTTGTTAATCATTCGATCACCTCCGACTCACAGCATATCACCGCGCCTGTGTTTTGTCACGGGAGCGTCGGTCAAGTCGCCTGTTTTTGCAAAATGAGCCGAAGTTAAAACCATTTTTTTCGTTTAAACAAAAAGAAACAGCCTGCGCAAACCGCAACGCTCAGCGCCGCCACAAACGGATAGCCGTAACGCCAGCCGAACTCCGGCATTTTTAAATTCATGCCGTACCAGCCGACTATTAAAGTCAGCGGCAAAAATACGCCCGTGATAACGGTAAAAATTTTCATAACATTATTTTGCTCAATACCGAGATATTCCTGATAAGCCTCTCTGACCTGCGTGACATATTCTCTAAGGTCAATAACAAGCTGCAAAAGGTAGTGAATATATCTGCCGAGAGCTTCAAAAAGCGGAATGTCTTTTTGAGGAATAATTTCATTTTCGTTGTCGGCAAGTCTGTCAATAACGACAGCAAGCTGCTCATAAAATCTTTTTATTTTTAAAAGCGAGCGGCGCAGGTTTATAATTTGCGAGCTGATATTGCCCTGCTTTTTTGAAGAGAGCAGGCTCGTTTCGAGTTTGTTTATTTCGCCCTCCGTGCCGTCAAGCGCGTCAACATCGTCTGAGAACATATCCTCAAACATCTTTGCCAAGGCATAAAACGGTTCGGTATCTTTCGGCATAGCGGCAAGCACATCAGAAAGGCGCGGCAGGTTGCCAAAGAAAATCAAACGGTCTTTTGTGCAGACTATCTCGCACCTTTGCGTGCCGGAGTGAACGTTTTTTACATCACAAAATCTGAATGCCAAAAAGTAGCCGTCCTCAATCGGCACACAGATATGCCGCCTGTTGCTCTGGCGTTCATAAAGCTCGTTTCCGATTATTTTTTTGAGTTTATCCGCATAATCTCTTTTATAAATTTCTATCACGTTACCCCTTCTTTCTTTTTTGCTCCGACAAAGGCGAGCTCTCAATTTCTGTTTCAAAATCAAGTATATTATTGTGCTCAATATAATTGCATCTCAAGCCGAAAATTTCTGCCGTTTTGCTTGCCGGCACCATAAGCTGACCGCCGCCGAAATAAACCGCCGCACCGAGAGAGATTTTTTCTCCGTTCACCTCGGCAAAGCTCTCTCCTTCAAAGAACACTGCTCTTTTGCCGTACATCTCTATCTCGGCACTGCCCTCTTTTTTATTCACCGCCGCACCGATATACTGCGCCAAAACAGCAAACGGGCAAAACCAAACGCCGTCTTTCTTTTCGCAATATGTTCCTCTTGCGGCAATGTGCGGCATTGAGCCTTTATAAATCATTCTCGCTCCGCTGCCGTAAACAGGCGGTAATGCCGGAGGGTCAATGGCATCTTTTTCTTTGTCAATCAAAAATCTGTCGGCAACTCTGCCGTCTGAAAGCATTGTGGTGACGGCGAGCTTTGCCCCCGACACCTCAACAAGAGTATAGGTCGGCACGCCCTCCTCCTGAGTATAAAAAGAAGTGTGCCAGATTTTTCGCTCGTTCGCACTTCTGCCGCCGGAGCCGCTGCCGCACTGGCAATGAACCGTCCCCTCCGATGGCTTTTCGTACATTGCGTCCCCTCTCATGGGGTATGTTCTTGCAAACGTATGCTCGTGCCCCTCAAAAATAAGGTCGAGCGATTCCACCGCTTTTCTCAGCCACGGGTATCCGTCGTCATTCTGCCCCTCGGGGATTGCGGGATAAATCGGAAAATGATATGCGCCCAGCTTCCACTCGGCAGAAGAGCCGTTTATATCGTCATACGCCCAGTCGCCGACTTTTTGTGGCTCGTTTATGCCCATTATGCAAAAATGAACATTGCCGTAATCAAAAGAATAATTTTCTGTTTCAAAGCCTTTCGGTCCGTTTTGAGGGTAAGAATATTTAAACTGCTCATCAAAAAAATCCGCATGGTCAAGATAGAACTTACCTTTGGGCTCCGGCAGATACTGCTCAAAGCCGCGGTTATCGTGGTTGCCCGTCGTCATCATATAAGGCAAAGATTCCACAATACCGTCAAGTCCGCTGAACATACCGTTCCACTGCAATTCATTTTGACCGTCGTCGCAGTTATCGCCTGCGGTGAGGATGAATTTTATGTCTTCATGCTGTTTAATTGCCTTTTTGAGCATATTTTTCACAACCGAATAATCGGGTTTTTCCCACGGGTCGCCCACCTGATGGTCTGCTATAACAATAAATTTAAAGCTGTCGCAGCCCTCCCCCTGTGTGGTGAAAGAAAATGTTTTGCTCCTGTTGTTCTCGTTGCCGCAGGTGTAATAATATTTTGTACCCGCTTTTAATGACGATAGCCGGGCGCAGTTAAATTTGCTTATATCAATGTCGCTTTTTATCGTGCGGCACACTGCATTTTGCCTTTGCTCTTTTTCGCCCTCTGCCCAATAGAGAACATAGCCGTCCCGTGCAGAGGTGTCGGTGCGCCAGGTGACTGCCATCTCGTGCCTTGCGTCGCCGCAAAAGCTTATCATTATATGGTCCGGTGCAGAGGAAGAGCCTCTGTCCGGCTTTTTAAAGTTATTGTTTGCCATAAAACACCCTCCGAGCAGTTGTTACAACGGTATTTTATCATCAGGGTAAAAAAGTGTCAACGCACGAATGTGACGGCTTTGTAAATTTTGCATTGTTTGCCCCTCTTTTTTAAAATAATACTTGTAAAAAATTATAAAATAGTTTAAAATGTATTTGTTATGCTGTACGTTCAGCAAGACTATAATTTGAAAAGGATGAAAATTATGGCAGATAACAACCAGAACAAGGCGGAACAGTACCGTCAGGAGAGAAAAGAACGCCTGGCTAAATCCGCAAAAAAGAACGCAAAGAACATTGAAAAGAAAGTTGCAGCACGCTCGGTGGTTAAAAAAGTAATAGCTATTATAGTTATTGCCGCAATCGCTCTCGGCTGTGTAACCGGTATTCTCAACTACTGCGGCGTTCTTCAAAAGGCCGTTCAGGTGGGATATGTAGGTAACGAAAAAATATCTTACGCAGAGTATTTGTATTATTACAGCCGTGCATATAACCAGCTCAGCTACAACGCTCAGTATTATAAATACTACGGCTATGATTACGGCTATGACACTTCTCTTGCCCCGCAGGATCAGACCAAGACAACAAAAGATGAAGACGGCAACGAGATAACTTGGGTAGAGTACCTTCACGACCAGGCTGTAAAAACAGCTCAAATGTATCTTGCATTCTATCAGGAGGCCAAAGAAGCGGGTACAGAGCTCACAGAGGCAGACCTTGCAGAGGTTGACAAGCAGATTGAAGACCTCCGCGAAGAGGCATCAACCGCAAACCAGAGCTCAAACTCAAGCTCTTCGGATGATGAAAACCAGAGAGCGGGCTACTCTCTCAACGCTTACCTTCGCAAGGCTTACGGCAACGGCGTAACCGAGAGATTCCTCAAAAAGCAGCTCAAGATGGAGTCTCTTGTTAAGAAATTCTACAACGACAAGTCAGACGAGTTTGAAAAAGGCTACACCGAGGATGAAGTTAAAAAGGTATTTGACGAAAACCCCGACAGCTATCAGTTTGTAACTCTCAGACTTTATCAGTTTAAGAATGAGTCGCTCACACAGAACGACGGCGAATCGGACGACGACCTTAAAAAGCGTCAGAGCGAATCCGACGCAAAGACAAAGGCAAATGCAAACGAGATGTTTGACGGTGTAACGGATGAAAAGAGCTTTGTTACTCTCGCAACCAAATATAACACCACAGAAGGCTATGACGCAGACAGCAGCACGCTTATAAAGGCTGCTCTTAAATCACAGTCACAGTTTAACTCAAGCGCAACATATCTTGAGAGCATGAATTCAGACCTTGCAACATGGGCATTTGAGGGCTCAACAAAAGCAGGCGACAAAAAGCTTATTGAAGACAGTGACAACGGCGCATATTACGTTGCACTTATGGTTAACCCCAAGCACGATGTTAACACCGTAACGGTTCGTCACATACTCTTCCTCACACAGGATTCAAAGACCGGCAAGGCTCTTTCTGATGATGAAATTCAGAAAGCTAAAGACAAGGCAAGCGAAACACTTGCTAAATGGAAAGCCGGCGAAGCAACAGAAGATTCATTTGCAACATTTGCAACAGACCTCACAGAGGACACCGGCTCATCTTCAAACGGCGGTCTTTATGAGAACGTTGTTCCCGGACAGATGACAGGCGCATTTGACAAGTGGATTTTTGATGACAGCCGCAAGGCAGGCGACACAGATATTGTTGAGAGCGAATACGGTTATCACATCATCTATTTTGTAAGCAAAAACGGCACATATGCCGACAGCGCAATCAGATCTTCACTTGCAAGCGAAGATCTTGAGAAATTCTCTGATGAAATTCTTGAGAGCGACAAATATGTAATCGGCGTAGGTCCCAAGCGTGTAAACTACATTGAAGATAAGCTTCTCAAAAAATATAAGAAAACAATTGCAAGAAGCAACGCTTCATCTTCAAAAAGCTCGGCATCATAAATAAAAGCCGAAAATAAGATATAGCAGAACGGATACCGACGACAAATCGGTATCCGTTTTTTATGCTCTGTTATACAATCGGCACTTGCGGTTTATCCCAAAAAACTTTTCATTTGCTGAATATTGTTTTCTTCTGTTTCAATCAGCTTTTCGCCGAGCTTTATGGCACTGTGTTCTGCCGAGCTGTATTTTTTAAGAGTGCGCGACATATCAATTATGCCCATCATGCTGCCCTGCATCATCATCTCGGCGATGTGGTCGGCAGATTTGTCGGCAAGCGTATTCATTTGCACACTTCCCCAAAGACAGGCGTGGCTGAACACACCCTTGTCCTTTGCAGGCTCGCCGTCTTTGTTTAAAAGCTCTGCCGCCTCCGAGGCGACCTGTGAATATTCGCTTTGCTGACAAAGCAGGGCTGATTTGAGCGATTCATCATCTGATTTTTCATTGACATAAGAGATTGAATCGCTCCCCATTTTGGCATTTTGATAAATTTTTGTGAGAACTTCTTTGTTCTGTTCGTTCATATATCTTCCTCCCTCATGTAGCTTTGCCGCAGAGGGATATTTTTATGCAAGAAGATGCACCCTCGCGGCTTTTTGATTAAATCTGCGCGGCACTTCCTCCCACAAGGAGAGACTGTTAAAAACAAAGACTTATGCAGCCGCACAAAAAAATCGGCGCTGCTCAAAAGAGCAACGCCGGTTTATTATTAGGTTTATTTAACTTCAACCGTGCCGTAGTTTGCAGTATCTGACCAGCCGGAGCTTGTTTTAACCTTAAAGTCAAGGCTCGCTGTGCCGCGCTTGTAGAACTTGAGGTTAATCTTCCACTCTTTTGTGCCGTCTGCAAGCTCTTTTACGATTGCGTTATCGGCAGAGTATGTTGCCGTATCGCCGTTTTCTCTTACAAGGCAAATCTTATTGATTTTGCCGCTTGTGATGAACTCAAACTCTGCAAATTCGCATACTTTAACTTCGTCACTGTTAAGAGTTACGGAGTAAATCTGTACAGGTTCGTCAACCTTAACGAATGTTGTGCTTACAGTCTTAGCATTATCTTTCTGCCACTTGTAATTGTATCTTGCAATTACGCTGTAGGTTCTTGTAAGCTCTTTGCCGCTTGAGGGCAAGCTTGCGTACCAAGTCTCAACGCCGTCAACAACCGAAACCGTTGTTGCAAGTGCAGAATCTTTTGCTATTGTAACCGTATCACCGTTTTCATCAATAAATCTGATTGACTGTGTACCCTCTTTGACCTTAACTTTTACCTTAGGTCTGTTGCCGATTACTGCGGTTGCATCTTCGGCAGAGATGAGTGCGGTAACAACAGGGTCTGCGGGTTTAACGATTTGCGTTGTTACAACGAAGTCGCTGTCTTCCCAGCCCTTTGCTCCTCTTGCTCTTATGCCGAAGGAGTATGTGCCGAGAGACTGTTTTCTTACAATTCTCCAGGTCAATGTGCCGTCTTCATTTTCTGTTACGGTTACATTGCCGTTGAGTTTGGTGTAAGTTGCGGTGGTTCCGTTATATACAAGCTGAACCTTAAATGCGTCGCTTGCCGTAACAACCGTGATAACCGTATCGCCGCCCAAAACAGATGTTGCCGTTATAGAAGCGTCTCTTACAAGAGCAGGATCTCTTGCATAGAGGTTTACGGTGTATCCGTTAAAGTCGAAGCTGTATGCGCCCAATGCAAGGTTTGCGCTTGTATCTTCAACGTTAAATGTAACGTTTCCGTTTGCATCGCTCTTGACCTTAGCCGCGGTCTTGTTGCCTGCATGGTCGGTTACCGTGATGTCATAGGTCTTGTTCGCCGTGCCGGTGGCAACCGTGAAGCTGCCGCCTGACGTGGTGAATACGCCGTTTTCAAAGCTTGAATCAAGACCTGTTACAAACTCGATGTTTGCACAGTCAAGGCTCATTACGTCAAGGTTACTGCCGCCGTCTTCAAATACGTTATATACGCTGTTTGTGCCGCCGGTAACAGTTGATTTTGTGCTGTCAACATTGAAGCACTTCCATACCTTGTTGAATACGTTGCCCCATCTGTCTACAAGGTGACCGTAAACATATGCGCCCTTCTTCGGATAGAAGTTTACGCTCCAGCCGTCAATCTTGGCGTAGCCGAGACCTGTGCCGGCTGAGTTAATGTTCATTGTATGCGACTTGCTTGAAACAGCAGCCTGAACCTCTGACGGATTTCTCTTGACAGAGTCTATAATCGCCTGCTTTGCGGCCTGCTGATTGCCTGCCTCTGCATAAGCCGTTGCCTCCGGCTCATTGGTTGAGTCAAATACATACAAGAACGAGCCTAAAACATAACCTGTTGAAGCATATGTGCTGTCGTCAACCGGATATATCGCTTCAGATGTCTGCGGAAGCTCCCAGTTAGAAGCGCCGCCTGCTGTTCTGAACAGGTGCATCTGGTTAAGCCATGTATCCATATCTACCTGGTCGGGTTTGAGCTGAAGGTATGCGCCGCCTGCTTCAGAGCCCTCGTCGCTTGTGCCGTTCATGGAGTTGTGGTAGCAGATACATACCTGAATCTGATCCTTATTATTTACGCTGTAATTGTATGAAGAGTATCTCGTCTGAAGAGCAGCGGTGGCGTCTGCAAGCGTTGCAGAAGCTACGCCCTCATTTACAGTATAGGCATCATCGGTGGGAGTAATAGTATAAACTATCTCGTTTGTTGTGCCTGATGATGAGAATGTCGGGGTCAGATAAATAATTGTTTTTGCGTTATAATCGTACTTAGTACCTATGCCTGCCTGAGTGTAAGAATAGAACCAAGCCGTTGTTATATCGTCTGTTGCTTTTACCGCACTTGTGGTGTAGGTCTTGTTGTCGCTCGAAGCGGTAGGTCCTACATAAGACAAGCCTGCGGAGTTATCTGTAACTATTGCATTTGTGGGATAAGACGAATTGTTGTTTGCAACCGTTGTGCCTACTGCACCGTCATCTATCTCAAGAGCGATAACGGGTGTTGCGCTGTTAGTGTAGAGGTAGTAGTCAACCGCTGCATTTGCCTTTGAGCTCCACTTGCCTGCGAAAGCGTAGTTTGCCGCGCTTGCGGTTGTGGGATATTTGTAGGTTGAGCCGTTCGCACTGTCTGCCGCGCTGAGGATTGTATCTCCCTTTATCTTGGCAAGCTTGCTGTTTGTCTCATAAACCTTGATAGAAGGCTCCTGCTTTTCGTCTTTCTTATTCTCTGAGAGAGCAAGAGTCATATTCTTTGCCATTTTTGCAACATACTCGTTGAGCTGAGGCTGTGTAAGAACCGAAAGCTTCTTAGCTGTGTTTGTTGCAAGCACGCTGTTTCTGAGGTCGTTAAGAGCCAGCTGCGTGTAATGGTTAAGGTTAATATCCTTTGCATAAGAAGCCTGCTCGGTTACATAAGACGTCTTTGTATCTTCAATAGAGGTTATCTCTTTTGCACTTGAGGGTGCGTTGCTTGTGATGCCGGACTTATCTGTTACCGCTGTATCCGATGTCTTGGTAGCTGTACCCGATTCGGCTTCGTAGATATAAGTCCACTTGCCATTTTCATATTTAACATCAGAAAGTACCGGACAGGTCCACTTAGCATAAAGCGTTGTTTCACCCTGGATATCCCAGTTTCTTGTTCCGTTACCGCTTGCATCATAATACTGAATACCTTCGCCGCCGGTGCCTGTGAAGTAACCGCCGAAGACGAAGCCTGCATATGTGGGAACATCGGTTGCAGGCAATGCGTTGCCGATTTTAGCGGTTATTGATGTTGTGCCGCCGTTGTTCTGGTGGTCAAGCGTTATGGTGTAAAGAGCCTCTGACCAAACCGCATAAACAGTCTTTTTGCTGTTATATGTGTCGGTAGTAGAGAACCATGAGTTAACAACCGTATAAGCGATAGTTCCGTTATAGGTCTTGTTGACCGCACCCGTCTGGGTGTCCGACCAGCCTTCAAACGCATAGCCGAGTCTTGTCGGTGTGCCGTCTGCGGGTATCTTGGTATCCTGGTTATAAGTAAGAGTTATAACAACCGTTGTGCCCGATGTACCGCCGTTGGGGTGAAGTTCAAGTATGAAGTTATAAGGCGTGAACTTAGCATGGATATCAATATCCTCTGCCGGCATTGTAGTGGTATAAGCTGCGGTTGTTGAGAGCGTAGGAGCTGTGAAGATGTCGGCGTCGTCGCCTGCATACCAGCCTATGAACTCATAACCTGTGTTTGCCGTTGCAACATAGTAAATCGTTGCGGTGTAATATGCGTTTACGCTTGCTTTCTGGTTGCCGCTTGCGGTCGACCATGTTGAGTTGTTGTTTGAAAGCTTAACTGTACCGCCGTCTGTGCCGATATAACCTGCGCCTGTTGCATAGTCAAAGCCCTGGCTGTAATATCTTGCACTGCCCTTTGCCGTATAAGCTACGATTGAGAACTTAGCATAATACTTGTTGGCGTTGGCATTAGCTGTTGTGTCACCGATTGTTGCGGTAAGCGATGTGCTTGTGCCTGCCTGAGTTTTGAGTGTTGCGTCTGAATACCATGCGTCAAACTTGTAGCCTGTTGCGGGAGCTGCGATAGCAAGAACGGTTGTGCCGTAAGTGCCGGTTGTCTGTGCCGAAGCGCCCTGTGTGCCTGTCTGACCGAATCTTACCGTACCGCCTGCCGCGTTGTTGGTGTAAGTGCCTGTTGCGGCTGCCGTATTGCTGTAAGCATATACATTGATGTTAAACTCACTCAAACGGAAGTAAACAACGATGTTGATAGCATATGTGGGCATCTGAGTTTCGCTGTTACCCTGAGTACCCCAGTTGATGCTTATTGAGTTGCCCTGTGAGGGAACTGCGCCCTGTGAATATCTCCACTGATCAACCTTGTATCCGGTCTTGGGTGTGGTGGTCATCTTGCTTTGAAGATTATCGTAGGCGTTTATCGAAGAGCTTGCAATCGTTGCAGTACCGCCGACAGTGCCTATAAGGTAATCGCCCTGGTGAGTAAGCTCGTCATATGCGGAGTAGATGTTGACGTTGAATGATGTCGCCTTCCATACCGCATAAAGGGTCTTATCTGTGTTATACCAGCTGTTGATAGTAGCTGCGGGGATCGACGTACCCGACTGATACTCTGCCGCCGTCGCGGTGCTTGATGTGCTCCAGCCGAGGAACGCAAAACCTGTTCTGGACGGGTTAGCCGAGGCGGGAATGTCAAACTGAGTGTTGTAATATGCGGTGCCGCTTGTTGTTGTGCCGGCTGTGCCGCCGTTTGCGTTAAAGTTAATCTTAAAGCTGCCGACGTTGAATTTAGCATAGCGCTCTATTCCGTCAACGCCCATTGCAGGCAATGTGATTGTTGCAGTTGTTGAAGCCGGTGTGCCGCTTACATTGCTTGATGTGTACCAGCCGCCGAAAGAATAACCTGTCTTGGCTGTTGCGGTGATGCTTGCCGCCTGAGCGTAAACAACCTTTGCAGTTGCCTTTAACGTGTTGTTTCCGCTGATACCGGAAACAACGCCGCTTGAGTTAATCTTAACAGTACCGCCTGTTGCGTTGTTTTGATATGTGCCGAGTGCCGAGCCTGTGTTGCTGTAAGCATAAACTGTGAGAGTATAGCTCTGAACAACAAACTTAGCGTATACGCTCTCGGTAGCGTCCTGTTTGATAAATCTTCTGTAATAGTAGTCGCTGTATAATCCGCCTGTCTCAGAAACATTGTCTGTTGCCTCTGTTGTGAGAGCTGCGTCTCTGTACCAGCCGCCGAAGGCATAACCTGTTGCAGGATATGCTCTTACGGTATAAACAGCGCCGTAGTAGAACTCTTTTGATGTGCTTGTGGTTGTTTCTGTGCCGTCTGTGTTTACGTTACCGCCGACGCCGAGAGTGAATTTGCTCTGGTCTGCGCCGCTGTTGCCGTAAGCATAAATATTGACCTTAGATGATTTAACAGAGAATTTTGCATAGTAGGTAACATCGCCCGTTATTGCAGGTGAGTAAGTGGTGCCTGTTGCAACAGGTGTACCGCTTACATTGCTCGATGTGTACCATCCGCCAAAGGTGTAGCCCGTTTTAGCAGAAGCGGTGAGCGATGCTTTTTGGTTGTAATAAACCTTGCCTGCACCGGAGACCGTACCGCCGACGCCCTCTGTGTATGAGTTGAGTGCCGCCGCGCTGTTGCCGTAAGCCTTTACAGAAACGGTGTACTGTTTGATAGAGAACTTGGCAATAAGCGTAAGGTTTGCCGTGATTGTGGGCGTGTAGGGGTTAGCGTTTGATTTTGCGCTTGTTGCCGTGAGGCTCTCGAACCAGCCGAT
>ULSS01081737.1_pt1 | contig 13884 bp, 9 predicted proteins | sample 1956901 | NCBI WGS metagenome assembly ULSS01 (sample SAMEA4835714, study PRJEB28245) | human gut metagenome | biome: gut microbiome; material: fecal sample | place: Denmark | collected 2008
TTCTCAATCTTGGCATAGGGGTTCGATTCCCCTATCGACTACATGTGTTTTTCATGGTATTAGATTTATAAGTCTCTATAAGTCGGGAGACCAATAGAGATTTTTTGAATGGTCGATTCATCTAATGGTTAGGATACAAGATTCTCAATCTTGGCATAGGGGTTCGATTCCCCTATCGACTACAAAAGTGTTTTCATGTATTAATTTAGATTGTTTAAGCTTGCATTTAGTTCTTTCTCAAAAGGCTACTGCAAGTTATTTTTTTATATATACGTACGGAGCCATATGAAACTATTATACACTGTCATCTCCCTTCTCTTTCTGTTTACCTATCCTGCCTGGGCGCAGCAGCACGAGATATTCAACCAGCGCATCAGAACCCTACAGGTTGTAGGCGGAACGAACTGGTTATCGCTCCCAGTATCGTCACTGGACGGAGAACCTATCCATATCGATTTTGACGACATGACGCACGATTATCATCGGTACAGCTACAAGATTGAACATTGTGATGCAAACTGGAACGTATCTTCTTCGCTCTTTGAAAGCGACTATATGAGAGGCTTCAACGGCAATCAGATTATTGAAGATGTAAAGCAATCCATCAACACCAATCATCCTTACACTCATTATCATCTGGCAATTCCCAATGCCGACTGCCAACTTACCATGAGCGGCAACTACAGACTGACGGTTTATGACGACAATGCGGAAAACGAGGAAGAAGGCAAAATGTTTACAGCCTGCTGGATGATTACAGAGCCTCAGCCATTGGTTAAACTGAAGATAGAAGCTACTTCAACAACAGATATAGATATCCAGAAGGACCACCAGCAACTGAAAATGGAACTGGATCACAGCCAGCTGAGAATCACTCATCCCAACCAGCTGAACATCGTAGTGCTTCAGAACGGAAGATGGGACAATGCTGTCATCAACCCTAAACCCGACTACCTGAGTGCGGGGAAAATGAATTGGCAGCATGTAAGAGCTCTGATTTTCGATGCGGGCAATGAATACAGAAAGTTTGAGTTTCTGGATACCGATCATCCAACCATGGGAATAGACGCTATAGATTGGGATGGAAGCGACTATCAGGTAAAGGTAATGACCGACAGCCCTCGCCCCAATTACGTTTACGACGAAGCTGCCAAAGGTTCGTTTTATATCCGCAACAGCGACAACGTAGAAAACAACAACACCTGCGAATATGCACAGATTCACTTTACCCTGAAAGCTCCAAAACTGCCAGGCGATGTTTATCTGAACGCAGATTGGACCTACGGCCGTTTCCTCCCCGAATACCGGATGGAATATGATGAAATGACGAAAACCTATCACGCACGTCTCTTCATGAAGCAAGGTTATTACAGTTATCAGTATCTCATGAAGATGGAGGACGGAAGCATCAGGCTGCTCCCATCAGAAGGAGATTTCTACCAGACCCAGAACAAATACAATGTACTGGTTTACTATCGGGCTCAGAGCGACCGCACCGACCGGCTAGTAGGATATGGAGAATTAAAATAAAGGAAGGAAATAAATGAGATTAAAAAGAAAAGGAGTTCTAGCATTTCAGAATGCCGGAACTCCTTTTCTATTTAATCCTAAAAGTGGAATTTCAGATCAACACCACATTGGAAAGGATTGCCACGCTGGGCAAAATACTGTTTCTTTTTTGTTACTGCATTATCAATAGCAAAGGTATTGTAATTAGTATCTGTGAGGTTTTTACCCCAGATACTGATGCTCATCTTACTGAAATCAATATCACAATGCGCACCCATCACAAAATACATCTTCTGGCTATAGGTATTGGCATTATCCCAATAAGTCTTGCCCTGCGCATTCATATTCAATCCGAAGGTAAACTGTCCTAAATGATAGTCAGCCATGGCTGCTATCGTATGCTGAGGAACATAAGGAACCTTCTTGTCCTTATAATTCACTGTCTTATCACCCTCGCCATCAGTATATTCATCAAATACGGCGCGTGTAAAACCATAGTTTACACCCCAATCAAAAGCACCGTCGAAAGCCTGACCCTTGAGCGCAGCTTCAATACCACAACTGTGACTCTTACCTGCATTAACCATCATTCGGCCAAAGCCATAGGTTCCTGCCATCACAGAGAGTTGCTGATTGCGAACCTGCATATAGAAGGCACTCAAATCGAAATGAAGACGATGATCAAAAAGATTAAGATGCGTTCCTACCTCATAATTCCATGAGGTTTCCGGCTTAAAGGCAATAGTCTGGTTCACCCTATCATAATCTTCATCGGTATGAGGAACGTCATAATCGCCTCGCATCGCATGCTGACGGTTAGCATTCAGTTCGGTCTGCAAGATGTCACTGAACATCTGGATATTATAACCGCCTGCACGATAGCCCTTGCTCACCGTGGCATAAACATTGCTACCCTGCTCATCAAGCTGGTAACTTAAGCCAAATTTTGGCAAGAGCTGGTTGTAATCATCACCCGTTTTGCGGTCGAGCATTGAACGCAAAGTACGAGTAGCCTCCTTGCCCATCACCTTAGCTGTTATCGCCATATAAGCATAAGTATCGTAATGAATACTTGTATGCATGAAATCGTAACGCAAACCAAGCGTTGCTTTCAGACGGGAAGAAAGATCAAACGTACTCTCGTGATAGAGACCCAAATTGCTCTGAGGAGTATGGAACAACCCCGGAGCTCCCATATCTACACTGACAGAAACTCCGCTAGCCATTGCCGGAGGCATTGCCTGCTGCATCTGACTCAGGATAACGTTACTGATAGGATTCGTCAATGCTGAACCGAATTTTACAGGACCATTTGTCTTCAACCACACATGGGAGAAGAATGCACCCTGTGTAAGATGCCAGAAACCGAAGAAAGGCTGACGACTCTTAAATGTGAACTCCTGAGTGATAGAATTCTGCAACTGATCTTGCTGCAAGCTCAAATAATCTTCAGGAAGATAATCCTGATCCATCTTCATATTGTCATCCAGGAACTGATAGCTGGTAGTAGAAGCAAAATCCCATTTCGCTCCTTCATGACGAAGATTGACACCCGAAAGCAGCATGTTGCGGCGATAAAGCCCAGGGAATGTTGTATTTGGTAATGCAGCCTTGCCACTGTTTAAATCCAACTGACCATAAGGAAATGCATGCTGATAGACAAATTGGTAATTGGCTAGCAAATCCATGCTCCATCCTCTATCAAAACGGAACTTAAGATTAAACTTACCGCCTGCCTCATCATAATTGTCGGCATAATCGCTAGTTCCTGCACGATGGAAGAATCCCTTCTGTCCATCATAAAAAGCAGCTACCCCTAATGCGATACGAGGTGAAAGCTTCATATAATGAGCCGCTTCTACATTACGATAGAAATGAGAGCCCAATCCCAGATTAACGTAGGTGCCCTTGCTATCATAAGCATCGCGTGAATAGATGCGCACCAAACCACCTTCAGAATTCTGACCATAGAGTGTTCCCTGTGGACCACGGAGAATATCTATACGGCTGGTCTGATAATGGTGAAGATTGAAAGCAGCCTTGCTCAACACTGGAATTCCGTCAAGATAAATTCCTACAGCCGGACTGTTTATACGGCTTCCAATACCACGCACATACATGGCGTTGGTAAAACGCGAGCCATAGTTGGGCATCACAAAATTAGGAACATAGCAGGAAAGTTCGCGCAAATCGCGAGAAGCTAATCGCTGCATCTGATAAGAACCAAAGGAAGTGCTACTGAGAGGCTGTTGACGAAGACGGAAATTCTCCTTAGGCTGCGAAACAACCACAACTTCATCAATGTCATAAACTCGGCTGCTATCAGCCAGCAAGCCGTTAGCTTCTGCAAACTTTTCACTCGTACCCAATGACAGGTCAGAGCAAGTAGCCCTTTCGTTATCCGCAGCACTAGCCTGCAACGCTACCGCTGCCAAACCAATGCATACGCTCTTTTTACTATAAAATACTATTCTTTTCATAACGGGTGCAAAGGTACATATTTTTTTCTGCACCCCCTATCCTTATTTATGAGGAAACAGATAAACCCGTATGGCAAACCATATATAGGCTACGAGCAACAAATAACCTATATAATATAAGGTAGTAACACTGAAAATGATGTAATCAATGGCGCAAACACCCACTAAACCACCCAGATACAGAACTGCATCACCTGCCGGCAAACGGTGTTTCACCTCATCAACACAAGCTAATCCTACTATCAGTATCGCCCAGACTGTAGCCAGGAAAAAACCCAGTATAGGCGGTACGGCAAAAGGATTGAGCGTAGGATGAAAATAAAAATGACGCCATACTTCTGGCAAAAACAACTGAATGGTTGCATAGAAGGTTGCTGATATCGAAACAATAAGCACCAACGCTGTAGGATATGGTGAATCAATATCATTAAAATGAACCAGTTTACCATTGCTATGGAAAATCTTACGAACTGTATAGGCTACGGCTATGAGAATAATGATAACCATGAAGATGAGCAAGTGAGTATTGCTGAAGGTCATAATGAACTCTGAAATAGGATCATCGGGCACAACCTTCGGCAGCAGACGGGACTCACGGGTCCAGCCAAACTGATTATCTTCTGTTGCCAACTGCACCCAAACTGAATCTATGGAATCCTGAGGAACCATACGAATATCCGTAACCACCAGCAGGCAGTTCTTTTGGACGGCGAAGGAGTCGATAGGCAAATTGCTCAAAAATTCTTCAGGCTGTTGCGCTATCAATTCCAGGGAATCCTTGAATACCAGAAAATTGAATTTGTTGGTATAATGATGGGTAGTAGAAAACGAAATGGAATCGAGTTGTTTATTACTGTACTCTACCATAGCTGCATGCATCTGGTGATGAGCACGGCGATGATAACAACTGCTGAACATCAAGAGGATGCCCAGCATACAAAGAATCTGTATCGTCCATTTCTTTTTCATTTATTTCTCACTATATAAGTTCATCTGACATTCGTTGCATGCAAACTCCAGACGGAAACGACGACCGTCACCCAACTGCAGGAAGAGAGGCTCTCTCCAGGATGGTTTCTTGCCTCCACGCTTCACACAGTAGCCCAACGAATAGCGGATACAATGGCGACACTGCATCAGGAGCGATTCTCCCCTTTCGTTGGTAAACTTAGGTTGCATACTTCGGTTTGCCTTGTCTTTTTCTATATTCTCATCATATTCTTCCTGGGTCTTAGCATTCCATGCAGAAGGAATATTCTTACCCAACTCAAATGCCGGAACTACTGGCGACAGTCCATGAATCTGATAAAAATCTCTTGCATCATAGTTAGCTATATTATAGAGATATCCCCATTTTCCGTATTCCGGCTGCCAAGTAAATTCCTCTTTCGTAAGTCGGTGCTCACCGGGCTGACTGAATCCAAAACCATTGTTGAACAAGGTTCTATCCCATCCACCCCACAACGACTTATCAAGCTGTTTCTGATTTGCCTTGGTAAGTTCATCTATCAATTCACGCCGGATAGCAGTGAGAATACTGTTCGGAACAAAGTATGTCTCCATTCCCTTCAGAAGTTCTACCTGGTAAGCTTCGTAAATCGTATCGCCCAGTTTGCTCATCTGAGCCTTTATATTTTCGCCTTGCGGGCGTTTCGCCTTTTCGAGTTTCAACTCTTTAAACACCTCAGCCACCTGATAAATCAAGCCACCATCAGCCTCTTTCGTCTTCATGATGTTGACAACAGCCTTTACCCCCTGTGGCTCTTCCCTGAACTTATTACCCATCACAGGCTCCATTTCTATGACAATATAGATTTTACGTTCAGCAGACTTACGAGCCAGCAAAGCCTCGAAAGCCCGATCGTTATTACGATAAAGAGCCATGCCCAGACGCATATGTTCAGGCATTCCAAACGGATAGAGGCGATTGCCCTCTACTCTGTTCACACGAAAGCCTTCCAACTCACGGTCATCATTGATAAAACACAGTCCATCGCCATTTTTAAAGCTGGCTACTGTGGCTACGTTGAAAGAAATGTTGCCACGTATTTCCTTAACCTTCCCCACAAACTCGCCGATAGCTTTCGGTGTATCGAAAGAAGCAATATCCGGCTGTCGCCCATTCAGGAAATAATGGGTAAAGCCACGATTGAAAGTCTTCTTCAGATTAGGTGTAAAATTATATTGAACATGTCCCACCGATGCACGGCGATACTTACGCGGTTCAGCTTTTACGATTGCATCGAGTTGACTGCTATAGGCAGCCACCACATTCTTGACGTAGTTGATATCTTTTAATCTTCCTTCTATCTTGAACGAAGTAGCTCCAGCATCAGCAAGATCCTTAAGATGATCAAGCTGACAAAGATCCTTGAGAGACAACAGATAACGCTGATGTTCTATCTCCTGACCATTGGAATCGAGCAGATCAAACTTCATACGACAGAACTGTGCACATTCTCCACGATTAGCAGAGCGCCCGAAACACTTCTCTGAAGCATAACATACACCCGAATAGCTTACGCAGAGCGCTCCATGTACAAAGACCTCTATTTCTCTATCAGGAATCGCCTGATGGATCGCCTTGATTTCATCGAGCGAAAGCTCACGAGCCAGAACAATACGTTTGAAACCTAACGTGGTAAGCCAATACGCCTTTTCTGGAGTTCTTACATCACACTGGGTACTGGAATGCAATTCTCTACTCCACAAATTCTGCGCCCTCACCTCAGTAAGCACACCCATATCCTGCAGCAAAAGTGCATCAACACCAATCTCATCAAGTTGCTGGATCATCTTAAGCGTATCCAACATCTCATCCTGATAGATGATAGTATTCACTGTAACATGAACCTTTGCTCCAAACTGATGAGCATAATCACACAACTGTCTGATATCTTCCAGCGAATTGCCTGCTGCTGCTCGTGCACCAAAACGAGGTGCACCAATATATACGGCATCTGCACCATGATCAATGGCAGCAATACCACATTCCAAGTTCTTGGCAGGCGCCAATAATTCTAATGTTTGCATAAGAAATCTATCTCGAAATCATCCAACTCCTTCACAAATTAACTGATTTCGTCAATATTGTAAGGAGTCTCCTGATAAACATAATAGTTGATCCAATTACTATAGAAGAGGTTGGCATGAGCACGCCATGTCACCAGAGGTTCTTCGTTCGGATCGTCATGATAATAATAATTTTTTGGCAGTTCTACATCATCACGCTTGCCCACATCACGTTTATATTCCTTATCCAGCGTGTTTGGCGCATACTCAAGATGACCCGTCACAAAGAATTCGCGGCCGTTTCTGGCCATCACAATGCTGACACCGCTTTCAGGCGATTCGGCAATGATGTCAAGTCCTGGCACTTTTTCAATATCCTCACGTCTTACCTCTGTATGGCGACTATGAGGCATATTAAAGATATCATCGAAACCGCGGAAGATTGGCTGAGACAAATCGAGAGGCTTCTGCTTAAAAATACCAAACATCTTCTTCTCTAAAGGATACTTAGGAACACCATAGAAATGATAAAGACCAGCCTGGGCACCCCAGCAGATATAGAGTGTTGAAGTAACATGGGTACGGGCCCAATCAAAAATCTCTTTGATTTCAGGCCAATATTCTACCTCTTCATAAGCCATCGTTTCGATAGGAGCACCTGTAACTATCATTCCATCAAACTTCTGTTTGGAAAGTTCCTGAAAATCCTTGTAGAACATCATCATGTGCTCTATTGGAGTATTCTTCGGCGTGTGACTTTTCAACTTCATAAAATAAACCTCTAACTGAAGAGGAGTATTCGACAGAAGACGAACGAGATCTGTCTCTGTCGTAATCTTGAGGGGCATCAAATTGAGCACACAGATTTTCAACGGACGAATCTCCTGTTTATGCGCACGACTTTCGTCCATCACGAATATATTCTCATGCTTCAGCAGTTCGATAGCTGGAAGCTTATCTGGTATTCTTAACGGCATTTATTTTATTCCTTTCTTAAAATTTTTCTGCAAAGTTACACAATTTCAGCGAAGATAACGAAAGAAGAAACATTTTTTTGAGAAATATAAATAAATTAATGTGGAAAAGTAAAAGAAATCTTTCTCTATGAAAAGGATTGTTAAAGATAAATGAGAATGTTAAACCTATCATCACGTTTTTAATCAAAAACACATATCAGTTGCAACTTTATAGGCGACGCTTACGTCAAATCTAAAAATGATGTATCCTATTAAGATTTGCAATTATGGAAAATAAGAACATTAATCCACATTTAATCAGAACAGATGCAAAGAGATCTGTAAAGATGAAAACAAAAAGTAAAAAGAGTATGAACGCAAGTTTTAAAAACATGGCGGTAGCGCTGATCATCATGTCGGCTCCTATCGCTGTACAAGCTAAGCAATGGTCACTGCAGGATTGTATCAGTTACGCACTGGCTAACAACATTCAACTGCAGAAGACTCAGCTCACAAAAGCTTCAGCTCAGGAGGACTATCTGCAATCAAAGTCTGCGCTTCTGCCATCGCTCTCTGCCAGCACCAATCAAAGTGTAAACTATACGCCTTGGGTTTCTAATGGAATCAGTGGAGAAGGTTTCAGCAAAGCTTCCATCGACAAGGTATATTACAATGGCAGCTATAGTGTGATGGGCAATTACACGATTTGGAACGGTAACAAAAACAGAAATCAGGTGAAACTGAACAAGCTAGCAAAGGAAGCGGCACAACTCGATTCGACAGCACAAGCCCTCAACCTGCAAGAACAGATAGCTCAACTTTACGTACAGATACTTTACTCTACAGAGGCTATCAACGTAAACAAAGAAAGTTATCTGTCGAGTGTTCAAAACGAAGAGCGTGGTAAGGAAATGGTAAAAATTGGCAAGATGAGCCAAGCAGACTTAGCACAACTTACAGCACAGAGAGCACAAGATGAGTTTAACATCGTGCAGGCTGAAAGTAACGTTAAAAACTATAAACGACAGTTGAAGGAACTCCTGCAGATTACCAGTGAAGAAGCTTTCGACATCGCTATTCCAAGCACAACTGACCAGATGGCTCTGGCCTCTATCCCAGGAATGAACAGTGTCTATACAGCTGCGCTTCAGAATCGCCCTGAGTTTTTGAGCTATCAAAACAAACTCGACCAGAACGATCTGAACATCAAGATTGCAAAGGCAGGAAAGTTGCCAACCATCAGCGCAAATGCAGGAGCTACGACCAGCACCACATCCATGAACAAAAACGGTTGGGGCAGTCAGATGAAAACCAACTTCAGCATGGGTGGTGGAATCGGTGTCAGTATTCCTCTCTTTGATAACCGACAGACCAAGACTTCTGTCAATAAAGCACTCATTCAGCGTGAAAACATCTTGCTCGATATAAAGAATGAGCAAACTAAGCTCTACTCTACTATCGAAAACTATTGGTTGCAGGCTAATACAAACCAAAGCCAGTTTAAGGCTGCCAAGGTGAGCAGCGAGAGTGCCCAAACAAGCTACGATCTGTTAAGTGAGCAGTTTAAACTGGGATTAAAGAACATCGTAGAATTGAGAACTGGCAAAGATAATCTTCTGAAGGCTAAGCAGAACGAACTTCAGGCAAAGTATCTTACCATTCTGAATATCAACATGTTGAAATTCTACCAAAACGGCAGAATCTAAAGAGAAAGATTGGTATTAACATCCGAAAACATATTGCAAATCATTAATAGGTATACACACATTTTTATGAAAAAACTTAGAATCAGCAAAATCTGGATTGCCATGATTGTGATAATCATCGTAGCTGTGGCAGCATGGCTGTTCTCTGGAAGTAAAAACGAAGAGCAAATAGACTTCAAGCAGGAAGCTGTAACCACACAAACATTGCAGAATAGTGTAACTGCAACCGGTACTATTGAAGCGGTAACTTCTGTAACGGTTGGTACACAGGTGAGTGGTATTGTAAACAAACTTTATGTTGATTACAATTCGCAGGTAAAAAAGGTGAAGTCATAGCTGAGCTCGACAAAACCAACCTGATGAGCGAGTTGAATACTGCCAAAGCTAACCTGGCAAGTGCGCAAAGCAGTTTGAACTATCAGAGTGCAAACATGAGCCGCTACCAGACCCTCTATAAGAAAGGTTTGGTAAGTGCTGACGATTATGAAAATGCGCTTCTCACCTATCGCCAGGCGAAAGAGCAAGTAGCTTCGGCCAAGGAAAATGTACAGAAAGCCCAAACCAACCTGAGCTATGCTACAATTACATCCCCAATAGATGGAACTGTCATATCAAAAAGCGTAGAGGAAGGACAGACCGTAGCAGCAAGCTTCAACACTCCAGAGCTCTTTACTATCGCTAAAGATCTGACCAACATGCAGGTGATTGCAAATGTTGACGAGGCTGATATAGGCGGTGTAAAAGAAGGCGACCGCGTTAATTTTACAGTAGATGCTTATCCTGACGATGTATTCCAGGGAACAGTAAAACAGGTTCGTCTGGAAGCTACTACAACAAACAATGTAGTCACTTACGAGGTTGTCATCTCTGCACCCAACGCAGATCTCAAGTTAAAACCAGGACTGACAGCAAATGTTACCATCTTTACACAAGAACGAGCTGGTATTCTTGCCGTTGCCAACAAAGCACTCCGCTTTACTCCAACCAAGGAAACTGTGGGAAAGAATATCAAGATTGTTGACTGCAAAGGAAAAAACAAAGTTTGGACTCTTGCTAACAATACCCTTACAGCTCATTCTGTAACCATCGGTCAGAGCGACGGTATACATACTGAAATTATCAAGGGTTTGAAGAAGGAACAGAAGATTGTAACTGAAATCATAGTTAATATCCCTGAAGAGAATGAGGAGCCTCAACAAAGTTAAGGTTTGATTAGCGGTCCTGGACCTAGAGGAAAGATAAAATAAAAAATAAGAGTATGGCAAACGACAATATTCAAGCAAACAGCGAAAAGAAAGTTGTGATAGAACTCGACAATGTTCGCCGCGACTTTCTTGTGGGTGAGGAAACTGTCCACGCCCTAAAAGGTGTAAGCTTTAAAATATACGAAGGTGAGTTTGTTACCATCATGGGGAAATCAGGATCAGGTAAATCTACCCTGCTGAACCAGCTAGGTTGTCTTGATACCCCATCCAGTGGCGAATACTATCTGGATGGAGTAAGCGTACGAAAGATGTCACGTAATGATCGCGCCATTCTTAGAAACCGAAAGATTGGATTCATCTTCCAGAACTACAATCTTCTACCGAAGACTACAAGTGTAGAAAATGTAGAACTTCCACTGATGTACAACCCGAACGTAAGCGCAGAAGAACGAAAGCAACGTGCTATCGAATCGCTGAAAGCTGTTGGTTTAGGAGAACGTCTCTATCATAAGAGTAATCAGATGTCTGGAGGACAGATGCAGCGTGTAGCAATAGCTCGTGCGTTGGTCAACAACCCCGCTGTGATACTTGCTGATGAAGCAACGGGTAATCTCGACACCAGAACCAGTTTTGAGATTCTGGTACTCTTCCAAAAACTTTATGCAGAAGGAAGAACCATCATCTTCGTTACCCACAACCCAGACATTGCAAATTATTCGAGTCGTAATATCGAACTGCATGATGGTCACATCATCAGCGACACCTATAACGAACATATTCTATCGGCAGCCGAAGGTCTGGCAGCCTTGCCGGCCAACACGGACGAATAAGTTTTCAATGTTAAGTGTTGAATGTTAAATTACTTAGCATCCAATAGCAAACGAAGTTTTCACTTAACACTTAACATTTAACATTACAACAAGTAAAATGAATTATCAGAATCTTTTCAAAATAGCCATCCGCGCCATTGCTGCCAACAAAATGCGCTCTTTCCTTACCGCACTTGGCATCATCATCGGTATTGCTGCGGTTATTACCATGCTTGCCATCGGACAAGGAAGTAAAGCCAGCATCAAGGCAAACATCGCAGAGATGGGATCAAACATGATTATGATTTCACCAGGTGCAGACATGCGTGGCGGTGTGAGACAGGATGCTTCGTCAATGGAGACGCTGAAGCAAGCCGACTATCAGAGCATCAAAGACGAATGTAATTATATCTCAGCTATTTCTCCTACTGTAAACAGTTCCGGACAGTGGATCTACGGAAACAACAACACCCAAAGTTCCATTTATGGTGTAAACCAAGACTATCTTTCCATCCGACAACTGAAAGTGGCAGATGGAGAAATATTTACAGATACAGACATTAAGGCTGCATCTAAAGTTTGTATTTTGGGACAGACAGTAGTTGACTATCTTTTCCCTGATGGCAGTGATCCTATCGGTAAGGTTGTGCGATTTAACAGCATTCCATTCAGAGTAATCGGTGTTTTGAAGAAGAAAAGGTTACAATAGTATGGGTATGGACCAGGATGATTTAGTACTTGCCCCCTATACAACAGTAATGAAGCAAATTATGGCACAAACCTATTTAGGAGGCATCGTCTGCTCAGCTATCACCGAAGAGGCTTCTCAACCTGCCAAAGATCAGATTACAGAAATATTGCGACGCAACCACAAATTGAAAGACGCAACAGATACTACTGAAGCAGATGAAGATGACTTCAATATCCGCTCTCAAGAGGAAATTTCAAGCATGATGAATTCTACCATGTCTACAATCACCATCCTGCTCGGATCCGTGGCAGGAATCTCGCTGCTGGTAGGCGGCATTGGAATCATGAACATCATGTATGTATCTGTAACAGAACGAACCCGCGAAATAGGTCTTCGAATGAGTGTGGGCGCACGAGGTATTGATATTTTGAACCAGTTTCTGATAGAAGCTATCTTACTTTCTGTAACTGGCGGTATTATAGGAGTGATATTGAGAGTTAGTTTATCGCTCAGTCTTAACTATTTCTTCCATATAGCCACCCAAATAGAGCCTTGGAGCATTATTATGAGTTTTGCTGTCTGTACATTTACTGGCGTTTTCTTTGGATGGTATCCTGCAAAGAAGGCAGCAAGGCTCGCCCCTATCGAAGCTATCAGATACGAATAAAAAAAATGGGAGAACATTAAATATTCTCTGAGGTTTTTCAAAAAAACAAAAAGTTTTTTGGTGAATACAAAATAAAGTTGTACTTTTGCGTCTGCGGAAGTGCAACTTTTTTATTTGAAGTTAAACGAATCGCATGAATTGAATAGTAAACAGGTTTAAATATAGAAGATTATGAAATTTATAGGAATTATTCCAGCAAGATACGCATCAACACGTTTCCCGGGAAAGCCACTTGCCATGTTAGATGGCAAACCAGTGATACAACATGTTTATGAGAAAGTAGCAAGTTGTCTAGAAGCAGCCTATGTTGCAACAGACGATGAGCGAATTTTCAATGCTGTAGAAGCATTTGGCGGTAAAGCTGTCATGACGTGCAAGGATCATAAGAGCGGTACTGACCGCATAGAAGAAGCTATCGAAAAAATTGGTGGAGACTGGGATGTCATTGTCAATGTTCAAGGAGATGAACCTTTTGTTGACAAAAGTCAACTGGAAACCATCTGCCAGTGTTTTGATGACCCAACAACCCAAATTGCCACTTTAGGAAAAGCTTTTACCAGTATGGAAGCTGTAAAAAATCCTAATAGTCCAAAGATTGTTGTAGACAATCAAGGCTTTGCTATGTATTTCTCTCGCAGCATCATTCCATACGTAAGAGGAAAGGAAGAGGAAGAATGGCTCAAGAGTTTTCCTTATCTGAAACATTTGGGCATCTATGCTTACCGCAAAGAAGTTTTAAAAGAAGTAACCAAACTGCCACAAAGCTCACTAGAAATAGCAGAGAGCCTGGAACAACTTCGATGGCTGCAGAATGGCTACAAGATAAAAGTTGGTACTACAGATGTAGAA
>ULSS01013065.1_pt1 | contig 13844 bp, 7 predicted proteins | sample 1956901 | NCBI WGS metagenome assembly ULSS01 (sample SAMEA4835714, study PRJEB28245) | human gut metagenome | biome: gut microbiome; material: fecal sample | place: Denmark | collected 2008
AGTCATAATGAACCTTGCCGGCCTTTAGCTCGTCGAGCAGCTTGCCTGCATTGCCCAGGCCGCTTACTGTGCAGGTACGCAGTGTTGCGCCGCCGAGGGTGAATTCGCGTACCTTGCGGCCTTCCGTGCCGCGGACGTCGGTGAAGGCATCTTCGGGAGCTTCCTTACCTTCGATTACATGGTAGGCAGTACGCAGTGCTGCTTCCATAACGCCGCCGCTGGCACCGAAGATAACTGCAGCGCCGGTGCTCTGACCCAGCGGATTATCAAAGGGCAGTTCGCCCAGCATTGCCGGGTTGATGTGCTCGGCACGCAGCAGGCGGATAAGCTCGCGCGTGGTGAGTACGATATCTACATCATGGGTGCCGCTGCTGCGCATAGAGAAGAGTGCGGCCTCGCGTTTTTTGGAAACGCAGGGCATGATGGAAATAGAGCAGATTTCCTTCGGCTTCAGGCCCTTCTTCTGTGCAAAGTAGGATTTTGCCAGCGCACCGAAAATCTGTTGCGGAGATTTAGTGGTGGAAAGGTTAGGCACGAAGTACGGGTGAGTTTTGTTTACATAGCTTACCCAGCCGGGGCAGCAGGAGGTGAACATGGGCCAGCTGTGGTCCTGCGGCTTTTGCAGGTGCTCCAGAAGCTCGCTTGCTTCCTCCATGATGGTAACGTCGGCAGCATAGCAGGTGTCGAAAACATAGTCGAAGCCAATCTTCTTCAGTGCTGCAACCATGCGGCCTTCGGTTGCCAGCTCGGGCGGCAGATTGAAGGCTTCGGCCCAGGCTGTGCGTACTGCAGGTGCAACCTGTACTACGGTTACCTTATTGGGATCGGCCAATACGTCATAAATTTTTGGAACATCGTTACGCTCCTTCAGCGCGCCAACGGGGCAGTGGGTGATACACTGACCGCAGAGGCTGCAGTCACTGTCCTCAATGGAAACATTGCCGGCAACGTCTACGGTAGTACGGGAACCGGTATTCTGCACATCCCAGATATGCAGCTTTTGCACCTTGTCACAAATCTGGACACAGCGCATGCATTTGATGCATTTTTTGGAATCGCGGATGAGCGGGAACTCCTGGTTCCAGGGAGTGTCGACAACATCACGCTCATAGGGAATATCGTAAATGCCCAGGTCATTAGCCAAAGTCTGCAGGCTGCAGTTGCCGCTGCGTACGCAGGTAGCGCACATGCAGTCATGCTGGGATAAAATCAGCTCCACGTTGGTGCGGCGGATGCTGCGGGCCTTAGGAGAGTTGGTATAAACTACAAGTCCTTCCTGTACCGGAGTGGTGCAGGCGGTAACTACACGGTTCTGTCCTTGGATTTCAACTACGCAGACCTTGCAGGCACTGATTTCGTTGATGCCTTTAAGATAACACAGGCGCGGGATTTCGATGCCGACGGTGGCAGCAGCCTGCATGATTGTTGTCCCCTGGGGAACGGAAACTTTTTGTCCGTCGATTGTGAGGTTTACCATTTTAAGGTTCTGCCTCCTTTCAGTGTGCTGAAGCCGAATTTGTCGCAGCGCAGGCAGCGTCCTGCTTCCTGGCAGGCTTCTTGCTTAGTCATGCCGCATTCAATCGGCTCAAAGGTATGTTTACGTTCTCCTGCTTCGGTTTCGTGCATCTGGATACGGCCGCAGGGACGTTTATCGTCAATAGACGGGTCGGGAATAACTACATCACAGGAAATGGTGTGGTTATAGCCCAGATATTCATCAATATTAGCGGCAGCAACCTTACCGGCAGCAATAGCACGGATTACGGTTGCAGGACCGGTTACGCAGTCGCCGCCAGCGAAGACGCCTTCGTTATTGGCAAGCTCACTGCTGGAGAGTGCGGAAATAGTACCGCGTTTGATTTTGATGCCGGCCTCCTCAAACGGACGCAGCTCAATGCCCTGGCCGATAGCAACAACGATAACGTCGCAGGGAATGCGCTCCAGCTCTACGTCAGCGTGAATCGGACGCGCACGTCCCCAGGCATCGATAGGACCGATGATTTGCGGCTCGGCCCAGAGAGCGGCCACATTACCTTCGGCATCCGCCTCAATGTGGTGCGGAGCTTTTAAGCCGTACAGCTCAGCGCCCTCGGCAATAGCGCCTTCGATTTCCTCGGGCAGCGCGGTCATATCGTCCTGACGACGGCGGTAGGCAATGATAACCTTTTTGGCACCGAGACGGATAGAGCTGCGGGTGCAGTCCATAGCAACGTTGCCGCCGCCGATAACGACAACGGTTTTATCCTTAAAGTCAGGCATTTTTTCCTCACCGATATTGCGCAGCATTTCTACCGCGCTGATAACACCATGGGAATTCTCGCCTTCAATACCGATTTTCTTGTCGGTGTGGGCACCGATGGCAATATAAACTGCGTCAAATTCCTCACGCAGCTTTTCAAAGGGGATATCGCCCTCCTCGTTGCCGATTCTGGTGTTGCGATGTACTTCTACGCCGGTGGACAAAATAGCGTCCAGATCCTCCTGCAGACGTTCGCGCGGGAAGCGGTAAGCAGGAATGCCGTAGCGCAGCATGCCGCCGAGCTTGCTCTTTTCTTCAAACACAACAGCATGGTGTCCCATCAGCTCCAGATAGTAGGCTGCGGACATACCGCTGGGGCCGCCGCCGATGATAGCGATACGTTTGTTGGTAGCAGGCTGTTTTTCGGGCAGCGGCACGGTGTTGCTGGGAGCATTGTCAACAGCCATACGCTTCAGACTGCGGATGTTGATGGGAGCATCAATCATGCTGCGGCGGCAGCGTGCTTCACAGGGATGTTCGCAGATAAGACCGCAGGCAGTCGGGAAGGGGTTATCCTTGCGGATGAGCTTAACAGCGTCGGCATAACGGCCTGCGCCAACTAATGCAATGTAGCCGGGGATATCAACCTGTGCCGGGCACAAAGCAACGCAGGGAATAGAATGATGGACGTTGACAGAGCATTTGCCCTTCTTTATGTGGTTAATGTAATCTTCACGGAAGCCTTCCAGACCGGCCAAAACCATTTTGGCTGCTTCGAAGCCGATGGCGCAGTCAGCGCTGTTGGCAACGTTTTGCGCGGTGCTTTCAATTAAATCCAGAGTGTGCATGTCAGCCTTGCCGGCGAGCACGTCTTCCATAAGATTCTGCAGCTGCGCGAGGCCTACACGGCAGGGTACGCATTTGCCACAGGTTTGTGCGTGGCAGACTTTGAGGAACGACAGCTGCAGATCAACAGGGCACAGTCCCGGGGGGCTGGCGATGATGTGTCGTTCCAGGTCCTTGTACAAGCGCTCGACCGTAAGCTGGGCCTGGTCGGGTGTTTCGATTCTTAAACGGCTCATAATTTTCCTCCAAAAAGCATACACTAAATATATAAAGGTATAAACTATATTATACAGAAAAAAGCTGAATTTCGCAATAATAAAGAAGATAGTTTTTGTGTAACAATCTGAGCAGAAAGAGCTCGCAAGCGCTTTTTTGCCTGCTGTAGCAGGCAAGCACGCTTGCGGGGGCTATGCTTTTTTTGCCTTGCTTTTTGTGTTATACTAATACTAAGCTTTAGAGCATTAATGCTGTCGGCAGAAACGTTTACATCCGGCGGCTTAAAATATTGGAGGGTTGGATATGCAGCTTACTGCTACACATTATATCAGCCTGGCTGTGACGCTTCTGGTGACGCTGTTGCCGGGGCTTTTGGCAGCCAGAAGGGTGAAGTCTGCTGATGATTATAACGTAGGCGGCCGCAGCTCGGGCGCTGGCCTTGTCGCGGGCACGATTATCGGTACGATTGTAGGCGGCGCTGCTACCGTTGGTACGGCGCAGCTTGGCTTCAAGCTGGGGCTGACGGCCTGGTGGTTTACGCTGGGCAGCGGCATTGCGCTTTTGCTGATGGCGGCGTTTTACGCTGTGCCATTGCGCCGCAGCTCACTGACCACAGTAGCGGAGTATCTCGTTACGGATTACGGCAAGCCTGCGGGGTGGCTGGCGACCTTCAGCGCTTGTGCCGGCATTTTTTTCAGCATCGTAGCGAGCACGCTGACGGCGTTGCATCTCATTGCAGGCTTGTTCGGCGTACCGCTGATTATTGCAGCGGCAATTGTTATCGCTGTTACTTTGCTGCTGGTGTTTTTCGGCGGCCTCAGCAGCAGCGGTATGGCCGGCATTTTTAAGATTGTGCTGATTTTCGCCAGCATTTTCGTCGGCGGCTTGCTGGCTTACGCCGATATGGGACAGTGGCAGGGCATGACACAGAGCTTTGCAGCGTATCCCTGGTTCAGCCTTTTCGGGCGCGGGATGGAGGATGGACTTGTCAGCCTCGGCTCGATGATTGTGGGCGTTATTTCTACGCAGACCTATGTGCAGGCGCTGTTTTCAGCGCGCGATACCAAAACAGCAGCTGTCGGATGCTGTGCTGCCGCGCTGATAGTAATTCCCGTGGGATTGCCGTCAGTAATGATCGGTATGTTCATGCATCTGCATCATCCGGAGATAAATTCTATTGACGCACTGCCGCTGTATCTCGTTACCTATCTGCCGCAATGGCTCGGAGGTATCGGCCTGGGCGCCGTGCTGCTTTCGGCCCTGGGTTCGATTGCAGGCCTGGCGCTGGGCGTAGGTACGATGATTTCGCGTGATATCGTCAGCAAAATCTGGCTTAAGGCTACGGCTGCAGGCCAGCTGTGGGCAAGCCGCCTGAGCGTGCTGGCCGTTTCTGTCGCTGCGATGGTGTTTGTCTTTATGCACCTTGATTCGTCGGTGCTGGAGTGGAATTACCTGTCCATGGCGCTGCGTGGCAGCGGTATCTTTCTGCCGCTGACGTTCTGCATCTTCTTCCCGGGCAGGGTGCGTGCTTCGATGGGCGTGGCTGCTATGGGTGCAGGCATTTTTGCGGCGCTCTTCTGGAAGCATATCAGCCCGTGGGAAATCAACAGTCTGCTGCCGGCGCTCGTGTATAATCTGTTCTTTTTACTCATCGGTTTAGCATGGGGCAAGGAAGGTGAATAGAAGCAAAAAAGCTGCTTTTGCGGCAAGCGGTTTGCTTGCAAAAAGCAGCGTAATATGCTATATTATAGACAAAGGACAACCGCCCACGTCGGTGGGTTGCCAAAGCTTTTATTGCGGAAGAACCGCCCTGTCACTAGGCAAAGTTTAGGGGCGGTTTTCCTATGTCTGGGTTATTTACTGAACTGAAAAATAAATGTCAGCAACGCCAGAATGAATACGCCAAAGGCCATCAGATCCTTAAAGTCGTAGTTCTTCATAGGCATCACCTCCATTCTGTTGGAGAATGATGGCAATGCCCACCCGTAAGCACGATTGTCCAAAGTCTGAACATATTGTAACATAGATAAAGAGAACATACAACGAACGAATTGTGAATTCACGGTTGTATGTTTTTTCAGTTTTAGGCAGGAATTTTATCTGTAATGCTAGAATAGTTTTACATACATTTGCCGCGGATTTGCGCGGTAGCGGTCTTTTAATTTAAGGAGCAAGAGATGACAAAACGCTTTACTCATTTACATGTACATACGGAATACAGCCTGCTGGACGGCGCTTCGAAAATCCACGAGCTGGTGGCTTACGCCAAGGAGCTGGGCATGGACAGTCTGGCGATTACCGACCATGGCGCAATGTACGGCGCAGTGGAATTTTATCAGGAGTGTACCAAGGCAGGCATCAAGCCGATTATCGGCTGCGAGGTTTACCTGTCCAAGGGTTCGCATCTGGAAAAAAATAACCGCGGCATGTACCATTTAATTTTGCTGGCGGAGAACGATACAGGCTACCATAACCTGATGAAAATCGTCAGCATTGGTCAGCTGGAGGGCTTTTATTATAAACCACGCGTAGACAAGGACGTGCTGCGAACGTATCACGAGGGCGTTATCTGCCTCAGTGCTTGCGTTGCCGGCGAGGTGCCGCAGATGATTCTGCAGGACAACCTGGAGGGAGCACGTCGCTGCATTCAGGAATATATAGACATTTTCGGCAAGGAAAACTACTTTCTGGAAATTCAGGACCATGACCTTGATGAGGAGCACAAGGTAAGCGCGGAGCTGAAGCAGCTGGCGCAGGAGTTCGGTCTTGGTCTGGTGGCGACAAACGATTTGCATTATGTGCAGCAAAAGGATGCCGCGGCGCAGGATATTCTGTTGTGCATCCAGACGACGAGCACGGTTGATGAGCCGGACCGTATGCGCTTTAACAACGACAGCTATTATCTGAAAAGCTATGATGAGATGGAGGCGCTGTTCGGCGATTGTCCGGAGGCTTTGAGCAATACCAATAAAATTGCTGACCGCTGCAACGTGAAGATGGAGTTCGGCCATCTGCTGCTGCCGGAGTTTCCGGTGCCGGAGGGCTTTGATGCCGTGAGCTATCTGCGTCACCTGTGCGAGGAGGCTTTGCCTAAGCGCTATGAGGTTGTGGATGAGAAGGTCCGCAAGCGTCTGGATTTTGAGCTGGACATCATCAATACGATGGGCTACGCCTGCTACTTCCTGATTGTCTGGGATTTTATCAATTATTGCCGCAGCCATGATATTCCGGTCGGTCCGGGACGTGGCAGTGCCGCAGGCAGTATCGTGGCCTATCTGCTGCGTATAACGAATATTGAGCCCTTGCGTTACCATCTGCTGTTCGAACGCTTTTTGAATCCTGAACGTGTCAGCATGCCTGATATTGATACCGACTTCTGCTATGTGAAGCGTAATCAGGTACTTGATTATGTGGTGCGCCGTTACGGACAGGAGCGTGTGGCGCAGATTATTACCTTCGGCACACTGCAGGCGCGCGCGGCAGTGCGCGACGTGGGCAAAGCACTGGGCATGAGCTACGGCGAGGTAGATGAAATCGCCAAGCTGATTCCACGTGAGCTGGGCATTACGTTGGAGAAGGCGTTGAACGGCAGCAAGGACTTCCGTCAGGCATACGACTCGCGTCCGGAGGTCAAGAAGTTGATTGATCTTGCGCAAAGCGTGGAGGGCCTGCCGCGTAACGCAGGCACGCATGCCGCCGGTGTTATTATCGCGCCGCATAATATGAAAAATTACGTACCGCTGCAGCAGGGCAGTGAGGGTGGCGTCATCACCCAGTACGATAAAAATAAAGTAGAAGAGCTTGGCTTGCTGAAGATGGACTTTTTGGGTCTGCGCACGCTGACTGTTATCGGTGACTGCATTCGCTTTATCCGCGAAACTACGGGTGAAGAAGTTGATATTGATAACATTCCGCTGGCAGATGAGGCGACCTGCGCTATGCTGCGCCGCGGTGAAACGTCCTGCGTTTTCCAGCTGGAGTCGGCAGGCATCACCAAGCTTGTTGTGGATTTGGCACCCGAAAGCTTTGAGGATCTGATTCCGTTGGTGGCTCTGTACCGTCCGGGTCCTTTGGGCACCGGTATGGCGGAGGACTTTATCGCTGGCCGTCACGGACAGCGCACAGCCAAGGTGCTGCATCCGCTGATGGAGCCTATTTTGAAGGATACCTACGGCGTTATCCTGTATCAGGAGCAGGTTATGCAGATAACCTCCGCACTGGCAGGTTTTACGCTCGGTCAGGCAGATATTCTGCGCCGTGCGATGGGCAAGAAGAAGGCCAAGGAGCTGGATTCTATGCGCCAGTCATTTATCGACGGTGCCAAAAAGCTGCATGATATCCCCGAAGAGCTCAGCGACCAGATTTTCTCGCTCTTGCAGCACTTCGCCGGTTACGGCTTCAACAAATCCCACTCCGTAGCCTATGCGCTGGTAGCCTATGAAACCGCTTATCTGAAGGCGCACTGGCGTCCGCAGTTCTATGCGGCCTTCCTCAACAGCATTATCGGTGATGCGGATAAGGTGAGCTGGTATATCAACGTCTGCCGTAATGATAATGTCAAAATCCTGCCGCCTGATGTCAACGAGAGCGGTCATAACTTTACGGTACATCAGAATGCATCCATCCGCTTCGGCCTGGCAGGCATCAAAAATACCGGTGATGCCGCAGTCGATGCAATTATCAGCGCCCGCAACGAGGGCGGTCCGTTCAAGAGCCTGACGGATTTCTGCTGTCGTGTGAATATGCGTGTGGTCAACAAGCGCGTTATCGAAAATATGATTAAATGCGGTGCGATGGATTCCTTCGGCGCCAGACGCTCGCAGATGCTGGCTATTATGGACCAGGCGATTGATTTGGGTGCCGCCTGCCAGAGGGACAAGGCCAACGGCCAGCTGGGACTGTTCGGAGATGACAGCTTCGGCGTGACGGAAATCAAGCTGCCGCCGCTGCCGGAAATCCCCAAGCAGCTTATTCTGCAGAACGAAAAGGAAATCATCGGCTTTTACGTTACCGACCATCCGCTGAGCGATTACAAGCAAATGCTGCAGCGCTTCATGCCGCTGCATCAGTTTGGCGGTGAAACGCAGGTGCAGGACGGACAGTTTGTGCGTGTGGCCGGTATTATTACGGATTGTGTGATAAAAAATACCAAGCGCGGCGATACGATGGCTCTTCTGACGCTGGAGGATTTCAGCGGACGCTTCCCGATTATCGTGTTCCCGCAGGCTTATCATACAAATGTCAAGGATATCTATGAAGACAGCATTGTGGCTATTGAGGGACGCTTCAGCGTGGATGAGCGTGAAAGCAAGATTATTGCCAACAGCGTGCGTGCTCTGCCGTCCAAGCCGCCTACGGAAATCCGCCTGCGCATCGAAGCGCATCTGGAAAATCCGCTGGTGCAGCGTGAGCTGATGCAGCTGTTTCAAAAATACAAGGGCGATGACTGCGTATACCTGCAGCTGATGGGCTCGCGTAAGCTTATCAAGACAACGCCTAACTTCTGGGTGAACAGCGAAGCACCGGGCTTTGCCGAGGATGTGGTCAAAATACTTGGTGAAAACTGTGTGGTAAAGAAAGATTGATGTAATTATTTGAGCTGTTTTTCATAAACTTTCATGATATACTTGCAAGTTTAAGTACAAAAATGCTAAAATAAAGAGAAGAATGTAAAAAAGCCGGAGCAGCAGCTCCTGTAATAAGCTTAAGGAGGCAGCAAATGAATATTCTCGTTTGTTTAAAACAAGTGCCGGATACGGCAAAAGTAAAATTTAACCGCGAAACCAATACCTTAGACCGTACGGGTGTAGAAAATATTATGAACCCCTATGACCGTCAGGCATTGGAGGTAGCACTGTGCCTGAAGGATAAGGAAGGCGCTAAGGTAACAGTACTGACCATGGGCCTGCCCCAGGCAACCGATATTCTGAAGGAAGCAATCGCTATGGGCGCTGATGACGGCGTTCTGCTGAGCGACCGCGTTCTGGGCGGCAGTGATACTCTGGCAACCAGCCTGGCTCTGGCTGCTGCTGTAAAACATCTGGGCGAGTTCGACCTCGTACTCTGCGGCAAGCAGGCAGTAGACGGCGATACCGCACAGGTTGGCCCGGAAATGGCAGAGCATCTGGGAATTCCTCAGATTACCGGCGCTCTGAGCCTGAGCTATGAAGACGGTAAATTTGTTGTTGTACGTGAAAACGAAAACTACCAGCTGACTCTGGCTTGTGCTGCACCGCTGCTGGTTACCGTAACCAAATCCGAAAAAGAGCCGCGCTTTGCCAGCATTAAAGGCAAAATGAAAGCTCGTAAGGCTCAGATTCCTACTCTGACCGTTGCTGACCTGGATATTGATCCTGCAACCGTAGGCCTGAAGGGCTCTCCGACTAAGGTTAAAAAAGCCTTCACACCGACCCCGCCTGAAATCAACGGCGAAATCATTACCGAAGAAGATGCTGATGCAGCAGTAGATATGCTGTTTGAAAAGCTGGTTAAGGCAGAGGTTATTACCCGCTAAGGTGAACCATGCTGATAAAAGTAAACAGGCAGCTTTGCTGTGGCTGTGAGGAATGTGTGGCAGTCTGCCCGATGGGCGCTGCGACGCTGCGTGAGGGCAAGGCGCAGATTGATATGCAGCAGTGTGTCTGCTGCGGTGCCTGCATCCGCGAATGTCCCATGGAGGCTATAGCTATTGCCGAAACTGACGATACTGAAGATAACGAATAGGAGTGTGTAAATATGTGGGTTATTGCTGAACAGGAAAATGGTCAGCTGATGAATGTTACCTTTGAGCTGTTGGGCGCTGCCAAAGAGCTGTGTGCCAAGCTGGAGGAAAAATGCTGTGCGGTACTGGTGACCGCTGCTGCAGGCGAGCTGCCGCAGCAGCTGATTGCTGCCGGCGCTGATGTTGTTTATGTTGTTGAGGATGCTAAATACGCAGATTATGATACCGAGTTATATACCGATGCTATTTGCCAGCTGTCCAAGAAATATGATCCGGCTTCCATTATGTTCGGTGCTACCGATGACGGCCGTGACCTGGCTCCGCGTGTTGCAGCACGTCTGCATACCGGCCTGTGCGCTGACTGCACCGCTTTGGATGTAACCGATGACAAGCTCGTCGCCTGGACTCGTCCCGCACTGGGCGGCAATATCTGCGCTACCATCATCTGCGACGTTAACCGTCCGCAAATGGGTACCATTCGTCCTAAAGTATTCAAACCGGCTGAATTGGATAACACCCGCACCGGTGAGGTTATTGCCTTCACTCCGGAAGCAGGCGCTGTAAGCCGTGTTGAACTGGTTAAAAAAGAAGCTCTGAGCAGTGAAAACGCTGTTAAGATTGATGAAGCTGATATGATTGCAGCAGGCGGCCGTGGCTTCGGCAGCAAGGAGAAATTCGACGTGCTGGAACAGCTGGCTGCTCTCTTTGAAAATTCCGCAGTAGCAGGCACCCGTGCTGCTATTGATGAGGGCTGGCTGACTCACTCCCAACAGGTCGGCCAATCCGGTAAATCCGTTACTCCGCATATCTACTTTGCCTGCGGCATCAGCGGTGCTATCCAGCATCTGTCCGGCATGAAGGACAGCGATATCATCATCGCTATCAATAAGGATGCAGAGGCACCGATTTTCACCGTTGCTCATTATGGCATCGTAGGTGATGTAAACGTAATTCTGCCGAAGCTGATTGAAAAAATCAAAGCTTACAAGGCTTAATCCAATTACCTGATTTACAGGAGGCATTCTAGTATGTGGAAAACAATTTATATTGCCCACACTGAGGAACAAGCCCAAAAAATAAAGCAAATGCTGACGGAAAACGGCTTTTTGGTACAGCTGAAAAGTGCCGGAGGCAAGCATAATAAGGCTTATGAAATCTGTCTGCCGGTTTCGGAGGCAGAGGATGCCTATGAGGTTTTGTGTGAGAATAAATTTCAGTACTGAGGAGGCGCAGTCCTGATGAAGAAAACGAAGATTATCTGTACAGTAGGTCCCAGCACGGACAATGTAGAGCTGCTGCGTAAGATGATGCTTGCAGGCATGGACTTGGCACGCTTCAACTTTTCGCACGGCAACCATGAAGATCATGGCAAAAGGCTGCAGCTGGTGCGCCGAGCAGCAGAAGAGGCCGGTAAGGTAATCGCTACGATTGCCGATACCAAGGGCCCGGAAATGCGCTTGGGCATGTTTGCCGAAAGTAAAATCGAGCTGAACGAGGGCGATGATTTCTGCCTGACTACCGAGGATTATCTGGGCGACCGCCATATGGCACACGTTAATTATGCCGGTCTGCCGCAGGAGGTAGAAATCGGCAGTAATATTCTGCTGGCCGACGGACTGCTTTCCTTAAAGGTTGTACGTATTGACGGCTGCAGAATTTATACTAAGGTGGTCAATGGCGGCGAGCTGAGCTCGCGTAAGCGCGTGGCTTCCCCCGGTATCGAGCTGAAGCTGCCGTTTTTGTCGGAACAGGACAAGGCAGATATTCTTTTTGCTGTCGAGCATGATATGGATTACATTGCGGCATCCTTCGTGCAGAAGGCCGATGATGTTATCGCTATCCGTAAAGTGCTTGAGGAAGCAGGTTCTTCTATCGGGATTATTTCCAAAATCGAGAATGAGGCCGGTGTACAGCATATCGATGAAATTATCGGCGTATCAGACGGCATTATGGTTGCCAGAGGCGACCTGGGCGTAGAGATTCCGACCGAGGATGTGCCTTTGGTACAGAAGGATATTATCTCGCGCTGCAACAAGGCGGGCAAGCCTGTTATCACGGCTACGCAGATGCTGGAAAGCATGATTAACAGCTACCGTGCAACTCGTGCCGAGGCCAGCGACGTCGCCAACTCTATTTTCGACGGCAGCGATGTTATTATGCTGAGCGGCGAAACTGCCAGCGGCAAATATCCGCTGGAGGCGGTGCAGACGATGGCCAAGATTGCCGTGCGCACGGAAAATGCACTTGATTATGTGCATATCTTCCAAAAGAAGGGCATCAGCGAGCGCATCCATTCTACTGACGCAATCAGCCATGCTACCGTACAGATTTCTCAGGAAATAAAGGCAGATACTATTCTTACGATTACCGAATCAGGCTTTACGGCGCGTATGATTGCCAAATATAAGCCTCAATGTACTGTTGTTGCTGTATCACGTCTGCCTGAGCGTGTGCGTGCGATGCAGCTTTATTGGGGTGTGCTGCCGCTTTTGGGGCCATACTCCACAAATACTGATGAAATGATTGAACTGTCTTTGCAGTGTGCTTTGCATCACTCCGTAATCAAGGACGGCGCATCTGTTGTTATAACTGCCGGCGTGCCTATCGGTACTCCGGGCAGTACAAATCTGATTAAGGTGGTTACAGTGGGCACCAAGCTGCTCAGCGGTACCGGTATCGGCAGCAAGACTGTCACCGGCCGTATCTGCGTAGGCAGAACTGCGGCAGACTTCAAGGACAAGCTCCAAAAGGGCGATATCCTTGTAGTTGATGTGCTGAATGACGAGTTTGTACCGCAGGCTGCTGCTAAGGCAGCAGCGATTATCGCTGAAGAGGGCGGCCTGACATCCTCCACTGCTATTGTTGCCGTAACCTGCGGCCTGCCTGTTATCGTAGGCGCGGAGAAAGCAACCTCCAAGCTGGCCGACGGCCTGCTGGTAACAGTGGATCCTGTTTCCGGTGACGTCTACGAAGGCGATATTAACCTGTAGAAATATGGTAACAGAACTTATTTTAGAAACATGTATTGCTCTGCGTGACGGCAGAGAACAAAACGCCTGCACAGCTTTTTCGGGTATTATTGCTGAAGCAGCAGATAATGAAGCATTACAAGCAATCAGCTGCTGTCTGCTGGTGGCCTTACGCCACCGGCAACGGCAGCTTTTTACGGCTTGGATGCAGGAAAGCAGGCCGCGTCTGGAGCAGCTGCTGGTCAATCCGCAGCTGGCGCATCATGGCGGCAGCGTTCTGCTGAGGCTGACGTTTGCCGTGTGCGACAGGCGTTTGGATGAGGTGCGTCCTATGCTTGCACTGCTGGTGCGGCGCTGGCTGCGGACGCAAGCCGACAATACTGCAATGCTGCAGGAATTTATGGGCGAATGGCTCAGTCTGGCGGCGCGTATGGCACGCAGGCGGTGGCGCGAGGAGACGGCGTTTCTGCTGCGTGAGGCCGGGCGTTGGCTTTTAATGCAGCAGGACCTGCAACGGTTGGCGTGGAGCCTGCAGCAGCTGCAGCTGCATTTCGTCATGTACGCACGTTGGGATGGCTTTGACAAGGCCTGCAGAATTTACAGAGAGCTGACGCTTTTGTATCGCCTGCTGCTGCGGCGTGTGCCGAAGGCACCGCCTGAGCGGCAGACAGCGCTTCTGCAACTGCTTGTGCGTCACCTGCGTGATGTAACCGCTAACGTATCGCGTTCGGCGATGCTGGATGATGCGGATATCTTCCGCCAATGGTACAGCTTTTTCTGGCAGCTGACTGCCGACGATAAGAGCGCCAGAGAGGAGCTGCTGCGGCTGCTGCAGCTTGCTATCACCTATTGG
>ULSS01049338.1_pt1 | contig 13753 bp, 16 predicted proteins | sample 1956901 | NCBI WGS metagenome assembly ULSS01 (sample SAMEA4835714, study PRJEB28245) | human gut metagenome | biome: gut microbiome; material: fecal sample | place: Denmark | collected 2008
CGCTGGCAGCCGAAACTGCCAGCGATGGTATCTGATTTTGAATAGAAAACGACCAACAAAGAAAGTAATCGCTTCCTATTTTAATATGACTCAATTCTCGTCACATTTGCCACGCAACCCTGACGATGGGAACATAACAGGTCTCCGCTGGCGCGGTTGTCATAACTCCGCGGCGTCGTTTTACTCGTGCGCCGCAGGGTTCCCCCCAAGTCTTTGGCGGGCCGTGAGGAAGTATCTTTAAGCCCCCGTGCAGTCCTCGCGCCGGATCTGCCACCATCCGTTTTGTGAAATCGTAGATCGCTCCGAAACAGCTTTGTTCATCACCTCCTAGCTGCTCCATCTTCGCGGCGTTCCACACTCGCTCGTACACGGGTTATGTACCTGTTATGCTGTCTATGAAATTGTCAAAGTGCTGTTGAAGGGGGAAAACTTGTCCTTCTTATTAACACTGACAAAAAGAGCAAAAAACAGGCGCTTCAAACGAAATTTTATCAAAGTATTTTTGTTATAAGATGCAAAATAAGAACTCATCCAGTTTTATCTCCACTCTGATTAGTAGTACAATCTAAGAAAGAACGAAAATAGTTTTTAGCTAAATTTATTCATAATTTGTTTACAATCAAATTCCTAGCATACAGTAGAAAAATGATGACGAAAGATCATGCAAATGCTATAATGTTTGCATATAGATATGACAATTTGACCATATCGGAATCTTTATTCAAACAGATGATTGGAGATATTGCTATTATGAGAAATCCATGGCCAATTTTCAGCATTGCGGCTCTCTCTGGAGCTGCGTGCCTGATTTATGATCACTTTTTTTCTTACGAGACTATGTGGATTGCTGTTGTAGTGTTTCTTGCACTGCTGGCTCTATGCTTTTTCGCATATTGCAAATATGAACGCTGGCTGGCAAAGAAATTGAACCCCTATGTGGTGGCGTATCAAAGCGACCATAATCTTGAGAATTTGAAACAGGGATTGGATCGCTGGCGTCCCTGGGCACTCAGCAAGCATTCTAAAAGCATCATTACAGCGAACTGGTTCTCCGCTCTGCTGGAACAACAGCGCTGGACAGAAGCGGAAGAAACTTTGGAACAGTTTCTTCATCGAGCCAAAAATACGCAAGATAAAATAGGGTATCACCTGCTTCGGGGAGATTACGCAAGGGCAATCGGAGACACCGAATTAGAGGAGCAGGAACGACTTCTAAGCGAACAGCTAAAAACCCAGCTTGGAAACAAAAAGGGAGAAACAAGAGTACCCGCAAGTGCCAAAGAGAGTAAATATGCTTTCTTTTGCTGGCTCTCTTTCAGCTTTGGTCTGGCACTGTTCGGAATCATCAGCAATATAGCCACCGGGGACTCAATACTCGGGTCAGTTGGAGCCGGACTTTTTATTTTGGGTTTGTTCTCATTCCCAGTCTGCTTGATCTGGCTGATTCTCTGGTTGATCCGGCGCAGAAAGAAGGTTGTTAAATGACTTATATCCTCCCGGTACTCTATGTAATTGTGTCTTATACATTCTTCCTTTTGGCAGGCTGTTTTGACAATGCGATCAAATTGCAGATATTATCGATCCTTCTGCCTTTTATCATGGGAATCGTCAATTTGATTGTTGTGCTGACCGTAGGAAGAAAGTGGTCAAGAAAGACATTGCTGAACTGCACTTTGATCATCAAGTATGGACTGATCCCGTTCTACCTGATTGGAGGGAGCATTACCGTATATGTAACGCTGATGGCATTCTTCCCATTGCCGCTGATGGCGTTGTTCGGACTGGTAACCGTTGCTTTTTTGATTTTGGGATACGGGATTCTATTAGGGGCAGCTCCCTATGCTATCGCTTATCTGATAAAGTCATGCAAAGACGGCATACATCCGAAATGGTTGGCGGTTTTAGCTGGAATCTGCCAGTTCTTCTTTTCCTTTGATGTACTTGCAATGATGGTTCTGACATTAAAGGAGCGGCACAGGGTCAAAACGACGATTGCCGTTTTCTGTGCAATGTGTCTTGCTCTCCTGCTTATCGTACTCTATGTGGTCATGACGCTGATCGGAGCATAATCGACCTTTATATAGGATATGAGTTGTTCATACATAAAACAAATTTGATAGAATCGCAGAAAGGATTTACGCTTATGAAAAAACAATGGATTGCTTTACTGACAGGATGTGTGCTGGTATGCAGTATGCTGGCCGGATGCGGCTCAAAACCTCAGACATCGGCTCCGGCAGCTGCGGGCAGTGATAAAGGCTGTACGGATGAGGCCATTCTGTCTCAGCTAAAAAATGACGGTACACCTGAGTTCGTACTGGACGGTACTTATTACACGCTTCCTTTGGAAACTTCCCAGCTGATACAGGCTGGATGGAGTTTGGAAACGGAAGAATATGATGCGGCAGAGGTTTCTCTGCAACCCGGCGAGCGTATTTATGGGGAACTTTCCAAAGACGATCAGGAAATGGATGTGGCAATCGTAAATGCCGGGGCAGAGCCATGCAAGCCTGCTGAGGGCGGAACGGTGGTAGAACTGAAATACTCTGCCGATAAGGATCAACCAAATCCTGATTTCTTTGTAACGCTCAATGGGATCAACTGTGCGATGTCCAACGCAGCTTTACAAAAGGCGCTGGAAGGTGTAGACGGATATGAACTGAATTCCGCAGGAAATATCGACATCAATCGTACTGTTGATGATGATGAAATTGCTGTTTATAAAGTCATTCTGGATGATGACTACACAGCAATCACGCTTGCTTCGGACAATGTTTTTGAATACAAGGATTATCAGCCGCAAGAGGTAAAAGAACAGGCATCTAATGAAAAGATTGCCGCTTACAAGGATACTACAAAAGCCGAGATGGAGCCGTATGCTCAGGATTTCAATGCGATCATCGAGGGATATGAAGAAAATATGGTCGTTGGATTTTACAGTGAAGGTACTATTTGGGGCGAAGAAGTCGGTGAATATAAGGCTATTGCCGGAACGCCGCTCGCTTCGGATGTGTCTCTCTACATCGCAGAGGATACAACCGGCCAGCTCTACTGTATTGATAACCAGATTTTGAATGAAGATGGTACTGTAAGCACTGCCATTGAGCTTGAAGAAGGCGATCAGGTCAAGGTTTGGGGTTATGCTTCACGGTATCTGGAATTGCAGGAAGGTCTGAAAATCGTCGTGGTTCAGCCTGGTATCATTGAACGCAACGGCGAACTGGTGATCCTGGACAAAAATTTGAAAGTAGACTAATGCTTTTGAACGCCGGGTGCATATATCAAAGGATTGCATCCGGCGTTCTCAACTTAAAACAATAATTAGGAGGAATAATTATGCTTACAATGAATGAAAAAGATAAAAATGAAATGCTTGAAGCCATTTTGAACGAAAACGAAGCCTATCAGTGCAAGTTATGGGCGGTCATCATGGCCGGGGCTGATACCTATGCACTGATTGGAGGACTTTCTACACTGACGGGAGGTGCTGCCGCTGCATTGGGCGCACTGAGCAATGCTTACTGCTATATGGGAGTTACCGAGAAACACCTGAATATGGTCATTGTTAATTCCGTCAATGTCTCAAAAATTGAAAACCGGCTTTCTCTGCCCCTAAGCAACATAACAAAGGCAGAAGTCAAGGGTGGACTGCTGCCCGGAAGAAAAGTCGTAATGCTGCATTTTGGAAAAGAGAAAATGAAAATTTCTTTGATGAACAATGCGATTGGCTCTGATATTCAGGGGCAGAAAAAAATGTTGAGATGTTCTGCCAGATTGTTTCCAAACTCGGATAATAGATCGGATTATATCAATGCCTTATAAACACGGAGGAGGTAATGCTAATGGGATTTTTCAAAAAGAAAAATAAACAAATCACTTTTATTGAAAACGCTGGCGGAGTGATCATCACGAAATCAATTTATGAGGGAACTTCTAAGCTGAAATGGTTTTTTAGAGAGGAAAGTGTAAATCCTTCTGATAATGGCTGGCGGGCAATCGGGGATAATGATACACAGGAATACTTAGATAACCCGGAAAATTCCATAGTTGTAGACTTTAATACCCTTGCAAACATTGAACCGGCAGTTTTGGCTGTATATGATATGCCGGTAGGTACGGATTTGGAATTCTGTTTTGACAATACCAGAAGATATTTTATCGACACGAATACCGGAAAACGGATATAACAGTGATTTTATAGGAAAACGACGAAGATGGAGAAACGAAAACTTTCAGGAAAAACAATTTTGAAGCTGGCAGGGGCACTTTTGGCTCTGGCTTATTTGGGATTCTATTTTTATGTAGGTATTACAGGAAAACTTCCTTATATGCACGAAACTGTACATATCATGCGATACGGAGATCGTAAAAAATGGGTGGCAGGTGGTATGACAGCAGCCATGATTCTTGGTATATGTATCAACTCTGCGCTTAATGACTTAAATCTCAAGAGGATACGCAAGGAGTCATTTCTACCCTTGTTTTTCACTATGATTTTTCCGATTATCCTCCTTCTGCTTCTGGAAGCTTTTCTGGATAATGGCTGGCTTGGGATTGGCATTTATGCCAGTGTTGCAATCTTCATGTGTGCGACTGCATGGATTCCACTGATCCTAAGAAAATGGATCACCCATCTACTTTTGCGTGACAAACCTATGAGTGGCAAACAGCAAGTGCGGATCATTGAGTGGATTCATTTTCATCCACTGAAAAAGTTGCTGGTTTTCGGGCTGTGGGGCTTTGGCGTTGTACTGGTTCTGCGTGGCATCTGGGTAACGGCAACCGGGAAAATCGAAATGGATGGAGAGTTTTTTCTGTTTTTACTTGGCACAGCAGTTCTGGTTGTAGCGCTGTTTCAGAAAATGAGACGCTATATCTGCGCGCCTTACCGGAACATACCGGTACTGAATCAGATTCTCAGCAAAAAACAGTTGGAGCTGCTGCTGGATGGAGAACATTTTGAACCAATAGAGTTTGAAGATGAGGGCATGAAAAAGTATCTGGAAATATACCAAAGCCAGAACTGGCTGCTGATTGGCGGTAAGCTGCTCTCAAAAAAGCTGGCTTTATGGTTCACAATGAATCGGTTCAGAAACCATACTTCCTTGAAGGTACTTTACCTGAACGGCATGACTGCCAAAGCGACAGTCGATCTGGATATTCGAGGGGACCGGTACAAGGAGTTTACTGCTGTGCTGAAAGAATTGATTGGATACGAAGGCACACTTAAACTGCATGAAAAAGAAGAACAACTGGCACAGAAATTTGCGTCTTTTTTCCCAGAGCAAACTTCCGAACAGGACCGTGTCGCTGCTTTTCTTTCTCAGGATGTGACAGCGATCCGGCAGGACTATATTCAGACCTTCTCTCCGCCGCCAGATCCCCGAAAGAAAAAACGGAGTAGACGGGAATAAAAGATTTTCTTCATTTTTCAATGGAGAAAGGCTTGCGAAAATAAAGAGAATTTAACTTGGGGGTTACCTATGAACTATGATATGAATATGATTAAATACCGCAAAAATGGTTTTTTTAGAATTGCAGCAGCTATTCTGATGATCTGTTTTACACTATTGGGGCTTACCGCTTGCGCCGGTACTACTGACAGCAAAGATAATAACGATGATAATGCACTGATACAAGGAACATGGGAAATAGATACCGGCTCTGGTGCTGGTTATAAATTCGTTGAAGATAAGTTTATGTGGTTAAAATCCATCGAGAATGTTAACGATAACTACTGGTACGGAGATGTTGAGTATTATAACGGTGCTGAAGCAATGGAAATAGCAGGACTAACAGAGGAGGAACTTAAGAGCAGCCTGCCAGGTCTTAAACCTGAAAACATTTTTGTAACAAAATTAGATCCCGAAAAAATCATTACCGATGGTGAGGATAAAACTGCTACCAATATGAACGACCAAACCTTATGGACTCGCTTATGGCTTATTGAAGAAAATGAGGACAATGTTGTTGCGGTAGTGTTTGATTTGGAAACTTTTAGTATGGAGAGCTACACTAAAGTTGAGTAAAAACCAGAAAGTAGAATTTGTGCGAATCATAACAGAAACAAAAATTCCAATAAGTAAAAGCAGTGATAGGAGAATAGATGTGTTTGAGCATAGGTATGGGATTAAATTAAAACAAACGACTGCGGATGCCGCAGTTCTAAAGTTGCTCCACAAACATTTTCCAGCTCAGTCTTTTTCGGAACTTCGGAACAAAGTCCAAGCACACGATTATATATTTCTCTCTGACATGGAGAAATACGACGGTGAGCGACGAATGGCAAAACTGTTGCGAGAGTTTGATAAGGCGGGCATGGAAACAGAATTATTTGAGGAAAGTAGATACACTCCGGCACCTTGGCAGACAGAACCTATGAGCCAAGAATATTTCAAAAATGTACTACAAAGAGACCGTGAGATTGAAAAGGAGACGCTGGAAGATATTGAATATGAAACTGTGGGCTATATTAGTCCAGACGCTAAGGCATACAGCAACCCAACCACAATTAAATTTTCACAGCTTTACTAAGCAGGAGATCCGAAAAGGTCTCCTGCTGTTTTTACACCTCCAAAGCTACTACAATGGATGGGGCGCAAGGCTCTGTGCCGGAAGCACTTTGAGACCTTGCGCCCTTTGTTATTCTATCCTAAAAATACTTTGCCAGCTTCTAATAATACATCCTCCATTCCGATCCCTTTTCTCAAATATCACATTTATTGAGTGGGATATTAAAACTTTTCCAAAAGGTTTTCTTTCAGACATTCCTGTTCATGCAAAATACCTTGGTTTATTGCCAGCACAACATCTGCTTCTTCAGCAAGCTGTTTGCTATGCGTTACTACAATAACACACTTTCCCAATTCATGAGCAGTTTTCTTTATCAGTTCAATAATTTCTCTGGCCGTATCTTCATCCAAATTGCCAGTCGGTTCGTCCGCCAAAAGCACCTTAGCTTCACTTGCTAAAGCACGGGCAATCGCTACACGCTGCTGCTGTCCTCCGGAAAGCTGTAATACATTCCTCTTCCAATCCTCACGGGGAATGCTTACTTTCTGTAATAAATCTTCAGCATTCTTTGTTCCACCCAGTTTTACATTTTCTTCTGTGGTAAGGTAATCGATCAGATTATAATTCTGAAATACCAGAGATACATTGTGTCTACGATGGTAATTCAACCCCTTTTTGCGGATGTCCTCACAGCTATAAAGGATACTTCCTGATACCGGATTGTCCAATCCTGCTAACAATGATAGAAATGTGGTTTTTCCTGAACCACTGGAACCAACAATCGCATAAAATGTGGATTCTTCAAAAGTTGCAGACACATTATTTAGAACATTTTTATCGCGTTTTGATTTATAGGAATACAAGATATTTTTTGCTTCTAAAATCATTTCCATCCCTCCTAGCTCATTTCACTTAAAATATCTTTTGGCTTTTTACGGAAAATCAAGACACTGGCAGCGCAGGTAGAAAAAAGAATCAATAGACCTACACTGAGACTATCTATGAGCAACATATTGGTCGTGATTTCCGTTTCCACATTCATAACAGTAAGTTCCGGCGGCCGATAATCGGTAGATACTTTTCCTGCATTCATTTCATCCTGTAATTCGGCCTGTTCTACCTGCTGACCTACCAGATAATCAGCAGCTGCATCGGAAACCGCCGGAGCGATCAAAAAGGAAAGTGAAAGAGCCAAAACACCAATCAAAATCGCTTCTGTTAAAATCTGCATGAGTATCTTTCCCTTGGCAATTCCAAGTGATAGCAGAATACCAATCTCATTCGTTCTGTTCTTAATCCAAAAAATAAAAATCAGGAATAAGATAACAAGGCTGGCTCCAGTAACTATCAGAAGCAATGTATTGCTGATATTTTCCAAATCATTAAAATTAGCAGCCATTGTATCAAGATTGCCATTGTTATCAATCAAATCATACCATTGCCAGTTAATATTCGTTTTCTTGATGGCTTCTTTTACGGCATCATAATCATCAACATTCCCAACCTTAAAATAAGCCTTTTCATACAACGGGTCATCCTGCTCCACTTTTTCAGGGAAATGTAGATCTGTAAAGATAACATTTTCAGAGCGGAATGTATCCCCAGACATATAAGGTTTCATTCGTTCTTTTACCTGGTAGATACCAACAATAGTTGCTTCCTGCACAGGCTCTTCATTTTTCACTGCATGGAATTGTAGATGATCTCCTACTTTTAACTGATTTCTGTTTGCCAGTTCTTCAGAAATAACACAGGCATTTAAATCATCTTTTGTTGTCATTCGGCCTTGTGTGACGGAAACATTACCAGAAAGGACATTGGCATCCAACATCATGTCTCGGTTACCAATTAAAGTTACCCCCTGAAAATCATTAGTTTGATCTGTATCGGCATCTTCGATTCTTTCAAAGTTTTTATGCTTTACTGCCGTTGGAACTGTTGTGATATTATAGCCAGCAATTCCCTCTACGCCTGCGATTTTTTCAATATCATCCTGTTTCAATGATTCAAAAGAATTATCTGTCAATACTCCCCAGTTTTCCGATCCCATAACTGTATATTTTATTTGATGAACCCCACCATAGCTTCCTTGTCCATCTGGATAGAGTTCTGATATTTTTTTACAGGCTTCATCTACTCGTTGGCTCCTGTTCTCCGGATTATATTCCAGAAGAAACCCTGCGCCGATTGCCTGACGCGTACTGTCTTTTGTTGCGATATTTGCAGACCTGCTTGCCATTCCTGAGAGAAAAAGCAGACTGATAATACAGACTACAAGTAAAAGCAACAGACTTTTGACCGGTTTTCTGAAACAGGATCTGGTTGCTCGTTGAAACAAATTCATCGTATTATCCCTCCATTCGTGATAAAATATCTTTTGGATTTGCACGGATTACAGGCAATAGCGACAGTAAAACAGCAATCACCACAACTCCACCGCCAATGCCTAATAACAATGCTACATCCGTAAGTTGTAAAGAAACTTCCAAAGAAGCGCCGGTTTCCACAGAGGAGAACAACAGGTTCTGTAACCAACTTGCTGTCAGAGTTCCAAATCCACAGGCAAAAACCAGAGCAATAAGAAATACGATAGTTGCTTCCAAAAGAGCCTGTAAAAAAACAATATGCTTCTGTTCACCCATACTGATCAGCACAGCCATTTCCTTTTGTCTGCTTCGCATCCACATACAAAGCAGTAAAGACACAATCATTGTACCGGTAAAAAAGGTCAGCAGGCGCATCAGCGCTACAACTCTTGTTATTTGTGTTAAAGGAGCTTTCATCTGCTGATATAGAGCATCCGATGTGGTAATATCTGCTTTTTCCTGCAAAATCTCCTGTATGCTCCCTGCCAATGTATCTAAAAGTTCCGGTTGTCCAGTATAAGCCAATACTTTATAAAATCCGCAGTTATCAAATAAGTTCACATAAGTTGTATTATCAATATAAATCTGATTTTCCATCCGGTAGACAGCAGCGGTTGTTTTTTCCTGTTGGCTTTCGTTCCCAGTAAGGTATTCCCCAATGACTGTAACCGCAACTTTTTTTCCGCTTTCTATTTCCAAAGAAAATGTGTCTCCAATTTTCAGACCATTGGCCTGAGCAAATTGGGCATTGATCACTGCGCTTCCTTGTGTTTCCGGCTTAATCCATTCGCCGTCCGTTAAATGGTAGGATTTATCTGCAAAAGGACTGTCTTTATCCATATCATCAAAAGATAACAGATTGACTTTCAGATTACTCGGCTCCGTGGAAGTACTTGCACTAACTGGTACAAGATCTGTTAAATATGCGGCTTGCTGACCCATTCGATTTATTGAAGTGACAGCTTCCAAGTTTTTGATGGTTTCCGCTTCTGTATCTGTAATAGGATGAGTCGTGTTCATAATTTCACATACCACCTTTGCTCCCGCTTTTTCCTGCATGGCAGCTTCTGTCCTTTCGGTGGCGTGTAAAATCATGTTTGTACTAAGAATCATGCTGTTGACAAACAGAAAAATCAGTAGCAACAATACCGACTTTGCCCGTTTCCTTGCCAGATACAGAAAACCCCTTTTATAAAAAGGCATCTTTTAATCCCCCCTTACTTATATCGGGGAAGCAGTACTTTGGTAGCATGGATGGTTCCATCATCCTGTGTTTCTCCATAGATATAAACGGATGTAGATTTTTTCACATCAGAAGATGTGGCTGCTTCAAATTCTACCGCTCCAGTAGCACTGTTAATGTTTGCAATATGAAAAGTACAATCATCTCCATAAGAAACGGTTATACTCTCCAGAGTACTTTCCATGCCACTTGCTGCCAACTTTGTTGTCTGGGCATCTGCTTCCATTGGAACAACCTGAAAACTTCCATCCTGAAATTCAGCTACGCTTCCACCCAAAATGGCTTCCGCCTCTATATCATCTAAATTTCCAGGTAATTCTTCTTTTCCTTTTTCAGCATCTGCGTCCTTATTTCCACCTGGCATCTCGCCTTGACTGTAGGCAGGTGGCTCACTTTGGTTTTCCTGCCCGGTTTGTGTACTGCCACAAGCTGCCATTGAGAGCGTGCAGAACAATGCTAATGTTACACCTACTAATTTGATTTTTTTCATTTGATGTATCTCCTTTCTGTTTGTGCGGATTTATCATACAACAAAATTACTCTAAAAATCCTCTAAGAAGAAATAAGATTTTTCCTCATTTTTGGAGGACTTTTAGAGGATTTCTCTGCTATACTAAACACAAAAACTATATTCAAGGAAAAGGAAAACAAAGAATGATAAAAATACTACTCATGGAAGATGATCTTAACTTGTGCCAATCCATTCAACAAGCACTGAAAAAAGAGGGATATTCCGTTGACTGCTGCAATGATGGAGAAAGTTCTATGATATATGCATTAAATACTGACTATGGCTATGATCTTGCCATCGTAGATCGTATGCTTCCTATCATTGATGGACTGACCATCATAAAAGCTATGCGCAGAAAACAAATTCAAATTCCTGTAATTATCATTACGGGAATGTCTGCTTTAGATGACCGAGTGGACGGGCTGGACAGTGGGGCAGACGATTATCTTATAAAGCCCTTTCACATTCGTGAACTGATGGCAAGAGTGCGAGCCTTGACACGGCGGCCACAGCAAATTCAGGAAATGGGAATGCTTTCTTATGCAGATCTTCATTTTGACTATCCAAATCGAAAAGTCACTTGTAACGGACAGGAGCTTATATTGACAGCCAAAGAAACAGAGCTTTTAAGTGTGCTAATGAAACAGCCAGAAACATCATTTTCAAGGGAGCAGCTTGTCTTAAAAGTATGGGGCAGCAATGCCGACATAGAGCCAGGGAATGTAGATAACTATATTTCATTCCTTAGAAAACGATTAAGAGAGCTTCATAGCAAATGTGCAATTACAACGATTTATGGTTCGGGATATAGATTGGAGTCTGCTCATGCTTAAGCGCTTACAAAACAATCTGCGTATTTTTCTGATTATGATTTTTATGGTTGTTATCTCTCTCATCCTCTGTTTTTTCTTTTGGACTACATGGCAGGATCAGCAGATTGCGGATATTGCTTATATTCAGCGAATGGCCTCCTTGCTTATTTATCAATTAGAAGCTGATCCAGAAAGTCCGGACGAGCTGCTTTCTAATTACGAGCAAGAAATGAATGTTTACAGCATTTTGAAAGACAAAGAGGGACATATCCTGTTTCAAAGTAAACCGGACACACGCACAGATCTGGATACACTAATAAGAATTGCAGAAAAAAGCATTGAAATACAATATCCCGAAGAGCAAACAACTATTTCTTCAATCACAGCACAGGGAGGATACGGAAAAATCACTGGAAATGATCACGATAGCTATTATGTGATTCCGTCCAACATTCACACAAAAGCAGGAAATATCTATTCATTAGTTTTGTTTTACGAACCATCCTCCATAAGCTCTCTGCTGCTTCAACAGTTACCAGCATACGCAACTATCTGGCTTTTGGCTTTTATATTGATTCTTTTAGCAAGCCGTTTTTTATTGCATCGAGCATTTGAACCAACAGAACAGGTATTACAAAGTCATAAAGACTTTATTGCGGCTGCTTCGCACGAATTGAAATCACCCCTTGCAGTAATTATGGCAAACATAGAAAGCATTCAGAATAGCGAAATAAAAGAACCGCAGACGCAAAACAGTCTAAAAGTGATTGATGCAGAATGTATCAGAATGTCACGACTGGTACGAGATATGCTTCTTCTGGCATCTTCAGATGCAGATAAGTGGACCATTCATACACAGGAGGTTAATATCGACACTCTGCTTATCATGTTATACGAAGCGTATGAGCCGATATGCAGAAAAAAATCAATTCACTTAGATTTGAATTTAGATGTAGAAAGCTACCCACAAATCTACACAGACCAAGAACGCGTTTTTCAAGTATTAAGTATATTTTTAGATAATGCAGTCTCTTATTCCAAAGAAAACAGCAATATTGAAATACTAACCAGTCAAACATCAAAAGAGTTTACTTTCCTGGTTGTAGATCATGGGTGTGGAATTGCTGAAAAAGATAAACCTTTTATCTTTGATCGTTTCTACTGTGCTGATAAATCTCGCACGAATAAAGCTCATTTTGGGTTGGGACTTAGTATCGCAAAAGAATTGGCAAAAATGCTCTCTGGAAAAATTGGATTTTCAGATACTTCTGGTGGTGGGACAACATTCTTTTTGACTCTACCTATAAAATAAAGTGTTTGATCTGTGCGGAAAATAATGTTAATACATTCAACAAACATAAAGGAAAGTATCTTTATTCTTCAAAGTAAGGGGCAGGAGATCTGAAAAGGTCTCCTGCTTTTTTGCATCCAAAGACAACTCTGTGAAACACTTCTCTAAAGCTACTACAATAGATAGGGCGCAAGGCCCTGTGCCAGAAGCACTGTGAGACCTTACGCCCTGTTGCAGTTCTATCCTAAAAATACTTTGCCAGCTGCTTCAGACCGCGCCGGATGCTGTCACGGACACGGCTTGGGTCTACACCCTCCGCTACTGCTATCTCGCTCACGCGCATACCCAGGTAATACCGGGCATAGATCCGCTTGGCCTGTTTCTCCGGTAGAGCCATCACAGCGGCATAGAGCTGCTCCCGCAGCTGCTTTTCCTCCAGAAGCATTTCCGGTGTCTGGGGCTTCATCAGGATCGCATTTTCAATGCCATTGTCACAGTCCAGGGAGTAATGCGCCTTATAGCGATACATCCTCCGGTCATAGGCAGCTTCTGCACGCTCAGCGTCACGGATCGTCTCCAGCACATCTTCTGTTACCTCTATAAAATGATCTGTTTTATAAACATCAGGATATAAGTCCCTAAGATTGACTTTCTTCATTATGTACCTCCATTTCGATTCACGGGCGATTGACGAGTGAATCGAAAGGAGGCGGAGATCGGCAGCGACATACTTCGGGAGATTTCCCGAAAAATCGACAATAAAAGGCGCCAGCTCCCCGCAATGGGAAACTGGCGCAACAAAAATGACTATGATTCTTCTGTTTTAGTTGGAATGATAATGCCGATAGGTAGTCATATCTCCCCGGAGGAGGGGCAAGGCTTTTTTTAATTGGTGCAGCTCATGGGTGCTATGAATGACGAAAATTGACATGGCGGTATCCTCCCAAATACCGCCCTCCTGATCGCATGAGCATCGTTGAAAAAGAAACGGCGGCTCTGAAATATGTTATTTCAAAA
>ULSS01066739.1_pt1 | contig 13660 bp, 10 predicted proteins | sample 1956901 | NCBI WGS metagenome assembly ULSS01 (sample SAMEA4835714, study PRJEB28245) | human gut metagenome | biome: gut microbiome; material: fecal sample | place: Denmark | collected 2008
TTGTTCAGTTTTCATAGGGCTTGTACTCCGTGACGGCGTTCAGGTATGCTTCGACGTCTCCGTTCAAAATAAGATCGGCATAAGCCAGCGGGTCGTTGTAGATGAGATAGTCCAGCTCTGACCGCTGGAAGCGGTTGTCCGCCACCTCGTTCTCCACGGCGGTGCAGTCGATGGAGATCATGCTGCCGTCCTGAAACCGCAGCTCTACACAGCCAGTGTCCATGTTGAATTCACAACTCTTGATGTATTTCATGTTCGTCCTCCTTATCCTTTGCCAGCTTTGGTTTTCTCGGCCCTCTGGGCTTGGATTCGGGACGCTTTACCACGCCGTTTCTGAAATGCGTATCCTCGAATTTCTCGAAGAAAACAAATAATCCGAACCCATCTCCGATTAAGAAGATTTGGTTCGGATTATATTGGTTTGGTGCGCCCGACAGGACTTGAACCTGCACGCTTACGCACCGGAACCTAAGGGTGATGTCACCTTGGTGAAAGTAAAATGTCCCCCTCTGTGCTCAACTGGGAGGACAGTTTCTGCATGCTCAAGGTCTTTTCCTTCATATACCCAACCTCCGTTCCTATAGATTTGAGCGTAGAATACCACATATCACGCTTCATTGTCTGCGTCAATAGCAAAGTGAAAGGATTTTTATGGGGATTTACACAGTTGTAATATTTTATAGAACTGATTCTTGGTAATACCTTGACGAAATTCGCTCTCAGCAATACTAAGAGAAATTCAAAACGAGGTGTGAGAACCATCCCTGAGCGACTGAAAGATGTTACTCGACGATTTCGGTCGGAAAACGATAGCTGCCATTCTACGCATGGAAATTTCTCGCTGTCGAAAGCAGGAAAAAGTGTGTCCGTTTCTGTAAAAGTGAGAGATTTGCTGGACGAAGTGCTTACGGCGAATGTAACGGAGGTCAAATAAAGGAAAAAAGAGTTAGTCAAAGCAAAGAACAATTTGACCTTGTAATACATAGCGACCAGGAGGCACATATTGAATTCTGGTATGCGCGTGACCTCATGCCGCTTCTCGGCTATGAACGATGGGAGAACTTTGATAAGGCAATCGGGCGAGCTGTCGAATCCTGCAGAACCAGTGGAATAGAGGTTTCAGACCATTTTCGTGAGGTCACGAAAATGGTCCGGTTAGGAAGCGGCTCTCAGCGGGAAATCAAGGATTATATGCTTACTCGTTATGCCTGCTATTTAATTGCCCAGAATGGAGATCCGAAAAAAGAAGAAATTGCATTTGCGCAAAGCTACTTTGCCGTTCAGACTCGGAAGCAGAACTGATTGAAGAACGCATTTCTCTTATTGAGCGAGCAGAAGCCAGAGGCAGGTTGCGAGAATCCGAAAAACGGCTTTCCCAGAACATTTATGAGCGCGGCGTGGATGACGCTGGGTTTGGTCACATTCGCTCGAAGGGTTATCGGGCGCTGTTTGGTGGTTACACGACACAAGAAATGAAGGAACGACTTGGTGTAAAAGATAATCGCCCGCTGGCTGATTTCCTGCCGACACTCTCCATTGCCGCAAAGAACCTTGCAGCGGAAATGACCAACTATAATGTCGAGGAGAAGGACCTTCAAGGCGAATCCGCCATTACCGGAGAACATGTGCAGAATAATCGGTCTGTACGAGATATGCTTGGGCAGCGCGGCATTCAGCCGGAGAATTTACCTGCCGCAGAAGACATCAAAAAACTGGAGCGGCGCGTAAAATCGCAGGAAAAGAAACTGGCTGCACAGTCCGGAAAGCTTCCTTGCGAAAGCGAGGAGGATAAATAATGGATTCTCTATGTGCGAAAAGCAGGAGGCAGCCTATAACTTATGGTTGCCTCCTGCTTTTATTAGAATGATTGGTATCAGGGCTGGTAAGGAACGTCACTTGTTCAGCTTGCACAGCCGGTTCCGCTCTGCCAGCTGCGCTGCTGCGCGTTTGATCAGCACCTTCGCACTTTCGGTGTCATTGTCGAGAACGGCCCGCTCCAGCTCGTCCATGCAGGCGGCAAGCTCATGTTCAGCGTCCTTCGTCGCATTATTTGTCACAGGGTCACTGTATCGGAACGCGTCGGAAAGCTTCTGCGCATCTGCCTTCAGCGCTGCATCCTCACAGCGAGAAACCAGCGCGGCTGCACGGGATTGCAGTGCGCGCATAGCGGCCACATCGGTTTTGAGCTGCGCGTCCTGCCGCTCGACCTCGTCGCGCATTGCATCCGCAGCAATGACGCCAACGGCAGCGGCAGCCAACAGCAGTACAAAAACAATGCCTGCGATCCATGCTGCGCAGAATTTTGCGATTGCCATGAACAAAAAGCTCAACGCGATTTGCACGATCAAATACACGACACCAATACGCGCGATTGGAAAACCGTAGAATTTGCTGCGCGCGTCCCTGCCCTTTGTAAACGACAGTTTCAGCACATATAGCTGTACGCCGAACGCTGCCAGCGTGAACACCAGCGCCAGCCAGAACACAGCGGTCTTTGCAAACGGGATCACGAATGCCAGCAACAGATATGCGGCCAGCACAATGGCAAGAATCAGGATCGCCTGAAATTTTCCTTTGCTCTCTTTCATGCTTTTTCCTCCACTTCCTGAAGCTCGGCCAAAATTTCGCCCAGCCGCGCTTCTATTTCTCTGCGGCGCTTGCCGGAGAATAGACCCTTGAGCTGCGAAAGCTCCGTTTGCAGTTCATTCTGTTCGGCAAGAAGCGCCGCCCGTTTCTGTGCCCGGCGTTTGGCCTCCGCTTTTTCCTTTGCAATGCGCTCCGCTTTTGCATGTGCCGGCCCCTCAGCACGCTCCTGCTCCAGCGTGTCGATGCTGTTAAACAAGCGCCAGCCTGCAACATCAAAATCTTCGTTTGTCGTTAAAACGCGCCCATCACGGCACACCCCGACGATTGTCTGCTGAAATGGACCATAGCAGCGGATCATGATTACGTCTTTCCAATCGCTTACATCTGCATTGCCCAACGTAACAACTGTACCGTCTTTACGAAGCCCAACCAGATACTCATTACCCGCTATTGAAATGATGTCCTCCCATGGCAACTGCTTGGCACTAATAATAACGCCGTCTTTTCGGAGACCATATATTAGATATTCAACTTCAACTGCAGAAACAAGATCCTTCCAGTTATCAATACCACGCCTGACCTCGTCTGCCTGAAAGGGACATGCAACAGATCCGTCTTTCCTCAGACCAAGCAAAGACGATCCAACAGAGAGCTCCTTGATATTTTCCATATCGTTGTCTCTCAGAGACTCTCCTGTGCAAAGCACGGTGCCGTTTTTGCATAGAGCGATCGTTTCGTACCCCATACAGATAATCTTGATGACATTTGCCCAGCCGTCAATGTTACATTGTCCGTCATCGTTCCTGCCTGCAGCGATAAGCGTACCATCCTTTTTCAGTCCAACTGTGTGATAGTCTCCACAGGCAATCGCTGAAACATCCTGCCATTCAGTAACATTGCACTGTCCGTAATAATTGTCACCAACCGCCAAGACTGTTCCATCTGCACGCAGACCAACTGTAAAGCCTGCTCCGCACGCGACAGCAGTGATGTCCGTCCATGTGCGTACATCGCATTGCCCATCTGTGTTATTCCCAGTGGCCAGCACATGACCATCGGCGCAGACTCCTACCAGATGATTGCCGAGTATGCTGTTTGCCATTCCAATCAAATTGCCAGTTTTCAAGGAGAGTGCTCTGCGGTTTCTTTCTAATTCGACTGCGTTTTCTGCATTATGTATGAATTGAGCTTTTAGATTCCCACTGCGCTCATCCATCCATATGCGCATGGTATCCGTTGGATATTGTTCGGCGTGACGGATATTTGCATCGTCTATGATTGTACTCTTCGGATCGATGTATGCAGCGTGGAGATCTTCCAAAGAAGTGATCCAGTGCGATGCCATCGCAGCGAGCAGATATGCCGTCCCACACTCCGGGTCGATTTCCAGAACTTTTTCGAGCAGTTCGCGGACCTTTTTCCAGTTCTTCTCCGCACAGCACATCTCCGCACGCCTGAGGAGGCTTTCTTTCGTTGCCGCGCCCTCGACCTGTACCTTGCCGGTGACCTCGACTGTGCCCTCGACCTTGACCGTGCCCTTGATCTCCTGAATTTTTGCCTTGGCCCACTCGGTGGAATACTCCATACCGCACGAATCGCACTCGAAGATGCCGCCGGGTTTGCCGATCAACTTACCGCCGCAGATCTCACATTCCAGCTTCGCCGCCATTTATGATTCCTCCTTCTTCCGCCCGCAGTTCGGGCAGAAGTTTGTCATAATATCCTTCGTACCGCAATCCGGGCAGATCCAGCCGTGTTTTTCTTCCGGCTTCCGCGCACCGCAGTTGGGGCAGAACTTGCTCAGAATATCTTTTGTGCCGCATTCTGGGCAAGTCCAGCCGCTTGGTTCTTCTGGCTTCTTTGCACCGCAATTCGGGCAGAATCTGCTCTGGATGTTCTTCGTGCCGCACTGCGCGCAGTCCCAACCGATTTTCACTTCAGGCTTTCTGCCGCCGCAGTCGGGGCAGAAGTTCGTAGTGATATTCTTGTGACCGCACGCCGGGCAATCCCAGCCGCCTGCGACGGCTGCGCCGACTGCCGCGCCCATCTGCGCAGCGTCCTGCGTCATGGGATTCAGCGCGTCCTTCGTCATGCCGATGACACTGCCCATCGCGCCGAGGCTCACGCCAAGCCCCGCGAGGTCGCCCAGCGCGCCCGCGGCGTTCGCTCCGCCGCCAAGTCCGTTTTTCATCGCTTCCAGGCCGACCTGCCGGGACGTTTCCTGCTGATAGGTGTAGCCCTTCATACGCATTTCGGCGGCTTCCGCCTCAGCCTGCATTCGGTATGCCTCTGCCTCTGCCTGCTTTTGAATCTTGAGCGCTTCTGCCTCGCCCTGTGCGCCGATGATCTTCATCCGCGCCGCCGTCTGCGCTTCGACGGCCTTGCGGTCTGCCGCTGCTTCCGCCTCGGCCTTGCGGATCCCCTCCTGCCGGACAAGCAGATACTGTTCGGCGTACTGCTCCTTCATGCGGCGGAAATTCGGGTCGTCGTCCGGCGTTACGATGCGGCTGACGTAGAACTCTGGCATCGTCAGGCCGTACTCATCCAGCGCGGCATTGATCCGCTCGCGCAGCGCACCAGAGAGTGCCATGAGGTGCTCGTCGATCTCCAGAATGTTGATCGCATTTTCCTTGATCGTCTGCGCGAGGTAGCTCTTGACCTGCGTCATGACCATCGAACGGAAGAAGCCCTTGCCGTTTCCGATGCCGAGCAGCTGCTCCTGCCCAAGCCCGCCCGTCGTGCCGACAACCTTGAGTAACAGCTTGCGCGAATCGGTCACGCGAATATTAAATTCGCCCGACGCGCCGATCTCGATATGTAAGCCGGAGGCAGGGTCAAACAGACGCACCTTGCTGTCCGTGCCCCACTTGACGCCCATCTGCGTGGCGAGGTTGACAAAGTAGACCTCGGAATGGAACGTGCCCTCGGTGTCGGTCGGGAGCTTGTAGATCTTCTCCAGCAGCGGCAGCTGCTGTGTTTGCAGCGTGTAGCGCCCCGCGCCAAAGAGGTCGAGCGCCTGTCCGTCGCGGAAGAAAATGGCCTCCTGGCTTTCGTGGACGATCAGCTGCGAACCGAAGTTGAAGTCCTCGATCGGGTGCTTCCAGACAAGCGTTTCGTTGTCACCCTCATATTCGATGATGCTGGCAAGGCCGTCCTTTTTGATCTTCTCGGTCGCGACCCGCTCGGCAACGTCATTGACACAGTCGCAGACCGGGCAGGTGTAGGTCGCGGCAGCCTTGCTGGTACGCAGGCGAATACCGCACTGCGCGCAGGAAAACTCCACAGTGTTGGACTGCTCCGCCAGCGTGTTGATCGGCTCATGGCAGACCGGGCAAAGTGCCTTTTCGCCCTTGGACTGGTCGAACACGACCATGTTCCCACAGTGTGGACACTCCCGCCCTGCCAGTTTGTCCGTGCGCACGTTGATCGTATAGCCGCACGCGCAGTCGATCTTCTTCCGCGCAAAAAAGCCTGTCTTGGCCTCCGCAAATTTCCCACAGTTGGGACATTCAATCACAAATTTGGACATATATGTACCTCTTTTCAAGCAAGTGCAAGTATTTTTTCTTTGGATTTTTTCTTGCTTTTCTGCTTTTTCCACGACTCAGGTTTTTCAACCAATTCAATCCATTTTAATAGTGTTTTTTCGCGGAGCCTGATTCTCGCCTTTAGCATATTGTCCTTTCTATTCTCAAGACAATATATTCTTTTTTGCCCAGTTCCTGAAACCGAAAAAGAACCATGCGCGAGAGCATTGCGAATAGCATAAAAAATAGTCTTTGTCTTTTTGAGGCCTGAATTCTCAATGAATAATACCATTTCAAAATTCAAATCATCCGCGTTGTAGCTTTGCTCTATTTGTGTGAAATTATCACTTTGAGCTACATCTACTGCTCGGTACATTAGCGCTCCAGAGGCACTTGCGTTCTTCATTTCAGATAGCAGTTTCCTCAAACGGCTGTCCGTAATACCTCTTTCTTCAAAAGATAACCCTCGTTGAGACACTCGTTTGCTACTTTTCTTTTGTGGAAAAATCACAGGGCAGTTAAATAGATAGAAGTTAATTATTTTCTGAAAATTTTTGCTTTGATATGGAATCTCAGAATGTTTATCCCACCAAGCCATATATATCCCCCTCTTATTTGTTTGGGAGTTTGATGTTCGTCCAGCTGGAAGCATTACACTTGTCATCGACGTTACCGCCAACAACGACCACGGTGCCGTCTGCTTTCAGGCCGACGGTATCCCACCCGCCAGCGTTCACCGCAACGATATCTTTCCAATCGGAGACATTGCATTGCCCATCGCCATTATTTCCTATGGCAACGACGGTTCCATCCGCTTTCAGACCGACCGTGTGAAAAGTCGCTGCATCAATTGCTATTATATCTGTCCAATCTGAAACGTCGCACTGACCATATTCATTAAAACCAACAGCAACCACGGTTCCATCCGCTTTCAGACCGACTGTGTGTTTGTATGTTGCCTTGATTGCTACAATATCTGTCCAATCAGAAACATCACATTGTCCATCCTTGTTATTGCCCGCGGCGACCACCGTTCCGTCTGCTTTCAGGCCGACCGTGTGATAGCTGCCAGCGCGAATCGCTGTAATGTCCGTCCAATCAGAAACATTGCATCGGCCATCATCGTTATAGCCCACGGCGACTACCGTGCCATCTGCCTTGAGACCGACCGTGTGATTCTCTCCTGCACTGATTGCAGTAATATCCGTCCAGTCGGCAACATCGCATTGGCCCAGGTCGTTGTCTCCTACAGCAACGACGGTTCCATTTGTTTTCAGGCCGACCGTGTGATAGCTGCCAGCGCGAATCGCTGTAATGTCCGTCCAATCAGAAACATTGCATCGGCCATCATCGTTATAGCCCGCAGCAAGCACAGTCCCATCCGCTTTCAGGCCGACCGTATAGAGGAATCCTGCATCGATTGCCACAAGATTCGTCCAGTCGGCAACATCGCATTGCCCATACTCATTATTGCCGATGGCGACTGCAGTACCGTCCTCTTTCAGCGCAACGATATGATCGCTTTCCGCAATAATTGTAGGATCGTTGGAAGCTCTCAGCGCAAAGCTCCGCTCCAGCGCATCCTTATATCCGGCAATTCTTCCAAACGCAATGGAGGCTTCTGCGGTTTTTCCCTGCGCCAGAAGCTGCTCGGCTTCTATGTACGGGCAGTCTTGCGCACGCGCTGCCGCGTCCTGGTAGCCGCCCAGCGCTTCGAACGCCTCCGCAGCACCGTCGTAATCTCCGTTTGCAAGCAACGCTTCCGCATCAGCATATGCCTGTGCGTTTCTGGCCTCCTCTTCGGCTGCTTCTCTGGCAAGACGCTCGTTTTCCTGCTGTTCTTCGATTTGCGTGATTCTCTCTGCCGCGTCCTTGTAATCGCCTAACGCTGTAAACGCTTCGATTGCGCCGTCGTACTCTCCTACTGCTAGCATTTCTTCGGCCTTGGAATAGTTTGAAGATGGAATGATGACCTTAGTGATGAGCAGCACCACTGCAATAACAACCGTAGCCGCGCCGAGTGCGATTGTTGTAGTTCTTTTAGTCTTTGCAGCCGCTTTTTTCTGCTCCTGCGCCTCTTTCAGTCGCTGCGGGTGCTCTTTTTCCAGTCTTGCTTCAGTTTCCGTCAGGAATTTACGGTACTCCGCTGTGATTCTGGCTTTTTCCGTGTCCTCGCGCTTTTGCGCATCCCGCCGCAGCGTCTCCAGCGTCTGCGGAATATCCTCCGTGATCGTCTTGGCCTCGCTGGAAGCATATTTTACCGCGCGCATCAGGTCTTTGTCGGCGGCAAACTCCTCCTGTGCTTCCTCTGCACGCAGCGCGTAAAGGCTCGATGCCTCACAATATTCCAGATCAAACTCCAGCATCTGACGGATCTGATTCCCACTCAGGATCCCGGGCACTGTATATTTTTCCACGCACGACGTGATAAAGGCCTCATCCGGTCCACACGCATCCGCGTTTTTTTCGTTGGGAGCTTCGGCCTTCACGTCTTCGATATATGCGTCTGCGTAGACCTTTGCCGAACGACACTGCACTCTGGCTAAGAACTTCCCCAGATACGCTGCGCCGCATTTTGCGTCTTGGTTGAGCACCTGCTCGAAAAATTCATCGGCTTTTTCCCACTCGCCGTCTTCCAGCGCCATCTGCCCACGGTCGAGCAGCGCCTGCACATTGCTGCCGCCCTCATTATGTACAACAACAGTTTCTTTGACCGTCTCCGCCGCGGCCTCCTGCGGCTTTGCCGCGTCCACGACCTTTTTGACGCCCCGGATGAGGTCTTGAATAAAACCGATCTTGCCCATATCCTGACTTTGCAGCATGCTGAGCTCTTCGGGCATGTCATACGGGTCCATATCGCGGTAGCAGGGGATGAGCAGACGGCTGCGGTCGGTGCGCATGAGCGCAAGGTAGCGGCTCCATTCATTTTTGACCCAGACGGCGTTCAGATATTCCGGCTTCGTGCCGACCACAACCATGACCTTGGCCGAGTGCAGGGCGGCGAAGATGTACGGCTCGTATTCCCGCCCGAGCTTATCTTCCAGCGTGATGCGCGCGAAGAAGACCTTATAGCCCGCGTCGGTGAGCTGATAATAAATGTCCTGCGCCAGCGCGGAATCCTTTGTCCGTTTGCCGTTCTCGTCAGACTCTTTATAACAGATGAACACGTCAAACGGCGTTTCCTTCTGCGAGATCGCCAGAATGTCCTTTTGCAGCGCGGCAATGCGCTGCGCTTCTTTTTCGTACAGGCTCCGTGCCACACCGTCGGAGTATTTGCGCGCGGCCTGATAGTCCACATCGTTCAGAATGCTGTCAAAGCTCGCGCGGTGACAAGTCGGGATGCGTTCGCCGGAGGCCGGATCCTGCACATACTCGATGCCGTACCGGCAGAGCAGCAGATTCCAGTGCGCCTCGGCATCCGCATCGTTTTCGCCGATCAGCCGCTCGTAGATCGCCGCAGCCTTGTCAAATTCGCCATTCCGCCGCAGATGCGTGCCGCGGTTGAACAGGCTCAGCCGCTGGTCGTCGTCCGTCTTCGGCAGCGTCATCGTGCTGCCGCAGTATTCGCACGTTCCAAACGTCTTGTCCGCAGAGATTTCGATGTCCCCGCCGCACATTTTGCATTTAATGATCGCCATCTTCTCATCCTTCTTTCTCTATCAGTTGGGGAGTTTGATGTCTTTCCAGCCGGAGACGTCGCATTGACCAGACTCGTTATCGTCTACCGCAACCACGGTTCCATCTGCTTTCAGGCCAACTGTATGAAAGTACCCGGCATCAATGGCGACAATATCCGTCCAATCAGAGACGTCGCATTGGTCATAGTCATTATTGCCTACAGCAACCACGGTTCCGTCTGCTTTCAGACCGACTGTGTGGCGATACCCTGCACTGATGGCCACAATGTCGGTCCAGTCAGAAACGTCACATTGGCCGTCTTCGTTGTCGCCGACAGCAACCACAGTTCCGTTTGCTCTCAGACCGACCGTGTGGAAGTCCCCTGTGCTGATGGCCACAATGTCGGTCCAGTCAGAAACGTCGCATTGGCCATCATTGCTCCATCCAACAGCCACTACGGTTCCATCTGCTTTCAGCCCGACTGTGCGGAAAGTCCTTGCGTTGATGGCTACAATATCGGTCCAATCGGAAACGTCACATTCGTCATACTCATTAGAACCGATTGCAACTACGGTTCCGTTCGCCTTCAGTCCAAACGTGCTCCACGTCCCTGCGCTGATGGCCACAATATCTGTCCAATCGGAAATATCGCATTCGCCTTCCAGGTTCTGGCCCACGGCCACTACGGTTCCGTTTGACTTCAGGCCAACTGTATGGGCCAGCCCTGTGCTGAGTGCCACAATATCTGTCCAGTTGGAAACATCCGCTTCGTCGCCATTGATATCGCTTGAACCAATTGCAGTTCCATCTATTTTTAGCGCAATTATGCTAGTTCCATTCGCTACAAGCGTTTTCCGATCAGCTATGGTATCCCACAGGGACATGCTCCGCTCTCGTGCGTCTTGGTAACCAGCACACTTACCAAACGAAATGGCCGCTTTCTTCACGTCCCCCGCAGCCAGCAGTTTTTCGGCCTTAGAATAGTTCACAGGCGGAAGAATAACATTTACAGTAAACAATACTGCGGCAGTCACAATACCAGCCACAATAGCAGCCAGAATCCCGGCCTTTTTCGCTGTGGCCTTTACTTTGCGCCGTCGGAAGATTTCTGCTTTCCTTGCGTCCTCTGCCTCTTTCAGCCGCTGAGGGTGCTCCTTTTCAAGTTCGGCTTCGGTTTTCGTCAGGAAGTCGCGGTAGTTTGCCGTGATCGCGGCGCACTCGACTTTTTCGCGCTGCTGCGCATCCCGCCGCAGCGTATCCAGCGTCTGCGGAATGCCATCCATAATCGTCTTTGCTTCACTGGAGACATACTTTACGGCGCGCATCAGATCTTTATCGGCAGCAAGCTGCATACGGGCTTTTTCGGCGATTTCCGCATAATAGTCCGACGTTTTACAATATCCCAGATCAAATTTCAGCATCTGGCGGATCTCGTTTTCGCTCAAAATTCCAGGCACCGTATATTTTTCCATACATGACGAGACAAAGACGGTATCTTCTTCGCAAGCATAGGCATTCTTCTTGCTGGGAACTTTGACTTTTGCATTTCCGATAAACGCATCCACACAGGCTTTTGCCGAACGAGACTGCGTCCTGACTAAGAACTTCCCCAGATACGCCGCGCCGCACTCCGCGTCCTGATTGAGTACCTGCTCAAAGAACTCGTCTGCCTTGCCCCACTCGCCGTCCTCCAGCGCCATATTGCCGCGCTTGAGCAGGGCCTGCACGTTGCTGCCGCCCTCGTTATGTACCACGACGGTCTCTTTGACCGTTTCTTTCGCAGCCTCCTGCGGCTTGCCCGCGTCGATCACTTTTTTGACGCCGCGGATCAGATCCTGCATGAAGCCGATCTTGCTCATATCATAGCTTTGCAGCACAGACAGTGCCTCCGGCAGATCATACGGATCCATATCGCGGTAGCACGGCAGAAGCAGCTTGCTTCTGTCCTTTTTCATCATGGACAGGAATCGGCTCCATTCGTTCTTGACCCAAACGGCGTTAAAATGCTCCGGCTTCGTGCCGATCACGACCATGACCTTCGCGGAGTTCAGCGCCGCAAAGATATACGGCTCGTATTCCGTGCCTGCCTTATCTTCCAGTGTGATGCGCGCAAAGAACACACGGTAGCCCTGCTCTGTCAGCTCGTAGTAGACCTCCTGCACCATCAGACTATCGCGCGTGCGCTGACCGTCCTCACCGGTCTCCTTGTAGCAGAGGAAGACGTCGAACGGCTGTTCATTCTGCGACGTGGCAAGAATGCCGCGCTGCACCTCGGCGATCTTTGCCGCATCCTTCTGATACTGGCGGCGGGTGATGCCGTCGGAATGCTCGACTGCGGCCAGATAGTCCACGTCCTCCAGGAAGCTGTCGAAGCTCGCACGGTGGCACGTCGGTAGCCACTCATACGTTGCCGGATCTTCCACATATTCGATACCGAACCTGCACAGCGCACAGCACCAGTGCGCCTCAGCGTCGTTGTCGTCCTCGGCAACGATCCGCTCATACACGGCCAGCGCCTTGTCAAACTCGCCGCTGCGCCGGAAATGATTGCCGCGGTTAAACGCCGCCGCCCGCTGCTCGTCATCTACTTTGGGCAGCGTCATCGTGCTGCCGCAGTATTCGCACGTCCCAAACGTCTTGTCAGGCGAGATCTCAATATCCCCACCACACATTTTACACTTGATGATTGCCATTCTTTTCTCCCTCTTTCGGTTTTATTTGGAACCCCTATCAAGATGATTTAATGCAAACTCCATGCAGAGCGTTAAAACTTCATTTCTTGTTCGACCCGTATCGGCTGCAATCGTGTCAATTTCCTGCAGCATATCGCGGGGTAATCGCATTGAAATAACAGCAGATTCACCGGTGTATTTTTTTACTGGAATCTCCAAACGCGGCTCGTTCAAACAGTACCACCCCTTTATTTACCATCGTACTACAAATGTATTCTTTGTGCAAGCCTTTTCAAAAAATAATATGGATTTACCGTTTTAACCACTGCGTAAATTCCCTCTGCGAGATCTCGCTGTTTTCGCACTTCTCTTTTTCCTTCTGCGCTTCCTTGCTCCACGCAGAGAATGCCTCTTGCGAGATCTTGCCCGCGCGGATCCATGCGAAGCGGCGTTTATATTCGCGGCGGTAGATTTTCAGCAGTTCGTCCTGCGCGTGACTTTGCAGATACTGCCGCATCGCGCCGACCTCTTTGCAGGTGCGGCCGCGGCTATCGAACACACGGCTGCAATATTCTGTACTGCCGTGAACGGTGAGCGCAAAATATTTGCCGCAGTTTTTGCAGGTGCGCATAGCGATTCTTTGCCGGATGCACTCGCGCAGGGAAAAGTCGATCAGGTCGTACATGCTTTCCGGATAAAGCACTTCGGTGAACTGCTTTTCGCCCACAAACTCAAACGAAATTTTCATCGGCTGAAAGTCAAATTTCTGTAAAGACGGTGCCTGCTCATACGCCTGCACCCGCACGGAAAAGTCCACGTCGGTGATACTTGCGTCCAGTACCGTTTGAAACAGACGCAGAGTTTGTTGCTGCATGATCGCCAGATTGCTCGGAACGTGCGCCAGCTCCCTGTGCGGCAAAAGTCTCGTCGGATTTTTACAATCCGGTGTTGCCTGCGCCAGACGATCACTCCAATCCAGCCACAGGTAGAAAAAATACGGATGCTCGTCCTTGAAGTTGTCCAGAAGATTCTGCACCGGCTTCAGGCACTTTGTGTCCCGCGTCTGATAAAATTCCATCAGCGCACGATCGGCTTCATGAAAGCGCGGTTCCCACGAATTGATATCATAATACACGAACGACAGCAGACTGTCCGGAAACGGGCGGTCTGCTATTTTTATGACGTACTCGGCGTCGCCTTCCTTGCACTCCAAAGTTTCCGCGCCGTCCAGAAGATAAAATTTGCACTGAAAATCAG
>ULSS01045261.1_pt1 | contig 13465 bp, 9 predicted proteins | sample 1956901 | NCBI WGS metagenome assembly ULSS01 (sample SAMEA4835714, study PRJEB28245) | human gut metagenome | biome: gut microbiome; material: fecal sample | place: Denmark | collected 2008
CTAAATTATTGTTTATCACCAGGTATAGACATAAAAGAAAACAAAAATTAGCTGATAAGGTCTTTAGCTAAAAAGGAGGTAACACATTGGCTTACAAAGAATTAGAGGTTGATGAACTTATCGAAATTGATTCTGTCAGTTCATTTATTCGTGCCGTAAAGGATCTCAAAGAGTCTGCCGATGGATCCTCCACAGAATTGTATTTTCGTGGACAAGATGCGGAGTTTTGGGATATTGAGCCAAGTGTATTCAGAAACGGTATGCTTAGCGTCGAACACAGGCTTATGCAAATCCCATTGCAGAAAATCCCAACAGAGTTCAAAGAATTTCACACCGTGTTTGATATTATGACGAAATATCAGCACTATGGTATGTGTACAAGGCTTTTAGACTTAACAACTAATCCTTTGGTTGCACTGTACTTTGCTTGTAAATGCCACGGCGATGAGTCTTATATTAACGACGATGGCGAAGAATCACACGAACCATATGGAGTGATCTACTTTACTCAAAATTATTATCCATCCCTACCAACAGACCTTGAAGTACAAATTGTTTCTACATTGGCTAATTACGATCTTTCAAAAGAAAACACTGTTGCAGAAGTTCTTTTGCGGTTAAAGCGAGATCGTATTATCGACGAAGAAATGATGAATAAATGGCTACAAAAAGACGGTTTCTCGGAATTCGTAAAAATAATTCAAAGTAATTATATGGTTGTTCCTACATATACCAACGAACGACTGAGAAAGCAGAGTGGTGTTTTTCTACTTGCAAGTATGTTTTCCATTTCAAATGGTGCAGATATATCCAAATCCGTTATATCTAAATCACGGGGCGATTTGAGAGGAGCGTTTGAAAAGGAATTCTTCTTCGTGCGTGGTGAAAACAAAGAAGAGATTTTAAAAGAACTTGACTTATATAACATCAACGAAGCGACTTTGTTTCCGGAGTTAGAGCACCAACTCAGCTATATCAAATATGTAAACAGCGGAAATGTGCAAGTTGTTGCTGACTTTGAAAAATATGAGATTCATTCTAAAACGGATACAATATCACATATCCCCAATGATGATAATCTGAACAAGTACATTATCTCAAACCTATCAAACATTTTGGATAGCATAGCCGAATCTGATGAGATAAATGAACTAAAGAGTATTATTCAAAACAATTTTGCTGTTGATTGGTATAATCGGGAGACAATCATAAGCAAAATGAAAATGTCTATTTCGGGTTACTATTTTGTAAAGTTCAGGGACAAAAAAACGGCAAAGGATAAGGCAACACAAATTACTGAATTATTAAAACAAGCTGTCGCAGAATACACGCCGACTGACATAGAAAGTGGTGAATGAAAATGCCGGGATTATATACCGAAGCCGATTATGAGAATTCTGTAATCGAACTATTTAGAAACGATTTGGGATACGAATACGCATACGGTCCCGATATTGAAAGGGATTTTTACAGTCCATTATATGAGGAGGTTCTGCTTGACTCTCTGTATCGTTTGAACAGAGGGCTGCCTGACGATGCCATTCAAGACGCCTTATTCAAGCTCAAAAACTTTGAAAACGGAGAACCCCAGCAGAAAAACGCCGTTTTTATGGACTATCTGCAAAACGGTATTCCTGTAAGATTTTTTGTGGGCGGCGAGGAGCGTTCCTCTATTGTCTATCTTGTTGACTATAAAAATCCCGACAATAACTCCTTTATCGTCGCTAATCAATGGACTTTCATTGAGAACAGTAACAAACGCCCGGATGTAATTCTCTTTTTGAACGGTTTGCCTGTTGTATTGGTTGAGCTTAAATCTCCTTCCCGTGAAGAAACGGACGCTTCCGAAGCGTACAGGCAGCTCCGTAACTATATGCAGGAAATCCCGTCTATGTTCATTTATAACGCTATCTGCGTTATGAGCGACCAGTTGACCTCCAAAGCGGGTACGATCACCTCCGGTGAAGACCGCTTTATGGAGTGGAAAACCAAAGACGGCGACTATGAAAATACGCAGTATGCTCAGTTCGATACTTTCTTTGAGGGTATGTTCACAAAAGCACGACTGCTCGATATTATCAAGAACTTCATTTGTTTCTCTAACGAGGGTATCAATTCATTCAAAATTCTTGCCGGCTACCATCAGTATTTTGCGGTTAGAAAAGCGATTGAATCCACAAAACACGCTACCGTTACAGACGGTAAAGGCGGTGTGTTCTGGCATACACAAGGAAGCGGCAAATCGCTTTCTATGGTGTTCTACGCCCATTTATTGCAGGAAGCCTTAGACAGTCCGACAATCGTTGTTCTGACCGACAGAAATGACCTTGACGACCAGCTTTACGGTCAGTTCGCAAAGTGCAAGGACTTTTTAAGACAAGAGCCTATGCACGCAGAGAGCAGAGAACATCTGAAAACTCTGCTTGCCGGCAGACAGGCAAACGGTATTATCTTTACCACAATGCAAAAGTTTGAGGAGTCCCACGAACCTCTTTCTGAACGCCACAACATCGTTGTTATGGCAGATGAAGCACACAGAGGTCAATACGGACTTGCAGAGAAAATAAAGATTACCAAGAACGAAGAAGGCGAAGATGTTGCAAAGCGTGTTATCGGCACAGCCCGTATTATCCGCAACACCTTACCGAACGCTACATACATTGGCTTTACAGGTACTCCTATCTCTTCCAAAGACCGTAGCACCCGTGAGGTATTCGGAGATTACATTGACATCTACGATATGACGCAGGCTGTCGAGGACGGTGCTACACGCCCGGTTTACTATGAGAGCCGTGTAATTAAGCTAAACCTTGATGAAGCGACCTTAAAATTGATTGATGCCGAGTACGACATTATGGCAGCCAATGCAGATGAGGAAGTCATTGAAAAGAGTAAGCGTGAGCTTGGACAGATGGAAGCCGTTCTCGGAAACGATAACACAATCAATTCTTTGGTTTGCGATATTCTCGACCACTACGAGAATAACCGTGAAAACCTGTTGACCGGTAAGGCGATGATTGTTGCCTATTCCCGCCCTATCGCTATGAAAATTTACAAGAGAATCTTGGAGCTTCGTCCCGCATGGACGGAAAAGGTGGCAGTCGTTATGACCTCCGGCAACAACGACCCGGAAGAATGGCGACAGATTATCGGCAACAGGCACCATAAAGACGAGCTTGCAAAGAAATTCAAAGATAATAACAGTCCTTTGAAAATCGCTATTGTTGTTGATATGTGGCTTACCGGATTTGATGTGCCGTCTCTTGCCACAATGTATGTTTACAAGCCTATGTCGGGACACAATCTTATGCAGGCAATCGCCCGTGTAAACCGTGTATTCAGAGACAAAGAAGGCGGACTTGTTGTTGACTATGTAGGCATTGCTACCGCCTTAAAGCAGGCAATGAATGACTATACTTCCCGTGATAAGAAGAACTACGGCGATACAGATGTTGCTAAGGTTGCTTATCCGAAGTTCTTGGAGAAGCTGTCTGTTTGCCGTGACAAATTCCACGGATATGATTACTCCAAGTTCCAAAACGGCACAGACCTTGAAAGAGCAAAGACTATCAGCGGTGCAGTCAACTTCATCATGGGCAGAGAAAGAGTTGATGAGAAAGACTCTTTCGTAAAAGAAGCCCTTATGCTTCATCAGGCATTATCTCTCTGTTCTTCTTTGGTTGATGAGGACAGCCGCTTTGAAGCAGCATTTTTCGAGTCCGTGCGTGTATTGGTACTCAGGCTGACAAACACAGGCGTCGGAAAGAAGATTTCCCTGCCGGAGATGAACGCAAGAATCAACGAGCTTTTGAAGCAGAGTATCAAGAGCGATGGCGTTATCAACCTGTTCTCAGACATTAAAGAGGAGTTTTCTCTGTTTGACCCGAAGTTCCTTCAGGAAGTCGCAAATATGAAGGAAAAGAACCTTGCTGTTGAACTCCTGAAAAAACTGATTGCAGAGCAGGTGTCGGTCTATCGCAGGACAAATGTGGTTAAGTCTGAAAAATTCAGCGAGATTATGCAGCGTTCTCTTAATGCTTACCTCAACGGTATGCTGACCAATGAAGAAGTCATCGAAGAAATGCTGAAATTGGCAAAGCAAATCGCCGCAGCACAAAAAGAGGGCGACAAGCTCGGACTGACTGCCGATGAGCTTGCTTTCTATGACGCATTAACAAAGCCACAGGCAATTAAGGACTTCTACGAAAATGACGAACTGATTGCCATTACAAAGGAGCTTGCTGATACGCTCCGTAAGAATAAAACAATAGACTGGCAAAAGCGTGAGTCTGCAAGAGCAAAAATGCGTATGCTTATCAAGAAACTTTTGAAAAAGCACAAGTATCCGCCGGAAGGTATGGAGGACGCTGTGCAGACTGTCATGACACAGTGTGAGCTTTGGACAGATAATATGATGGAAGTTTAAGAGGTGATTGGAAATGAATAAACCAAACTTTTCGTGGATACCGTTTTATCAGGAGTTAGCAGACATAATTCTTACTTATAAAGACAATAGGGCGTCATTAGTAGAAAAAGTTAAACTGGCTCACAAAGAAGCGAATAAGAATTTACCGAAAATTGAAAAAGATAATGAGATTATACCGGACATTGACCCGTTTACAGTTTTTGCATTATTTAATCGTGGTAAGCAAAGTGACGAAGCACGAATTGCCCTTTGTACTGGTTATAAAAAAGCTTTTGGAGTTACATCAAATGTGCCGTCTGATTTTGATGGGATACCTATGTTCAACTATAATCAATATTGTTTCTACCGTTATGTAGGCGACCCCAAAAGAGAGCCTGAGTGCTTTGACATACTGTGGGACTTATTTGAGAAAGCCCTTGTATATTCAAAAGATAGTTCAAATAAAGATGATTTAGCCATTGCATTTGAAAAAGCATTAAATTTGTCCTTAATTGGATTGCCGAAACTAACCATTGCTTTGTATCAGGTTAGACCATACACATTTATCAACCTTGATAATAACAATAAACGATTCCTGACTGATGTAGATAATATGCCGCATTACTTTACGACTATCTTTTCTTCAATAAATAGAGATATTCCTAACGGTTCTAATTATTTGTTTATGTGTGAGCAGGCAAGAAATGCCCTGAAAAGTAGCGAATATGAGTATCATAGCTTTCCGGAACTATCGTTTCACGCCTATGCCGATGAAAAGAAAACAGAGACACCGGATATTGATTCAAATGTCAAAGAGACATCGTATTGGATTTATTCTCCCGGCGATAATGCTTGTATGTGGGACGAGTTCTTCAAGAATGGCATTATGGGAATCGGTTGGGACGAAGTAACCAATCTGAAAGACTTTGCTTCTAAAGAAGAAATCAAAGAATTTATGAAGAAAGTCTATGACGCAAGCTATTCCTACAAGAATAATGCTCATTGCCTATGGCAGTTTGCAAACGAGATTAAAGTCGGCGATGTAGTTTTCGTAAAAAAGGGAATGCACAAAATAATCGGCAGAGGTGTTGTGACTTCCGATTATATTTACGATTCATCAAGAGATACATATAAACATATAAGAAAAGTTGACTGGCAAAATAACGGCGAATGGGAACACCCCGGACAGGCTGTTATGAAAACGCTTACCAACATATCGGCTTATCCCGATTATGTTAAGAAACTCCTTGATTTGTTCGCAGAAGATACGCCGGAAGAAGTGTCGGAACAGAAAGAAATCAAGTATCCGCCATATTCAAAGGATGATTTTCTGAATGAAGTGTATATGGACGAAGATACATATAACACCCTGACAGAATTGCTTGAAGCAAAATACAATGTTATTTTGCAGGGTGCTCCGGGTGTTGGCAAGACTTTCGCCGCAAAGCGACTTGCTTATTCAATAATGGGACAGAAAGACACCAGCCGTGTAGCAATGGTGCAGTTCCACCAAAGCTACTCTTATGAAGATTTTATTCAGGGATACAGACCTTCAAAAGAAGGATTTGAACTTGAAAACGGTGCGTTCTATAAATTCTGCAAGGAAGCGGAAGAAGATAATGAAAGACCGTATTTCTTCATCATTGATGAAATCAACCGTGGCAATCTGAGCAAAATCCTCGGCGAGTTGATGATGTTGATTGAGAAAGACAAGCGTGGTGAGAAGATAAAACTGCTCTATTCAAACGAATGGTTCACAGTTCCTCAGAATGTGAGGATTATCGGAATGATGAACACAGCGGATAGAAGCCTTGCACTTATGGATTATGCGTTAAGAAGAAGGTTCGCATTCTTTGATTTTGCACCGGCTTTTTCTTCGGAAGGCTTCAAAAACTACTTAGCGGAAAAGAACTCTCCAAAACTGGAAAGCCTGATAACCGTTGTTGAGTCCCTTAACAATACAATATCATCAGACGAGTCATTGGGAGATGGTTTCAGAATTGGACATAGTTACTTCTGTACCGACGATGAAATTACCGATGAATGGCTCAAATCCGTTGTAGAGTATGAAGTGATACCGTTAATCAAGGAATACTGGTTTGATGAACCTACAAAGGTAAGAGACTGGTCTGCAAACTTAAGGAGTGCAATAAAATGATACGCATACAAAACATATACTATATGCTTTCATATGCGTTTCAAGTCTTGAATGAGCAGGGATATAAACAGGTGGCGACAGAAGAATTTGATAATGTCGCTGAATTATGTGCAGCCATTCTCATTAAGGGAGTCTCGTTGCAAATCAAAAGAGGATTAGGTAAAGAATATGTGCTTCAAACAGAGCCCTTGTCAGCTCTCCGTGGCAAAATAGATATTTCCGCTTCGGTAAAAGAGCAATCAATGCTTAAAAAGCAGTTGGTGTGTAATTACGATGAGTTTTCGGTGAATTCCTATATGAATCGAATTATCCGCACGACAATGGATACTCTTGTAAGAAGCAGTATCAGCAAGAATAGAAAAAAGCAGCTTCGTAAACTTCTTATCTATTTCTCAGAGGTAGAACCAATGAGCCGAGAAAGTATAAACTGGAAACTGCAATTTAACAAGAACAATCAGACATACCAAATGCTGATTTCAATTTGTTACCTGATACTTAAAGGGTTGTTGCAGACAACCTCTGACGGAAGCACAAAGTTGATGGATTTCCTTGACGAACAGCGTATGTGCAGGCTATATGAAAAGTTTATTCTTGAATATTACAGGAAGGAACATCCCGAAATAAAAGCGTCGGCTTCTCAAATCCCGTGGGATACTGATGACGGAAACAGAGAAATGCTACCCGTTATGCAGAGCGATATTATGTTGAAACAAAGCGACAAGACATTGGTAATTGACGCAAAATATTACTCTCATACAACGCAAAAGCAGTATGAGGTAAACACTTTGCATTCAGGCAATCTGTATCAGATTTTCACTTATGTTAAAAACCTTGATACTGATAACACTGGCAATGTATCGGGAATGTTGCTTTATGCAAAGACCGATGAATTGGTATTACCGAACAACAATTACAAAATGGGTGGAAATTCAATTTCGGTCAAAACGCTTGATTTGGATTGTGATTTTTCAGAAATCCGGAGACAGTTAGATGATATAGTTCATTCCTGTTTTGAATTTGAATGATAATAGATACTTAGTGAGGTAAATGTGATGAAAAAGTTAATTATTGTTTGTGAAGAAAAATGCCGTCAATACGGCGATTATCTTGCACAGCTTATCAGCTTGGAAGATGATAAAGAAGATGAGACGGTAGGAACAAAAGATGGAGAGGTTGCTGCTCAGGTATGGCTTGAAAAGGACTACAAAACTAATGCCGCACAGCTTTCATCTAACCAATACATTCTCTTTATCGGACAGGATAAACTTATTAAAGAAAAAAGCTCCCATATGAATATGGGGTTTGCGGAATTTGGAATGAAATATGGCTGGCTTGGAAAGCAGGCTGTGCTTTCTGTTGAGAAAGTCGTTGAAGCTGATAAATATGAGAACTTTATTTCATACGCTCAGAACTATCAGCAGAATGTTGAGCAGTTAATTAAGAGCAAAGATAAGAAAGCTCTGAAAGCGGGTGCTGCCGCAGGAGCAGCGGGAGTTGCTGGGGCTGCGGGAGTTGCTAAAGCAGGAGCATTGGCAGTTATCTCACCGGTAGCGTTAGTTCCAATCGCAGGTATTGGTGCCGGTGTGATGGCGGTAAAGAAATTTACGCTTAACAGCAAGATTAAAGAACAGAAATATAGTTGTGCTGTAATGAAATTCTATTTAGATGACCTGAGCAAGTTTTTAGGTTTATAAAGGGGCGTGAAGCATAATGGTTGGATTTGAAGAAGGATATACATATTTTGAAAAAAATGCTTCTGCTTATGCCGCAGCCACTATGTCTGATTCCTATGTTGCGTCTGTGAATGATGAGATAAATAAACTCGTTCAGGATTTGAATTCCTTAGAGGGATTTAAGACTGCTTCTAATGTGCTAAAAGGCGATGTTGCAGAGTTCTGGCATACCGGGACATTTAATATTGATTCCGCACTGAAAGGTTCAGCAAACAGAGCTTTTGTTGATAGAAGCCACGATTTCGCTTCAACTGATATTTCTACTAACTTTGGAGACAAGTACGGGCTAAAATATTATAGTGACGGTCAAGCAAGTGCAAAAGCACAGGCTGTCAGTGTCTTTCAAAGGTTTAAGGAGTATCAGAGTCACGGTGGAACAGATAGTTTAGAAGATTTCTTGCATAGCAGAGGTTATGATAATGCAGAAAGTGTATTGAACGACCCTATTTACTCCGGGCAAATTCGTATCATACCCCGTGACCAACTGGAAGAAGCAACACAGTATCTTGAGCGAATGATTAAGACCGAATCAGCAAGGCGACCGGAACAGGTTTATCGTTATCAAGAAACGCTTGACTTGCTAAAAGACCGTCTTAGTGACGATAAAGGAGCTGAATCTATTCCGCTTTCAAAAAAGGAAGCAGAAGCTCTTGCAACGCTGGCGAAACAGGGAAAAATAAATGCATACGAATTGGGACTTACGACCGAAGAACTAATCAAATACGACTATATTATTCAACAGGCGTTCAAAGCCGGGCTTACGTCAGCTACCATTTCTGTTGTCTTGAAAGTTGCTCCGGAAATAATCAAGGCAATAGACTATTTGATGAAAAACGGAGAAATCAACGCTGAGCAGTTTAAGAAGATTGGATTTGCAGCAGTATCAGGTGGTACAGAAGGATTTATCCGGGGAAGTGTGTCCGCAGCTATTACAGCTTCCTGTAAAGCTGGACTTTTGGGAGAAGCACTTAAATCTGTTGACCCGACGATTGTTGGTACAGTAACCGTTCTGACGATGAACGTTATCAAAAATGCTTTTCAGGTAGCTCTTGGAAAGAAAACAAGAACTCAGCTTTCGGGCGAGCTTGTCAGAGATATGTATATTTCTGCTTGTTCGTTGATTGGCGGTGGAATTTCTCAAGCGTTCATAGAAGTACCGGTATTAGGTTATATGATTGGAAGTTTTGTCGGTTCAATCATCGGTTCTTTTACCTACAATATCGGATACAAAGCGGTTGTATCATTTTGTGTGGATTCAGGATTTACAATGTTTGGTCTCGTTGAACAAGATTATACCTTGCCAAAAGAGATTATTGAGCAAATGGGAATAGAAACATTTGAATATGAGTCTTTCCAGTATGATACATTTGAACCGGAAGGATTTTCATTTGATACCTTTGAAACGGATATTTTTGAGCCGGACACTTTAGATATTACATTTTTACGACGAGGGGTAATTGGCGTATCAAAAGTCGGTTATGTTCTGTAAAGCGAGGTGCGATTGAATGGACGAAAATGAGGAAACCACTTCCTCAATAAAAATTTATATTGCTTTCGAATAAATTGGAAACCTATAATAAAATATTGGTTAAGTGTTTTACTGCTCATGTCTTATCTAAAATGGTAAAACGTAACTGTAAAATCTGTAAAAAAATAACTTGTTTACTTGGTCTTAGGGGCACCCCCTAACGAGGTATTTATGGAATCTGTCCATAAATACACTGCTCGCTGAAAGCACGAGCGACAGTACCGTTTTGGACAACCTGTCCATAAATGGTCTGCTCGCTCAGTATGTGCAGAAAGCGGGCAGATTACCGTTTGGTTATCCAACCGGTCTGCTCGCTAAGATTGTATACACATTTCTATCTGTGGTAAGTTTATATTCAAAAGTAAATATCAAACAAAAAATAAGCACGGACAACAGAGTATATCTGCAATCCGTGCTAAATTTTTCATGCGTATCCGATATAGAATTCATATTGTGTATCGGATAATTTTTCTGCCCATATCCACACAGAAGTAAAGCCTTCAATATTCTTGTATCTATTCAATCTGCTTTCTATATCGTCACCGATATTTTTGTTGTTTGCATTAGCAGATATGGGGTTGTCCCAACATTCTGTTGCAGTTTTATCAATAATCAAGCCAATACTTTGAGCATAATTCTGTGCGTAAGAAATCCAATAGTTGATATCGAATTCTTCAATTTGTTCAACTGCTGTTGTGACTTCCGAAACAGTATTTGTTTTGATTTCAGGAGCCGATATTTCGTTTTTGGGCGGTTCTGTTTGCGTATGAGTATCTTGCTTAGGCTCGGTATTTACTGTTGTGGTTTGAGAAAAAATCGGCTCTTTTGACACCTTTTCTGTACTGGTTTCAGCGGCTGGCAGCTGTGTTGTTTCTTCCGCAAATGTACTTTTCTCAATTGTTTCGGTTTCGGTTTTCTCAGTTAATTCTTCCGCTTGCGTTATATCAATTACGGCATTACTCGATGAACTTTCAACAGCTTTTTTGTCTGGCTCGCTATTGGCATTGCAACCTACCATAGCAAAAATAAAGGTCAAAATCATTGCGAATATTATGATTATTCTCATACAAAAATCACCTCGCTATTCACAATTTCCATTGCACGATTACGGATGTTGTTCATCTTTCTCACCCATAACATAGAATTATCCGCTTTCAGTTTTTCTGTAACATTTTCCTTTTCGGCAAGTGATTTGACAAGCTGTGAAAACATTGTTTGTGCCTGTTCCTCAATTTCGGCAAGATAAGGATACAGTCTTTCCGATGTTAACAGATTGTAGTATTTGATACGATGATGTTGTTTAAGATGTTGCCTATGACGATTAGCCCACACACCGATGTGCAGTTCTGTTTGCTCTTTCGTTCTAATGCAAGGCAAGCAATAATCGCCCTGTGTTACATAATTTAATTTTTGATTTTCAAGTTCTTTGCTCATAAGAAAACCTCCTTGTATTTGGTAACACCATTTTACAAGGAGGTCTTTGTTTTGTCGAATGTGCGGATTTTTAAGCATAGAAAAAGACACCAACCTTTCGATTGATGTCTTCCCGCTATGCGATTAAGATATCATTTTAAAGTGTCGCAGGGCTTCCTCAATCAACTTTACTTTTTCAGGCGGGCATTGAGGTTGTTTTGGGTTATCTTTCTTAGAATTGTTGTAACAATCTCTTTCGATAATGCCATGCTTTTGCTTTACCTGAGCAATATAAAGCGAAGATACTTTTACACAATGTTTATCGAATATGTAATCTTTTATTTCATCATAAGTTGCCTTTGCTTCGGATGATGTTAAATTCAGCTCGTCCATATCAACTGTAATGTCGATATATGTATCTGGAATTTTTCTAACCAACTGCACAACCGTCTCCACATGATTCGTGTGTGGGAACATATCGAAGAGCAGGGCTTTTTTGATTTTGTAGCCGTTCTTTTTCAAAAAGCGCGCATCTCTCGCGAGAGTTTTTACGTTGCACGAAACATAGACGATTTTTGACGGCTGCGTTAAAACGAGAGATTGCAAAAATTTTTCGCTGCATCCCCTTCTCGGAGGGTCAACAAAAACCGCATCAAAATGTCCGCCGTTTTTTGCATAATTTTCGGCAAAATCTCCTGCGTCTCCGCAGATAAATTCTATGTTTTTTTCTCCGTTTATTTCGGCATTTATTTTTGCGTCTTCAACCGCCGCAGAGTTTATCTCAACGCCGAATCCGCGCGCTCCGCTTTGCGAAGCAACAATGCCGATTGTTCCCGTGCCGCAGTATGCGTCAAGAAAAACCGAGTTTTCATTGAGAGAGGCAAACTCTTTTGCCTTTGAATAAAGATTTTGCGCCTGAAGAGTATTTATCTGAAAAAAAGATCTCGGCGAAATTCTGAATTTTTTTGAACAAAGCTCTTCTTCGATATAGCCGTTTCCGAATAAAATTTTTTCTTTTGTTCCGAGCATTATCGCCGTGTCGCCGCAATAAATGTTTTGAACGACCGTTGTTATCTCGGGGTGCTTTTTAATAAGTGCGTTTATAAACGACCGCTCTTTCGGAAGTTCGCCCTCACGCGTGACCAAAACAAGCATTATTTGCTCAGACGAGAAGGCTTTGCGAACCATGGCGTATCTGAAAAATCCCGTTTTGCTTTTGGCATTATAAATTTTTATTTTAAAGCTTTTGAGAAGAAGCGCAAGGTCGTTAAAAATCGCATCCGCCTCTTTGGGGTGTATGGCGCAATTTTGCGCCGCAGTGCAGTTGCCGTCCGAAGAGCGGTAAATTCCCCAGCGTATGTTTTTATTTTTGTCTTCAAAAAAGAGTGCGTCTGCTTTGTTTCTGTATTCAAAAACCCAAGGCGAAGCAATTATATCCGAAATTTTACAAAGACCGCCGAGCTCTTTTTGCGCTTCTCTTCTTTTTAAAAGAAGCTGCTCGGAATAAGTCAGATTTTTAAGCTGACAGCCCGGGCAGCTTTTGCCTGCCGTGCAAAGAGAATTTATTGTTTCGTCGGTCATAAATTATTCCTCTTTAAAATCTTTAAAAGTAATTTTGGTGTTTGTTGAGCCGGTCACAGGTCCGCCCGTGACATAGCTGAGCTTAACATTCTCTGCCGAAAATTGTGAGGAATAAGCAATTTGAAGAGTAACAAAATTTCTCGTTGCATAATTTATCTCTGCCGTGAGAGTGACCGCGCCATGCTTTACCGATGCCGAGTCGGCAGTCGCGGCATAACCTTTTATTTTTGTGCTGAATTTTTCGTTTGTCATATAGTCTTTTGTGACCGATGCAACTTCTGTCATTCCGTCATCGGAATTTTTTAAAAGATTAGCGGTTATAACAACATTCTCACCGTCGGCAGAGGCTGTTATGCCGTTTAAATTTTCCGCAGTCAGCTCCGGCACGGTGAATACCGCAGAAATATCGTCTCCGACGTAATAAGAGTTTTGGCTTGTCCCGACTCCCATCATGTCGCCGAAAGAGGATTTGAGCATATTTTTATAAGACTCCGTAGCACCGTCAACCGTGCTTAAACTTCCGGCAGAAAAAGATTTTAGCGTGCACTCTTTTTTAACAGAAAAATTAAAAGATTTTTTATGAAAAGCTTTGATTGCGGAATTAAAAAATTTAACGGCGTCCTCTTCGTTTTGAGGCGCGACGGCGC
>ULSS01039449.1_pt1 | contig 13433 bp, 10 predicted proteins | sample 1956901 | NCBI WGS metagenome assembly ULSS01 (sample SAMEA4835714, study PRJEB28245) | human gut metagenome | biome: gut microbiome; material: fecal sample | place: Denmark | collected 2008
AGATGTTGCTGATGGCACCATCTTCGATCTTGAAGCACTTCATGTCCTGACCGCCGATGTCGATGATGAAATCCACATCCGGCATAAAGTATTTTGCAGCGGTAAAGTGCGCCACCGTTTCCACCAGACCGTAGTCGCAGCGGAAGGCGTTCTTCACCAGCTCTTCGCCGTAGCCGGTGGTGGTCACGCTGGCCACCTGCAGGCCCGGGTGCTCCTTGTAAATTTTCAGCAGCTGTTCCCGGATGAGGGGCAGCGGGTTGCCGAGGTTCGGTTGATAGTTGGTGTAAAGGATCTGGCTCTTCTCGTCCACCACCACCAGCTTGACGGTGGTGGAGCCGGAGTCGATGCCGATATGCACCGGGCCGCACTGGGCGCTGAACGGCACACGCGGCACACTGTGGGACATGTGGCGGGCGTGGAACGCCTCATACTCCTCCTTGCTGGCGAACAGCGGCGGCTCACTGGCGTAGGTGGCGGTGGCAGCATACTGGTCCAGCGCATCGGCCACCTCAGACAGAACGAAAGCCTTGTCGGCATAGAGGGCAGCGCCCAGTGCCACATACAGCAGGCTGTTCTCCGGGCAGGTGCCGGTCACGTTCAGCGCTTCGTCAAAGCTTTTGCGCAGCACGCTGCTGAAGGTGAGCGGGCCGCCCAGATACAGGATATTGCCCTTGATGGGACGGCCCTGTGCAAGGCCTGCAATGGTCTGGTTGACCACGGCCTTATAAATGCTGGCAGCAATGTCCTCGGTGCGGGCACCCTGATTGATCAGGGGCTGCACGTCGCTCTTGGCAAACACGCCGCAGCGGGACGCAATGGTGTAGGTGCGCTGTGCGTTCTCTGCTGCCTTGTTCATCTCGTCGGCACCCATTTTCAGCAGGGTGGCCATCTGGTCGATAAAGGCACCGGTGCCGCCGGCACAGCTGCCGTTCATGCGCACCTCGGTACCGTTGGTCAGAAACAGGATCTTGGCATCCTCACCGCCCAGTTCGATCACGCAGTCGGTGGCAGGCACAAAGCGCTTGACCGCTACGCGGGTGGAAAACACCTCCTGCACAAAGGGCACGCCGCAGCTGTCGGCCAAACCCATGCCCGCCGAACCGGAAATGCTCAGCAACGCCTTCTGACCGTGCAGCTGCTCGGCATCGATGCGGCGCAGCAGTTCCTGCGCCTTTTCCAGAATATGGCTGTAATGCCGTTCGTATGTAGAATACAGCAGCGCATCATGTTCATCCAGCACCACACACTTGATGGTGGTACTGCCGATGTCAAGACCTACTCTCACGTTGTTTTTCCTCCTAAGGACAAATGCCGGAGGCAAAGCCCCCGGTGGACGGCAAAATCAATTTCTTTGCCAAAAATTAGTTTGTTAACGAATCATTTTGTCAATTCGCATACAAATGTATTATAATCCAATTTTGCGGCACAATCAATCAGCGTCCCTTATTTTACACAGAAAAAATAGTATTTTCCGCTCAAAAAGTTAAACATTTTGTGAACTTGTCGCTTTTTATGCGGCTGCGCCGGTGTCTTGGCAAAGGTTTTTAACCTTTGCCAACAAAAAAGGACTGCCGCACAGGAGCATCTCCCCCGCAGCAGTCCTTATTCATTATTATAATGCAATCATGCAGCATGCATCACAGCTCGTCCGGGTCGCCGCGCTCCGGCATGGTACGCAGCTCCCGCACCAGCATATTGCGCAGCTGGTACTGATGCTGCTGTGCCTGTGCCGTATCGCCGCCCGTATGCAGCTCTACCGTCGGCTCCGTTATGCGGTCGGTGCACAGCGGAATGGTCACCACTGCCTGTGTGCCCTTTTCCGGTGCGCGCTCCACCCGCAGGCCCCAGCCCATACGGCGGCAGCACTCGCGGCAGAGCAGCAGGCCCAGCTTTGCGCCGCCCAGAAAGCAGCGCCGGTTCTCCAGCCATGCATCCTCGCCTGCTTCCGGCAGGCCGCAGCCATTATCCATCACCGTCAACTGCCAGAAGCTTTCGCTGCGGCGCAGCATCAGCCGCACTTTGCCGCCCGCACTGCAGGCCCGCAAGGCATTCGAGAGCAGATGCAGGCACAGCAGTTCTGCATCATTGCGGTCCGCCATGACCCGGCAGGCTGTCCAGCCGCCATAGTCCAGCGTCAGTTCCACCCCAAGCTGCGCCTGCACCATATCGGCCTGTGCGGCGACCTGCTGCAGCAGCTGGCACAGGTCCAGCGGATAGAGCCGCGGGTCTTCCTCAGTGCGCAGAAAATCCAGCAGCGACATCACTTCGTTCACAGTGCGGTCCAGCCTTGCCGCTGCAGCGCTGATATCGTTCACCGCCTGCCGGGTCTGCTGGTCGGCACCCACATGCGCAAGGTGCTGGTCCAGATATTCGCAATTGCGTCCGATCAGGCCCAGTGCATGGAAGCATGCCTGTTCCACATCCTTCTGCGGGATCGCCTGCGCGGTCAGTGCACCCGCCTCGTTCTGCCGCATCTGCTCCATACCCTTGCGCCTCCTGTGTTTTATGCTCAGTCGTCCTTCTGACGCTGAAGATAATTCTTGACAGTGTAGATCAGTTTACCAGTGGTAGGTTTCTCGTCCGCAAATCCGCTTTCGTCCTTGAAGCGCAGCCACTTGGCCGAGGGCTTTGCTTCCAGCTGGTCGATCATACGCCGGATGCCGCTGTCCACAGCAGAGACCGACACATCGTACTGCTCGCTCACCGCCTGCAGGATCTCCTTGCGGATGGCCAGCTTCTGGCTGGTGCCGTACACCACGCCCACCGCACAGGAAAGATAGTTGCAGTTCACGTCCGGTAGCTGGATGCCCCAGCCCTCATACAGTTCCTGACACTTGCGTTCCATGCGCTGGCTCTGCCGTCCCGGCAGGCGGTACAGCTCCCACAGCAGGTTCTTCAGTTCGGCATGGCCCACATAGCAGAATCCATCGCCCGATTCCAGACATATGGCACTCGTATTCTGCCGCCTGCCCTCATCAAACAGAACAACATTCGGTTTGGGATCCATGCTGCGGATATTCATTAAAAACTCCAGCCCGCTCATATCTTCCAGCTGGCTGCAGAGGATCACAACATCAAACTGACGGCCCTGACGCAGCTGTTCCAGCAGACGGCCGCCGTTCTGGAAGCAAGTGCACTCCAACGCAGGGCTTTGCTCCTGCAGGTAGTTCTTTTCCACCCGCAGCTCCTTGCGGTCGTAGCTTCCAAGGGCGATCTGCAGCGTTTTTGCTGTGTGCTCACTCTCCACGCAACGCGCCGCCTTTCTGCCTGAGCTGTTCTGTATCGGTCAGTTCTTCTACCACATCCTGCCAGATCTCCGGCTGGACGCCATTCTCACACAGATAGCGCAGGATCCGGTAGCAGAACTCTGGTGCAGCTGCAATGTAGCAGCTTTGCATGTACTGCCGGTTCCCGGTACGGCAAAGCGTCAGGCAGCAGCCGTTTTCGTTGCCTGTATCCATTGAGTATACCAGCGTATATGCTTTCTGCAACCCGTCGATTGCCGAAAACTGACGGATCATAGGTGAAAATGTACGTTCCATAATTTTTCCTCCCTTGCTACAAGGTCCTGCGACGTTTTCAAGGCATTCCTTGTTTTTCTTATCTTATTTTAAAGAGCAGAGAGGGCTGGTTCAATCCTGAAAAAGCGTCTAAAAACATCAAAATCACATTCGTTGCATTTTTTTGTCGTGTTTTTCTGCGCCGCGACACATTTTATTTTGTGCTTGCGGTTCATCGCAGATTTTTTGCGTCGTATTGGCAGTGTAATTCTGCTTTCGCGATGCTTTTCTGCTTTATCAGGATCTTCCGCTATTAAAATAGCACGACGGCGACGCAAATTCAACCTCCACGTCAATTTTTCCTTTATTTTCCTGTTTTTCTGCTTTAAAAGCCAAAAATACCGGTCCGGTCAAAATTTACGTTGAAATATACACAGTTTTTTCATATTGTTTCGGTAAAATAGAAGTGTATAACGCCTTGCTGCGGGTCCTGTATCCGGGCAGTTTATTATAATGTACAGCGGCAGCGTTCCTGCGAGGATGCGCCGGAAAGGCTCACACATGCTCCAACTCAACCACATCAAGAAAGAATACAAAACCGGCGATCTGGTGCAGAAAGCACTGGATGATGTCAGCCTGAACCTGCGGGACAACGAATTCGTCGCCATTCTCGGCCCCAGCGGTTCCGGTAAGACCACCCTGCTGAACGTCATTGGCGGTCTGGACCGCTACGACAGCGGTGATCTGATCATCAACGGCATCTCCACCAAGAAATATACCGACCGCGACTGGGACTCTTACCGCAACCACACCATTGGCTTTGTGTTCCAGAGCTATAACCTCATCCCGCATCAGACAGTGCTTTCCAATGTGGAGCTGGCGCTGACCATCTCCGGCATTTCCGGTGCCGAGCGCCGCAGCCGGGCCACCAAGGCGCTGGAGCAGGTAGGTCTGGGCGACCAGCTGCACAAGCACCCCAGCGAAATGTCCGGCGGCCAGATGCAGCGTGTGGCCATTGCCCGCGCACTGGTCAACAACCCCGACATCCTGCTGGCCGACGAGCCGACCGGCGCACTGGACAGCGACACCAGCATTCAGGTGATGGAGCTGCTGAAGGAGGTGGCCAAAGACCGCCTTGTGGTCATGGTCACCCATAACCCGGAGCTTGCAGAGCAGTATGCTACCCGCATCGTCCGCCTGCGGGACGGCGTGATCCAATCGGACACCGCACCGTTTGCGCCGGATGATTCCGCTCAGGTGCCGCCGGTGCACAAAAATCTGGGCCATTCTTCCATGTCGCCGCTCACCGCTCTCGCGCTGAGCTTCAACAACCTGCTCACCAAAAAGACCCGCACCCTGCTCACCGCATTTGCGGGTTCCATCGGCATCATCGGCATTGCGCTCATCCTTTCGCTCTCGGCCGGTGTGAGCAATTATATCCAGGAGATGGAACGCTCCACCCTTTCGGAATATCCGCTGCAGATCTCGACCACCGGCGTAGACCTTGCCGCCCTGCTGGACCCGGGAAGCTACACCAGCGCCGTTGCCAACAACACCAATGTGGGCGCCACCAGCGCTTCTTCCACCCCGGAGGGCATGGTCACAGTGCGCGAACTGCTGAGCCAGCTGACCGAGGATAATTCCTCCGTCAATGACCTTGCCTCCCTGAAAAAATATCTGGACAGCGACGAGTGCACCATCTCGGAGGACGCTGCTTCCATCGAGTATTCCTACGGCATCGCACCGCTGATCTACCGCCAGAACAAGGACGGCACCGTGCGCCAGATCTTCCCGGACAGCAGCCTTTCTGCGCTGAACAACACCACCTCTGCCGCCGGCATCGTCTCTTCCATGACCAATCAGAGCGTGTTTACCGAGATGGCCGAAGAGCCTTCGCTGTACGAAGATCAGTACGATGTCAAGGCAGGCCGCTGGCCGGAAAGCTACAACGAGGCCGTTCTTGTGCTGAATTCGGATGGCAGCATCAGCGATTACGCTCTTTATATTCTGGGCATTGAGGACGACAGCGTGATGATGCGTTTTCTGCAGGAGTACGCAAAAAACAAGAACACACAGGCTCCCACCGGCTACGGCACCTACCCCTACGATACCTTTGTGGGCCTGAAATATAAGATCGTTACCAGCTCGGACTATTACGTTTATGACGAAGAACGCCAGATCTGGCGCAACCGCTCCGACGATGAAGCGTATGTGGAGCAGCTTGTGGAAAACAGTCCGGATCTGACCATCGTGGGCGTGGTGCAGCCCCGCGCAGATGCCAGCTCCACCATTCTGCCCATAGGCGTTGCCTATACCCATGCACTCACCTACTACGCCATCGACCATGCAGCCGAAAGTGAAGTGGTAAAGCAGCAGCTTGCCGACCCGGAAGTGAACGTGCTGACCGGCGAGCGCTTTGATGCCGACCAGCGCGAAACCGATCTTGACATTTCTTCCCTGTTCTCGGTGGATACCGATATGCTGAAGGATGCCTTCCAGTTCGATGCAAGCAAGCTGCAGTTCGACCTGAGCGGTGCATTTGATCTGCAGGATGGCAGCTTTGACTTTTCCTCCATCCTTGATCCGTCCGCATTCCAGCTGGATCTGAGCGATCTGGACCTGAGCGACATCGACATGAGCGATGTGGAGCTTCCGGACATGGACGCGCTGGATCTGAGCCAGTTGTTTGCCGATATGGACCTGTCCGTCTCGGAGGATGCGCTGCAGAGCCTGATGAAGAAGATCATGAATGGCTATAAGCGCTATATCATCGGCAACGGCATCTTGAATCTGGATAAGATTGGTTTCTCTTCCTATATGGAGAGCGACCAGTTCAAACAGCTTCTGTCCGAATCCATGGGCGACCTGCTGGACACCACCGGCCTGCAGGAGCAGTTCACCGCTTCGCTGCAGCAGAACCTGCAGGGCATCATGACGAGCTATCTGCAAAGCTACTCGGAACAGCTGAGCCAGAAGCTGGGCGAAGCTCTGCAGACCAAACTCACCGCTGCCATTCAGACCCAGATGAGCACCGTGATGCAGCAGCTGATGACCCAGCTGACCACTCAGTTCAGCCAGCAGATCCAGTCCGCCATCCAGAACAACATCGCTCAGCTCAGCAGTCAGGTGGAAGATGCCCTGAAGATCGACCCCACTGTGTTCCAGAGTGCCGTGCAGGTGAACATGAGCACCGACGACCTTGTGGATCTGGTCAAGATGAACCTGCAGTCCAGCACCACCTCCTACGGCAGTGTTCTTGGTTCACTGGGCTATTCGGATTATGCCAAGCCCGGCAGCATCTGGATCTACCCCAAGAGCTTTGAGGCCAAGAACCGCATCGTGGACAGCCTGAACGCCTACAACGCCGCCATGCGTGCGCAGGGCGAAGAGGACAAGGTGATCGTATTCTCGGATACGGTCGGCACTCTGATGAGCGCCGTGACCAAGATCGTGGATATGGTCAGCAATGTGCTGGTGGCCTTTGTTGCCATCTCGCTGGCGGTTTCTTCCATCATGATCGGTGTCATCACCTATATCAGCGTGCTGGAACGCCGCAAGGAAATCGGTATTCTGCGTGCCATCGGTGCATCCAAGCACAATGTCTCCGAGGTGTTCAATGCCGAAACCTTCATTATCGGAATGTGCTCCGGCGTGATCGGCGTGGGCCTGTGCCTGCTGCTGCTGATCCCCGGCAACATGCTCATCCACTCCATTGCAGGAACCACCAGCGTCACCGCTGTGCTGCCGCCCAAGGCTGCACTGGTCCTGATCGTTCTGGCTACCCTGCTCACGATCCTTGGCGGTCTGATTCCCGCCCGCAGCGCAGCCAAGTGCAACCCCGTCACCGCCCTGCGTTCTGAGTAATTTTCTTTCTCGACAAGCAAAAGGAGTCGCTGCATCACGCAGCGGCTCCTTTTTGATGTCCGGTGCTTTATCTCAATTTCTCGTGTAATTCCTCATGCAGTTCCTCGCGCTCTTCCTTCAGTTCCTGCTTGAGAGTCCGGTCGATTTCCCGTGTCTCCTGCCGGATCTCAGCCAGATCCTTTTCGATCGCAGGGTTTTCTTCGATTTCTTCCCGAATGAACATGAGCGCAAAGCTTACCAGCAGCAGCCCGCAGGAGATCCAGATGGTCTTTCCTGCCAGCCGCGCTGCGCCCATGCTTCCAATACCGGCACCCACCGCGAACAACAGAATGATGCCAAAATAACGCATCATCCGATCCTTAACTTTCGGTTCATGGGTCTTGCTCCAGATGCAGAATGCTTCCACACCGCTGCGCAGGTCACCAATGCACATGGTGCTGGCAAATGCATAGCCGTTCACCTTGCGGAACGCCTGCACCTGCATTGCGCAGGAGAAGGAAACGATGGCGTTTGCCAGCAGATTCTGCTCCTGCGGTAAAAAACCTACAATGAACAGCAGAAGCACTTCGCCCAGCACCACCAGCTGCCGCCAGTGAAGCCGCTGCATGTTGCAAAAGCTCTCCCGCATCTTTTCTGCCACCAGTACGCCCAGCGCAAAAGCACACAGAGGAACCAGATAGTGCAGCACCCGATCCCACTGACCATCCATGATGTTGGAACTCAGCAGCACGATGTTGCCGGTCTGTGCATTTGCAAACACCTTACCGCGGAACAGATACGTATAGGCATCCTGCAGCCCGCCCGAAAGCGAAAGGAACACCGCCGTCAGGAAGGACTCTGACATCTGCCCATGATGTTTTGTTTTCATATTACCTTTTCCCCTCTTTTCGTACCCTATTATAATATATTTTTACAGCTTGGTCCATATCAGTTTTACATATCCGGCATGTGTATCCTTGCGCTCTGCCAGCGCCAAAAATACGGCCCGCACTTTGCATTCCCTCACAGGTTGTGTTAGAATAAGAAAAAAGCTTTTCCAAAGGAGAACTTCCTTATGCCGAATATTGTCGAGATCACAGACCTTTCCGCACCGGAGCTGGATGTCTATGCCCGCCTGACGCAGGCGCAGCTGCGCAATCGTCTGGAACCGGAAAAAGGCATCTTTATTGCCGAAAGCCCCAAGGTGATCGCCCGCGCACTGGATGCCGGGTATCAGCCTATCTCCTTTTTAATGGAGCGCAAACAGATCACCGGCCCGGCTGCCGATATCCTGACCCGTTGCGGTGATGCCCCGGTGTACACAGCCGACCGCGAGACCCTTGCCAGCCTGACCGGCTTCGAGCTGACCCGCGGCGTGCTGTGCGCCTTCCGCCGCCCGCTGCCGCGCAGCGTGGAAGAGGTCTGCCGCAATGCCCGCCGGGTGGCCGTTCTGGAGGGCATTGTGGACTCCACCAATGTGGGAGCGATCTTCCGCAGCGCCGCTGCACTGAACATGGATGCCGTGCTCGTTACTCCTTCCTGCTGCGACCCGCTGTGCCGCCGTGCCGTGCGTGTGAGCATGGGCACCGTGTTTCAGGTGCCCTGGGCGCAGATCGGCACCTGCCCTGCCGACTGGCCGGAAAACGGCATTGCTCAGCTGCACAGTCTTGGCTTCAAGACTGCTGCCATGGCTCTGAGCGACCGCTCCGTAAGCATTGACGACAGCGCTCTTTCCGCCGAGCCGAAGCTCGCCATCGTGCTGGGCACAGAGGGTGACGGCCTTGCCCACAGCACCATTGCCGCCTGTGACTACACCGTAAAAATCCCTATGTCCCACGGCGTGGATTCCCTGAACGTTGCCGCTGCCAGCGCTGTTGCTTTCTGGCAGCTAGGCAACCGCTGAGCGATGCTTTTTGGCCCTGCCCAAAATACTTGACAAATTTCCCGAACAGAGTTACACTTACAGGGTCATCACATGGGCCTATAGCTCAGTTGGGAGTGCAAGCGTATCGCTTTTGTGCCCCACGGAGTTGTGGGCTTTAGAATGGGGAGTATGTCGGTTGGTCGCCCAACCGTGTCACGCCCCTAAATATGGGCCTATAGCTCAGCTGGGAGCCCATGCGGTCCTTAAACAATCTGGAGTTATATACCACGCGCCCCCAAGCGGTTTTTGGGGGCTTAAATATGGGCTCGTAGCTCAGTTGGGAGAGCGTTCGGTTCGCATCCGAAAGGTCGAGGGTTCGACTCCCTTCGAGTCCATAAAGCGCCGTATCGTGTTAAACGATACGGCGCTTCTTTTTGCCATTCTTTGCAAAATCGTGCATCATTCGTCTTGACAGCGCAAAGTGACGTGTGCCGAACTTTTCGGCATAATGTTCATAGCTTCACCAGAAGTTTTGTCAAAAACGACAATTCCCCCATTCGGAGTACCCAGCCCCCTAACGGGTGCTTGTTTAAGGTCCATCTTCCGCCCACTCGGAGTACGCACCGAGAGCGAATGACTCTTAAATTCTTCAAACTCCTCCAGCGGAACATTGAGGATGATCTCAATATCATAATCCCGTCCAACACGGACTTCCTTGATGAACTGGTTGAGGATTGCCTGCCGCTGCTGAAAGGATGCGTTCTGATAGGTGCTTGCCCAAGTGAACAGATTGCTGCAATCATTTTCAGCTTTCTTGTTTTCCTGCTCAATCTCCTCCAGCTTGTTCTGTGCAGCGGTCAGGGCGTCCTGTGCTGCTTGGATCGCAGCTTGATTTTCATCCAGAAGCTGCTGGATCATATCACGGTCAATGCTGCTCTTTCCCCGGATGACGCGAATCATTTCATCCTTCAATGCATTCCGTTCGTCGTCCTTGAGGTCGAGTTCACTCTTTGCGCGTGATACTTCTTTCTGCGCTACTTCCATGTCCTTGCGAAGCATATCCTGAAGCAGCTTGCTTTTGGAACACTCTAAAATCTCCGAAAACTTGGTGCATACGATACTCTCTACGATTGCGTCCAGTTTTGTTACACCGTAGCCGGACTGTCCATCGCATTGACCCGGATGCCGTACATTATAATGGCAGCTATAACGGAACCGCTTTTCCTTCACCGTGGAGCCATCCGCACGCAGTCTGGTGCGTCCGCTGCTCGTGATGTTCAGGCGATTTCCGCAGTGTGCACAGAACACCTTCCCACAAAGCAGAGCATGGGGACTGTAACTATCAGAGTCTTCGCCCTTCTCTCTGCGGCGGGGATCACGCAATTCCTGTGCACGGTCGAACACTTCCTGTTCAATGATCCTCAGTTCCGGGCATTCCTTCTCAACTTTTCCGTTGATAAGATAACCGGTATAGCACTTATTCCGAACCATCCGAACAAGAGTTGTAGTGGGGATGTTTTTCCCATTTCTCCCCATTATATGATTTTCCACAAGGTAGTTGCAGATTCGTTTCACGCCGTATCCTTCATAAACATACTTCTGAAAGATCAGGCGCACGATTGCCGCTTCTTCCTCGTCAATCTCCAAATCACAGACAGCTTGATTCTTTTTGTTCAAGCGACCTTTCTGGACACGCTTGTAACCAAATGCCACCGTACCGCCAGTGTAGTGGCCTTCCTCCGTAAGCTGTTCTATACGGGTACGAGTACGGATAGAAGTTTTGATACTTTCGCCGGATGCCTGCCAGTAGCGGATGTAGTTCATCAGCTTATCGACATGAGAATCAAATCGCTGCTGACCTTCGTTTACGCTCCAGACCTCGACCCCTTGCTTCGTGAACCATTCCACGATAAAGGGCGTTTCGTCGTCACGCCGACCCAGACGGTCAAACATAAACACCAGCAGAACATCAAACTCTCCGGCAGCAGCAGCCTGCTGAAGCAGTTGGAGCTGATCGCGGTCTTTTGCAGATTTCTTAAAACCAGAAACGCCTTTTTCTGAAAATTCCTTGACGATTTCCCAGCCCTGCCGTTCTGCAAATTCGTGGCAGGCTTCTTTTTGCATGGGTATGTCATCCTTTTCGACCTGTCCAATGGTCGAAACACGGTATAAGGTATATACACGTTTTTTCATCGTTGTCACTCCTATATAAACTAAAACAACGATACTGTGCGCACACTCGTTTGGTTGAATTGGTTGCTGCATCAACTGTACCATTATTTTAGTGCTGGGCTATCCTTGTTGCAAGGATGTCGATTCAACTATAATTCTTGGCTTCTTCGCAGAGGGTATCATGAATCAGTTTCTGAAGAACCTCCATACTGTCACCATCTTCTGCATAAGTGATTTTCACTTTGCAGCCATTAACGATATACGAATCCTGCGACACAGGAATCACATTCATATTGGTCATATCTAGTTCCTCTTTCAAAAGTAGCGATAATACGATATAATTATGTAACGAGGGGCACCCGCGGCTTGCAGATGCCCCTTGGCATAGGAAATATGTTTTAGAACTTCATCGGCAGAGTGTCCTTGCGGCCTTTGCCGTTGTAAACCATGTAGATGGGAAAAACGTATTTCTTCCATCCGGGCAGCTTTGCAGGGTTATCCCTGCCAACACGGTAAATCTCCATGGGATGGACGCTGCCAAGCGCACGAACCAGCCGTTCCTCGCTGAACTCGCCGTGATACAACTCCACAAAGTGCATCATGCCACGCAGGACAGATGCACGGAACGAATCGGGCTTGCCATCCCACGCAGCCACGATTATCCGCAGGGATTCGCAGTAGATTTTCTCGCCCATCTGGTTGTACAGCTTGAGTGCGGTGCCCACGCAACTGATGCGGTAGTCGCTCAACTGCAAGCCGTCATAGTTGAATGCCAGCCCCACCCGGTTGGTAGCAGCGAGAAATGCCTTGGAAGGAGCATCACCGCCCACGACCTTGGCACGCAGCTTGATGCCCGCCGTCAGAGGAGCAGAGTGCCCGTTCTGCTCTGCAAAGAGCAGAGCTTCCTGCTCCATCGTCAGTCCGGTGTAGACCTTGCAGAGAATCGGCAAATCCTCACCGCCGTTACGGAGGATGCGCGCTTCGATGGTGTGCTGGCCATCTACCACATAATACTTGCCGTTGCGAAAACTGATCTTCGGCTCATTCGCAACGTATTCGTTGAAGTCAGCAGCAATCAGTTCCACCCGCTTGCGCTGCACACCCCGCTGGTAGAGTTCACGGGGGTAGATCAGCTTACTGCTGTGAATCACCCTCATTTGGTAAGGCGGGGTGATATTGAAAGAAGCTGCAAAATTTTCAGTGTCATTCTTCAGGCGCATCTGATTTCCTCCTTAATTCGCCAAATGTATTTTTCAGCTTCGGTCAAAATCTCAGTCACTTGCTTCTTACGCTTCGGGCTGGTGAGCAAGCTGGGATTAAAGGTAAAGCTGTATTCAAGTCGCTGGATCATTGCGTGAACAGCGGATTGCAGTTCGGTGTATAACATCATCTCTTCGACTGTTCCTGCATCCTCAAAATCGGATTTGATAGGAGTGTAGGGATAGATAGGCGGCTTACCGTCAACTACTTCTGGCGGTGCGTAAGCCGCCGTAGAGCGGATGATCGGTTTGAGCTTTTGGATACTCCCCATCGGGTTCAGTGCAAGACTGATTTTTACAGCATCATCGACCCGCCCCATCTCTTCTGGGGTGAGGTGTCCGACAAATCTTTTGACCCGGCTTTTGTCGATGGTGAAAATCTGTTCAGCCTGAACGATGGACGGCTCCAGCCCTTCCGGTTCCACCAGACAATGCGTTGGTTGCGTAGCTTTCTTTTCTGTCTTACTTGTCAAAGTCGCAACGATCAATGTCGGTGAGCAGGAGTTTCCCACATCGTTTTGCAGGATGACCGCTGGACGGGTTCCGCTTTGTTCGGAACCCGTGCGGTTGTCGAGTCGAACGAAATAGATGTCTCCGCGTTGGAATTTCAAAGTAGATTCCAAATTGCGAGACCTCCGTTTGGATATGTAAGAAACCCGCTGCACCTCCTAGGCAACGGGCTTCTGTTGAAGTATGGGAGTAATTCTTTTTATACGATACACATCACCTCCTCCGATGATTGAAACGAAGCACCAGCATCAGCGGTGTATTACAACATAATCGTAACCACGCCGG
>ULSS01003049.1_pt1 | contig 13360 bp, 13 predicted proteins | sample 1956901 | NCBI WGS metagenome assembly ULSS01 (sample SAMEA4835714, study PRJEB28245) | human gut metagenome | biome: gut microbiome; material: fecal sample | place: Denmark | collected 2008
TAATCTTTCATTTATTTATCTATCATTATAATGATATTTATCCATTATATCAGCCTTTATCTTCAATATACTGATATTTATGTTTGCAAAAATAATAAAAAGAAATGAAACTGGCAAGCTTTCAAAAGATTATTTTCTATCTTTCTGTTTTTCTTCTGGAAAGAAAGAAAAAACTAAAAAAGACTAAGATTCAATCACATTTCTTAGCTTTTTCTTGCCTACTTCAGAAAAAAACGTATTTTTGCCACAGAAATATACAAACATCAAAATAATAGGAGGATATGAATATGGCAAGACCAATAAGAGAAACCCCAATTCTAATGGGTAAAGATGCTGAACGCTTCGTTAAAGAAATGAAGCGAGTGGAAAGTTTGACTCCTGATCAGAGGAGAGCTAATCGAGAGAAACTGTATGCAGAAGTTGAAGAAATCAACAAAAAATGGAATCTAACATATAATGCACTTTTAGGATGAATATTTATCGTTTTGATTCAGATAGGAACGATGACAACAAGTACACTAGAGCCATGTACTTCGACATGCTCGAATTATAAACAAAGACCTCAGGTGCAGGCATAAAGTATCGGATACCTACAACTGAGGTTTCTAGATTACCACAAAACAGGAAAAAATGAGATTAAACGTCTATTTAATTTAACCTCCATTTACCTTGTTTTCCGTGGCAGAGTATAGGATTTCCATCATTTCGTTAGCTATTTTATGGTCAGCAATTCGCATGACATTATTTGTTTCCGAGTTATAGCCAAAGAAGTTGATATTTCCATACCAGACAATAGCCTTGTCTATGACAGCACATTGTCGCGTTTGTTCCTTGTTGCAAACCACATCCATTCCAGCATTTGACAGTTCTATCTCATTAGCCCCTTCCTCTTTAACATGTACAACCACAGAAACCCCATTATGAAGAAGGTTTGCGAGTGCAGACATGATAGAGGGTTTATATTTGAACTTCACTTTCGGTACTGCGATAACAACAGAATGTTTGGCTTTTGCCAAATCATTTCGGAATGCCGCTTCGTAATTGTTTTGTTCATATATCAGTTCTTGAGGATTTTTGTCAGGTACAAGTGATGTCACATTCTTTCCATATCCAGCTTTAATATACCCTTTCAATCGTTTACGATACATAGAGTCGCAAAGTGGAACACGAATATCCACATAATCATATATGTACACTTCACACTTTCCTTCATATTCTCTATGTAAACGCCCAGCATATTGCTCCACGTTTCCTTTCCAGGCTATAGGCATAGTAAGGAACAGGGTATCAAGGCGAGGATAATCGAAACCTTCGCCTACATACTTTCCTGTAGCTACAATCACAAGTGATTCTGATATGGGTATTGACTGTAGATTTTGTAATGCAAGACGTTTTTCTTTAGCAGAATCCGCACCAATGAGTTGTATAACATGATCGGCAAATGGCATTAGCATTTGTGCCAACACCTTGACATGAGCTGTACGAGTTGTCAGCACTAAAGGTGTTCGTCCTTTTTGAATTGCAGCCTTGACATCCTCCATAACGAATTCATTTCTAACCTTATCCCCGGATAACTCTTGCGTTATTTGAACATAATTTTTACGGTCTGATATAACGTTTCGGAACGAGGTAAACCTTGGAATTAGCAGGCGTTTGAATCCTTGATTTTCCATTTGACTCTTGGCATCAGAGGTAAATCTTATCTTTCCGCATTGCATAAATATAATAGGTTGATGCCCATCTTTTCTGATTGGAGTTGCGGTCAAACCATAAACAAAAGTAGCAGTCACTTGTCGAAGAACTTGCTCGAAGCTGACAAAGGACACATGGTGACATTCATCGACTATCACCATACCGTAATCCTTGACAAAAGGCTTTACTTCGCCATTATTTAAACAAGATTGTATCAAAGCTATATCAATGATTCCATGCAACGTGTTCTTGCCTGCATACAAACAACCGATGGCAGAGGATTTCGTTTTTCTTCCTCGTTTTGTTTCAGGCTTTTCTATTGTTTCATCAATTTTAAGAAACGATTCCAACCGCTCCTTCCATTGCTCAAGCAATGCCTTGTTGTGAACAAGTATTAGTGTATTGACCTTTCTCTTTGCTATCATTCCGATGGCAAACACGGTCTTTCCAAACGCTGTTGTTGCTGATAGTGTTCCGACATTATGCCCAGCAAAAGCTTCCATTGCCTTTTGCTGTTCTTCTCGAAGACCTCCTCTGAATGTAACCTTTATACTACGCCCATGGTTAGTCTTGTCTGAAATCAAAACCTTAACATTATGCTGGGTTAGGATGGCACGAACCGCATCCTCACAACCACGAGGAAGAACAAGATAGTCGTCTGTTATTTCCGAACACGAAATGATACGTGGAATATTATACGTAGACAGGCGCATTCCTTGCTTCTCATAAAATTCAGGATCACGGAAAGCATCCATGCGCTTGAAAACGTTCACGCATTTGGTAGACAGACTTGCCAAAGGTATATATAGCATATTAGCTCTTGTCAGCACAATTTCCTTTGGATAACAATCTGTTTGCATCATATCCATTTGAGGTGTCTCCCAAGGCTTTGCCTCACTGGTCTTCAAGAGTTCGCCCAATGTTGGCACAGTATGTAGCCGTAACAACATATCAAGTTCTACCTCCGACAACTTACGAATTTGTGATAACAATTCCCATTGGTCAGCATACGCATTGAAATCTTCATCAACGAATACACTGTTTCCTTTGCGTCGAACCATCCCCTGCAATGGTAAGGCTACAAGATTGCCAAGACCACCTTCGGGCAAGGTGTCTTGGTTAGGAAAGAACCGGTCGTATGACTTGAAAGAAAGATGGACATCACTATTCATCGCCTCTGTAAGAATGGCATTTCCTAACTTTCGTGCCTTGAAAGCAGTTATTGGCATATCAAAGAATATCCACACATGAGCTCCATTGCCAGAACGTGAGCGCTCGATGTAACAAGGCACATTCCAAGTTTTGCAAACATTTACAAAAGAAAGCACATCATTCTTGTAGCCATGTTCACAGCTTTTGTCATCAAAGTCTGTGCAAAGAAAACAGCAAGTATTGTCCTTTCGTATTGGATAAAGTCCAATAACATCACGTCCCCATACATCCTTTCCAGCAAGATGATTGAAAACGTCATTGTATGTCAAAGGAGCGAACTGCCTGTTGGGACAATCCGCACACTTATATTTTCGTTTATCGCAAAATTCTCGATTCCATTCTCTCGTGCATACAGGCTGATAGCCAGACTTTTGGGTCGTACTACTATACCAACGCTTAGCAAAAACATCATCACGACCTTGGAATACACTTTGAAATATAGAAACTTTTTCTTGTAAAGAGAATTGGCATATAGAAACTGATGCTGCTTCTATACGATTAGAGTTATAAGTCTTTGATTCTAAACTTTCATATTCTATCCCATTCTTGTCAAGAATCGCTTTAAGTCTGGCATTTTCTTTTTCCAATTCTTGAATTCTTAGGGCAAGAGCACTTACATCCCTTGCGTCCATAAAGGTTCGCTCTCCCATCCATTCGGAAATCCAAGAGCTGCCAGATTTATCTCCGGATAATTGGAAAATAGCGTTTGCATCTTGACTAACATATCATTGTTAGGCGATATAATATCAAGGAAATACTTGATGATGCAGATTGTAAAATATACTCTTTGAGGGTTTGAGGGCTGTGTAATCCAAGGAAGTGCAATCCTTCTTGGAGATACAGGCATGATAGAACTTACCTTATTCCACACTCTTGAATGGTGGCAACAGGCATTTCTCAACAATTCAAAGATGTTATCCAAGATTCCAAGACTATAGGTTGCAAACCAAAATAGTGAGAAATGCGCTTACGTATCTTGTCTGCTTTCAGATTACGATAAACCATGTTCACATTACCCATTGTCAGCAACTCGCCCAAAATCCATGATGGAGGATATGGGTCACAATAGCAGTTTTTGAAATGCTTAATGAACTCTTCTGTTGATTTTGCGTATTCCTTATCAATGGTGTTCTTTGTATCTTGGAAAGTTCTTTGGTTGGCAAAATGAACCGAATTAGTCAGCCAATAAATATCCCCAGTTATCTGCACAGGAATATTCATAATAGCCCGACGAATGGCTATCTCAACTTTTTCAATTTCATTGAGAAGAAGCATACGCAACTTTTTGTCAAAGCGATAAAGATTCAGCACTTGCTGAAAAGTTGTTTCTTCTTTATACTGATGGGATTCTTTTGGAACTTTCAAGAATGGGTACATATAAGCAGAAAGACGATAGTACCCGATACTCTCCAAATATCGTACCGCCTTAGCTTCATCAGAAATGATAAGCCCGCGACTTTCCAACAGAGCCACCAAATCCGTCTCTGTCGTATAATGTTTTGTGAAGTGCGGTATTCTTTCCATTAGCGTATTTTGAAAATAAACGTATACATACAAAAAAGCCCCACGCATTTGAGCATCGTTGAGAGGCTTGGTGGGAACTGACGCTGCAAAGATACGAATAATTATTGATAATACAAACTTTTGAGCAAGAAAATTCACACAAAAGTAGATTTCTTTGACACATTTGTATTTAATAATGTTAAATCAGACCTTAAAATCATACTTTTCCAGCCAAATAAAGTGGTTTCCAAGATAAAAGTGTTATCTTTGTAACGTCTATACCCATACCGGAAGCCCCGATGGGCAGAGGTTGGGCAGACATATATACATATAAGGCGTAACTGTACGCTTTGGTTTTGACTTGTTAGAACTTCGCAAACTCTCAACTGTTCGTCAAAGACAAAGCAACGGGAACGCCTCATGGGGTGTATTATATACAGTCCTCATTGGCTTCGGACGATTCTATTGTTCGTTGTCAAGAGTGCTTTCTATATACTTACACTGGCGTGGGGCTTTCGGCGTTGCTCGTTTCGGACGAACAGGGCAATGCGAAGGCCTTAACAAGTGGAACGAGTGACAGGACTGGCTCCACGCTTTCATGTATATATACCAACCATTTATTAATTATGTCAACATGGTAGCCGTTGGCAAAAAACGGAACGGTATGATTGACAAAACAATTATCTGTCTTAGCGCACGAGCTAATTCTGGAAAAACGACATCAATCAGAGAGTTGTTTTTCCGCCTAACAGGACATTACCCTGAAAGTACAGGAGATTTCTTGTCCATTGTACAAGATAAAAATGTTGAGCATGGTATAGGTATATCATCTGTGGGAGATTCTTGGGGAAATCGTGAACCAATAGAAAAACTTATTGATGCTGGTTGTGAAATTATCGTGTGCGCCTCACGTACTTCTAAAGATACCGTGAACACGGTGTATGAGTTGGCAAGTAAAAACCAGTACAAAGTTGTCCAAATTTCTACTCTACATGGCGAGCATAATGACACTATAGAAAATTATAATCTTTATTGTTGTAAAAATGCAGAAGCCATAGAACAACTCATCAGAAATATAATACGAAACCAACTAAAAACAATAGAATTATGAATTCAAAATACAAACATTGCCCATATTGCGGAGAGGAAATACTCGCTGTGGCAAAAAAGTGCAGATACTGCGGAGAATGGCTTGACACAAACGATGTGCCTGGCAACCCTCAACAGACAGAAAGCGAAGAACCAGAAGATTATAGTGAAGAAGAGATGGATGAGAAGCCTTCCTTTATTAGAAGAACATGGAAAGTTCTATTGCCTGTACTTGTCATCATATTGCTCTGTGTGGGTAAGATTGGGTTAAAAGAATTCGGAAAGAATGCCGTTAAAGAAGCAGCTAAAGAGCATTCATCAAGTAGTGAGATGACAGATTCTACTGCTGATTCCGACGAAGCCACTTATGTCTTTCAATACATAGGTGATGGCGAAATTTACTATATGTATTTGACTGATGGACAAGGTAATGTTTATGAATATGATGACGAAGCATCATACGAGGATTTTGTTTTGCCTGCAATAGCTTCAAGAGAATTGTATTTAGAACTGAACAATGCAGAAGATTTCAACAAATTGGCGAAGTCAATAATGACATTCCCTGTTTCTGAAAAACTTGTATGTGAGGGGCTGAATGTTACGGATATTGTCAATAAAGCGTATTACGATTTCAATCCATTCCAGGTGGAACTGATAAAGAAAGGTTACGGATATCAAACTTATTATATAGCAAAGTCGGAATATGACGAAGGAAAAAGATACATAAGGTTTTCAAGAGGTGAAAACAATGGAGTCAAGGTGGAAGTTAGAACATGTAATGTATTTCTATGATTGAAAACAATTAAAATATAAAGCAATGAAGAAAACGATTTTAATGTTAGTGGCTGCGCTATTTGTTCTTGTCGCAGTCAATGCTCAGACAAGAAAGGTTACACCTCGAATAAGAAAGTCGGGGAATCCTGCGCAGGTAATCAAGGGAAAAACTGTGCCCATAAGAAAAAGTACAACGACAAAAGTACAGCAAAAGAAAAGACTTAATATCTCATCGACAAGTAATGATATAACAGAATACATGAAAGAATACTTGAAAAAATACTGGCATGGTCAATCTGATGAATACTGGATAAACGAAGAAATCGGAAGTGAGTTTTCGAAATGGCTGGAAAAGGGAGAGTTTGAGAAAACTGTAGACTACGACAAACGCTTGCAAGAAGGTTCAACGGTAGTATTTGATTCGATTTGCTATAATGTTATTAAAAATAACATTGAAGGTAGTGATTGGAGGATGAATTTAGACACTTATAATGCCGACAAAGAAGAATATCCTGTAACATTTTCATTCAGACATATAACAACAAAAATACGCTACAAGGTTCCGATTGACATTGCTAAGGAGTTTAAAACGAACTTTGAACAAGGACTTCGATATGGCGATCTAATAGTATTACCAATGCTACGTTGTGACAAATTTGTTTATGTCACAAACCCAGAATCAGAAGGCTATGCTAGTGATTTGTGTCCTTCAACTATATTGTTCAGTCAAAGACCTTATATGCGTTGGGAAATAAGTGGAGGAGAGGGGGGAACCAGCGGATATATTAGAGAGGATTTTTTTGATTATGCGGATAGTGTAAAAATAACTTTTTCTAGCAGGGTGAAACCTGTTGCTGTAAGGTTCAATGATTTAGGCTTAAAAGATAAGTACCTTACTAACTATGTTTATGTGTTCAAAAAGGGAGATAATGATATTTATTCAAAAAAGGAACAAAATGAAAGTGAGAGCAATAAGATATTTAATGGTGACGATGTTGACCAACAGCCTTCTTTCCCTGGTGGCACCAATGCATTAAATACATTTATCGCATCTAATCTTAAGTATCCTGTATGGGCACAAGAAAAAGGCATTCAAGGACGGGTTGTTGTAAAGTTTATCGTGGAAAAAGACGGCAGTATAAGTAACGTTGAGGTAGACCGATCTGTTAGTCCGAGTTTGGACAATGAGGCAATGCGAGTAGTCAAAGCCATGCCGAAATGGATTCCTGGACAAATAAATGGAAAAGCCGTAAAAGTGGAATGTAGCCATCCTTTCGTATTCCGGTTGCAATAAGACACAAAGAAAATATGATGTGTCCGCTCCAGCCATTCTCCTTCATTATATGAGAGAATGGCTGGTTCTCGTTATCGACCTAACCCTTTGCCCTTTCTTGATTTTACCATCTTCGTAGCTTGTCGCAAGCATCGTCTTATCCATTCTATCTCATCTTCGTCCTTCTCATATACCCAATCCTTAGTATCGATACCACCACCTAGGCTTTCTACAAAGTTTGTTGCTTCGTTAATATAGCTGATATACAACAAGTACATTGCACTATGTATGATTTTATCCTCATAATTGATGAAGACAATAGAAAAGTATTATCAAAGAAACTGCCGTTTTCTGTTTTTTATCCCATTTATTCTATCTCACCAGATATTTCGCAACCAAATCTCTGAGCATCGATTTAGAAAGATTCGACAATCCCGTCTCTTGAATCGTAGCATATTCGGGCTTGTTCTTTCCGATAATAAACTTACAGTCTCGCCCATCTATGCTTGCATACAAATGGAAGTTGCCTTTGTAAGCCTGCTCTATACGAACATCTGTACAACTTTTGCCATCTATCTCAAAAGAAGAAGAAGAACTGTTGTCTTTATCCTCCACCCCCCATGAAACGAGATGAGCATTTATCGCTGACTCTATGGAACTGATCCATCTATCATCGTTTTGTATGACGTATTCTCTGTGCCTTCTTCTCATCCTTTCTCATCAAATAAGGTGAAGGGGGGAGTTCTGGAAGCACATCATTTATGGCATCAATCTGCCCCACCACCTTCAACAAGAGAAGAAAAGTGGCAAGCGAAAGATTGCCCGCTGTTCCATTCTCAAACTTGTGGATGGTGGTCAAACCAAGCCCCGTAAGCTTGGCAACCTCCTTCTGGGTAAGATTGCATCGCAATCTGTATTCCTTGAATCTTACTCCCAGCAAACGTACCAATTCCGGAGTAGAATATTCATATAAATCTGCCATAATCTTTCATTTATTTATCTATCATTATAATGATATTTATCCCATATATCAGCCTTTATCTTCAATATACTGATATTTACGGATGCAAATATAACAAAAAGAAATGGAACAGGCAAGCTTTGAAGAGTTTTTTCTAACTTTCTGTATTTTTCAGGAAAATGATGCGAGGAGCCGCTTACAAATGACGCAGATTCACCCATTCCTTTATACTCGCACATAAATGTTTTTTCTTTAAAAAAGTCTCAAAGTATCATTGTTTGCAGATAAATTACTGATACATAACGATTTGCAAAATGGCACTTCTAAATATATTTACAAAGAAGTGTCATAGAAGTATCATGATTTCCATAGAAGTATCATCAAATCACCATAAAGCATTGTACAAAAACACAAAATTGTAGTCAACTAAATATAGGAAACTACAATCGCTTGCTCAAATAAATTGCCCCAAAATCACCCCATAAAATGGGCACTCGATGCCCACCGTACGGGCAATGAGAGCCCATCACTTGGTCTGTCGATGCCCATCACATGGTCCCTGAGTGCCCGTGTGACGGGCACTCAGGGACCAGCCAATGTGCTTATTCCTAACTGCAGTTGTCTGCATCTTATTCCTGGTTAATATTGACATACTTTATAAACTAAAAAGATAGACACTATCAATTATATAAAACGGAAATACTAGACATTATCAATTCTATAAAACTGAAATACTAGGCATTTCTTAGTTTTTACTCCTGTTTTTCTAGACATAAATCCTCCCAAAAAGGCTTTCTTGTAAGCGACTTACCTGAATTTTATGATACTTCCATGGAATTCATGATACTTCCATGATACTTTTTGGTAAACATATTCGGAAGTCTCACCTTATAAGCCTTTATGTATCAACAATATGCCAGAAATCAATGATACTTTGATACTTTTTCGAGAAAAAACATTTATGTGCGCGAAAGAAAAGGAAAGAAGGAAGCAGGGATTATACAAGAAAAAAAGCAGCAATGGGCTATTACTCCATTGCTGCTTATTTTATATTATTGTACAATCTTGAAGCGGATACGCAAAGAATGCGCATGCTCATCCCAATTGGTACCAAGCAATACGAACTTGCCAATCTGAGCTGTTGAGCGGACATGCTTGCCAATACATGGACAAACATCATAATCGCCGATACGAACCAGACGCAAGGTTTCACTAGCATCATCAGGCAAACGATCGAGTTTCACCTCTGCTGGAATGTGGTCGCGATCCACAAACTCGTAAGTCACAGGCATATCAAGCTCTATCAAGCGATTCATCTCCGTCTCAATCTCCTTCTCCTCCTGGCGGGTAGGCTTGTGATCGACTACGAAGGTCATCTTACTCTTCTTGCGCTCAATATGTGCATTGCGGCTGCGCTCACAGCCAAACAGGCGAACCATCAACTGATTGAGCAGATGCTCAGCCGTATGAGCAGGAGGGAATTCCTCCTTATGATGCTCATTCAATATGATATCACTTTCCTCCATCTTGACATTGAATTTATAGATTCTTACTCCGTTAGCATCCATTGATATCGGGAATACGCCATCCCTCTTCAACTCTACCTTCTTCTTGCCTCCCGAGAACAGTTCAGTTACCAGAACCTCCTCTTCCGTAATCTGGAAGAAATCGAAAGCATGACCAGGGATGCATACCTGCAGCTGGCGAGCCTCCTGGGCAAAGTTGAGCACGATGAGCATCACTTCATTATCCTTCTTGCGAAGAAAGGCAAAATTGGTACGTGGATCAAAGCCCTCTGAACCCGGATTCACATACATCAGGTCGAAGGTATCACCTTCGCGAAGCGCCTTCTCCTCATTGGCAAGACGGAGAAGCTGGCGATAGGTAGCAGCCAGATATTTCTGCTCTGCAGTATATGCTTCCTCCTCACCTTCCTGATAAGCATGGGTCAGGGTCTCCGGACTCCAGTAGTCGAATATCGTAGTACGGCCATCTCTGCCGCTGAATCCTTCCTTGTCCATACCCTTCTCGCCAAACTCCTGCCCGCTGTAGAGCATGAAAGGATTCTTCTGGAAGAAGAGACTCATGGCTGCTGCAGGAATCGCCTTCATGGCGCTGCCGCAGAAGAAGTCGCTGGCTATGCGCTGCTCATCATGGTTCTCCAGGAAGTAGAGCATGTGATCGCGGATGTCATCCACCACCTGCCACTCGTGAGTGATACTGGCTGCCGGACGCTCACCACGAATCACACCGCGAAGACAATCATACATACCCACCTTATCGTAGAGATAATCGAATCCCGCCTTCACATAGTTGCGATACTGGTTAGGATCATACACCTCACCGATAACAATGATATGAGGAAACTTGGACTTCAGAATCGCCGTAGCGTATGACCAGAATGCCGTAGGCACCATCTCTGCCATGTCGCAGCGGAATCCATCCACACCCTTGCTTGCCCAGTAGAGCAGAATATCCGTCATCTTACCCCAGGTGCTTGGCACCGGCTCGTAGTGATAGCTTCTGCCACCTGCATCGCAGTAATCCACACCATAGTTGAGCTTCACGGTCTCATACCAGTCGTTGCAACCCGGGCGGTTGTCGAAACGGTCATTTCCCGTAGCTCTTGCCGGACTCTCCTCGTATGGCTCATAGATTTTGGCATCCTTGGCATTATAAGCCTTGAACTCCGGTTTAGAGTAGCGAACTTCATTCAGGTCGAGATCGCCCCATGTATAATAGAAATTATTCTTCGTAGAGAAGTGCATATTGGCATCATCATCTTCTCCCAGATCCCGTACACCTGCCGGTTTGCAGATGGAATGATACTCACGAGCCACATGGTTCGGCACAAAGTCCATGATGACCTTCATGCCAGCCTTATGCGTACGCTCGATAAGACTCTCCCACTCCTTCATTCTCAGGCTGACATTCACGGCCAGATCAGGGTCGATGTCATAATAGTCGGTAATGGCGTATGGCGATCCAGCCTTGCCCTTTACTACCTCAGCATGCTGGGTAGGAATACCGTAAGATGAGTAGTTTGTCTGTGTGGCGTGACGAATCACACCTGTAAACCAGATATGAGTGAAACCCATGTCATGAATACGGGCCAACACCTCATCATTAAAGTTATTAAGCTTTCCGCAACCGTTTTCTTCAATGCTACCATTCTCCTTACGGGTGGTATTCCTGTTACCAAACAATCGGGGGAGAACCTGGTAAATAACTATTTTTTCCTTCATTTAGCGGTCGTTACTTAAATGATAAAACGTTTTATCCTCCCGGCAACGCCTTTGCCGGAAAGATAAAACGCATGATAATTCTGATAGATGATTATGCAATACCGTGATTACCTACAGTCTTGTCGATGCGGCCAATCATACCCTGCAAAGCCTTGCCAGGACCACACTCTGTGAAATCGTCAGCACCATCAGCAATCATAGCCTGAACAGAAGCTGTCCAGCGTACTGAACTTGTGAGCTGAGCAATGAGGTTCTGCTGAATCTCAGCTGGATCTGTATGAGGCTTGCCATCTACATTCTGATAAACAGGGCACTTAGGAGCTGAGAAAGCAGTCTTCTCGATAGCTGCCTGAAGTTCGTCCTTTGCTGGCTGCATCAATGGAGAGTGGAAAGCACCACCTACCTTCAATGGCAGGGCACGCTTGGCACCGGCAGCCTTCAACTGCTCGCAGGCAGCATTGATAGCATCAACATTACCAGAGATAACGAGCTGACCAGGGCAGTTGTAGTTGGCAGCAACTACAACGTTGCCCTCTGTGCTAACCTGAGCGCAGATTTCCTCAACCTTCTCATCAGGCAAACCGATGATGGCAGCCATAGTTCCAGGATTAGCCTCGCAGGCCTTCTGCATAGCGTTGGCACGTGCAGCCACCAGCTTCAAGCCATCCTCGAAGGCCATAGCACCTGCAGCTACCAAGGCTGAGAACTCACCGAGAGAGTGACCAGCTACCATAGCAGGCTGGAACTCATCGCCCAGGCAAAGAGCAGAGATAACAGAGTGGAGGAATACTGCAGGCTGGGTAACCTTGGTTTCCTTCAACTGCTCGTCTGTACCAGCGAACATGATATCAGTAATCTTAAAGCCGAGAATTTCATCAGCCTTATCGAAAAGTTCTTTTGCCAATGCGTTGTTGTCGTAGAGGTCCTTACCCATACCTACGAACTGAGAACCCTGACCAGGGAAAACAAATGCTTTCATTTTTATCTATTTTAAAAATTTATTATTAATAATTTCTTCTTTATAAGCGAATTCCATGAATTCGGCTGCAAAGATACAATATTTTTCTGAGAATCGGGAGAGAATAAGCTAAAATAAAGTTATATATGTACTAAATTACCACTCTATTATACGATTTTACCCTGATATCGGAATACAGAAACAAAAAATCCCTAATGCCTTTCGGCAAAAGGGATCTTTATATTAATTTGCTTTACAGTGCGAAAATTTTCGTACTTGTGTCGATTTGAGATTATATTATTGAGGATTACTCAGCTGCTGGAGCCTCTTCCTCTGCTACAGCCTCAGCTGCAACCTCCTCAGCTGCAGGAGCTGCAACAGGAGCGTTCTCAGCAACAACGTTAACTGGAACCTTAACCTCAACCTCCTTGTGATAGTGTACAGTAGCCTCGTACTCGCCTACCTTCTTAGCATCCTTCATAGTGATGATCTTGCGATCAACCTCGATGCCCTTCTTAGCGAGCTCCTCAGCAACAGTTGCAGCATTAACTGAACCGTAGAGCTGACCAGTAGCACTAACCTTAGCAGCAATAGTAAGAACGATGCCATTGAGAGCCTCGCCCTTCTTAACAGCCTCAGCCTTGATAGCCTCA
>ULSS01005393.1_pt1 | contig 13303 bp, 11 predicted proteins | sample 1956901 | NCBI WGS metagenome assembly ULSS01 (sample SAMEA4835714, study PRJEB28245) | human gut metagenome | biome: gut microbiome; material: fecal sample | place: Denmark | collected 2008
CTTCGATAATAATTCTAATAAAAAAGCCCCTTTAGGAGTAATGCTAATTAGAAAAGGATTAATAAAAGAATCAGATATTGATAAAGCTATAGTTTATCAACGTGAGCATAGAGGAGTTAAATTAGGAGAAGCTTTTCATAGATTAGGTGTGTGTGATGAGCAAGAACTATTAAATACAATTGCAGAGAGTTTGGGCGTAAAAGCTGTAAAAATAGATCCTAATATGTTCAACTTTGAATTTACAAAATACATATCAATGGATATAGTAAAACAACATAAAGTTTTACCATTTGAAATAAATGAAAATAGAATACGAGTTGCATTTGCTGATCCATCAGATAAAGATTTGCAAAAGATGATTCGTTTGATATTGCTAAGTAAAGGACTTTCTATGGATGTATACATTACATTCGAATCATATATAGATGAAGTTATTAGCAATATAGAGAAAAAATCAGAAGAAGAGAAAAATTTTGATTCATACGGTAGAGATATATCGCAGCTTATAGATAATATAATAAGATCTGCCATGGTGAAAAGAGCGAGTGATATTCACTTTGAACCAATGGAAGATAAGGTAAGAGTTAGATTCAGAGTTGATGGTGAGCTATTGATAATAGCAAACATTGAAAAATCAAAGCAGGCTCAGGTTATAGGTAGATTAAAATCAATTTCTAACATGCACCAAGAAATTAATCTTTCACAAGATGGTAGAATTGTTTCTTATCCAGACTACAATATCCGTGTATCTTCACAGATGAACATACATGGTGAAAAATTCGTTCTAAGACTTATGAAAAAAGAGGCATCAATTTCTGGACTACAAGAATTAGGATATCCAGACCAAGATACAATAATGAAAAAATGTTTCAATAAGAGAAACTGTATTGCTCTTATTGCAGCTCCTACTGGTGAAGGTAAAACAACTACACTATATAGTGCACTATCATTATTAAATAGACCAGAAGTAAATATAACAACAGTTGAAGACCCAGTCGAAATCAGAATACCTGGATTAAATCAGGTTGAAGTAAATAAAAGAGTAACATTTGCTGACTCTCTAAGAACAATCTTAAGACAAGACCCTGACATAATACTACTAGGAGAAATAAGAGATAAAGAGACAGCCGAAATAGCAGTACAAGCAGGACAAACAGGTCACTTTGTGCTATCTACAATTCACACCGTAGACAGTATAGAGGTAATAACAAGACTTAGAAAACTTGGTATCTCAAGTTATGATATAGGAAGCGTACTTGCAACATCAATAGCACAGAGACTTGTAAGAAGAGTATGTAAAAACTGTGCTAAAGAAAGACCTTTTACAGAAGATGAAATAAAAGAATTTCAAAGAATAGGAGCAAGATATAATTCAGAATTTAATCTTGAAGGAAAACATACATACGAACCAGTTGGATGCGACAAATGTAACCATACAGGTTTTTATGGAAGAATTGCGGCAAATGAAATATTAGTAGTAGATGAGGATATTAAAGAATTAATAATATCAGATGGATCAATAACAGATATTAGAAAAAAAGCACATGAAGAAGGATTTAGACCACTTGTAGTTGATGCATTTAATAAGGTGCTAGAAGGACATACAACGATTAGCGAGGTTAAGAAAAAATTAGCATACTAGTTAAGAAAGGAAGAAGAAAATGCCTAAATTTAGATATAAGGCAGTCTTGACGACTGGTAAGGTTGTTACTGGAACCATAGATGATGAATCTAGGGAAAAGGTAATGATAAGATTGAAAAATAACGGATTACAACCAGTATCGGTACAGCAAAGTCGAATGCTAAGTGCTATATCACAGCAAAAAGCAAAAAAGAATAGGGGATTATCATCATCAGCTGCTGTAAGTAGATATGCTAAGGCTAAAATGATTGAAGAGCAGAAAAAGAGAGAAAAAACAGGACTTAACAAAGAATTTGAAATCCCAATAGATTTGTCTTTTTTACATAGGGTAACCAAAAAAGACGTGTTTGCATTTACACAAAGCTTGTATTTACTTAAGAGAGCTAATTTCACTAATATAAGAGCGTTAACAACATTGCTAGAAAATACAGATAATCCAGCAATGAGAGGAATTATAGAAGATATATTGAATGGTGTTGAATCTGGTGAGTATATATATTCAACGTTAGAGTACTATGACAAGATTTTCCCTGACATATATATTGAAACAATAAAGGTTGGTGAACTTTCTGGCTCTCTTACAAATGCGTTATTTCAATCAATGAATTATTTGGAATCAAGTGAAAAAAGAACAAAAGCATTGAAAAAAGCACTTGTAGGACCATTACTACAGGCTGTACTTATGTTGGTAGGTACTGTTGTTGGTATAGTTGTTGGTGTTCCAATACTTGAAAACTTGTATGCAAGTATGGGACTTACAAACCAAATACCAGCAGCAACAATGGCAGCATCTAATTTCATAAAAATGGTTGCAAAATATTGGTATCTTTTTGCTGGTGGTATAGCAGGAGTAGTTACTTTATTCTTATTATGGAAATCAACCATCCATGGAAAATATCAATGGGATATGTTCAAACTAAAAATTCCAATTTTTGGTGGACTTATATTAAGATTACAGTTACAAAAATTCTTTGAAGCAATGCAATTAAATATATCAAATAATGCAAAACTTCAAGATGCACTTGATGTAAGTAAGGGAACTGTTAAGAACTACGTGGTATTGTCAATTATAGAGTCAGCTCAAGAAAATTTACAACAAGGTGATTCGTGGGTTGAACCTTTTGAAAGATTACCAAATATGCCAAACATGGCACTTGAGATGCTTAGGATAGGTATGGAAACAGATATATCAGACATGATTAATAAGGTAGTAGAATATATGGAAGATGAAATTAACATAACAATAGACAGAACAATAAAAATATTGCCACAAATAAGTATGTCTATAATGGGTATAGTTATGATAGCTTTCGTTATTCTAGTATTGAAGCCAATCATGGAAGTTTACATGGGATCATTCTTGTTTGATGCTTATATGTAAATTGTTACAAAAATGTAATAACCCTGTAATATTAATTTAATCAATAAAGGTATTGCATTCTACAAAATGTTTGTTTATAATCAAACTTGTAAATGGATTTAATAAGTTTTGATGTCAATATAGTGCGAATATTGGCAAAAAGACGTAAATCATTTTTTTTGCTAGTCTAGAGTAATTTTAAACTTTTAAGACTAACAAAAAGGTCTAGAGTAAATTTAAAAGCAAACTCTAGAAAAGCAAAAATAAAAGGAGGAAATTTATTATGAAAAATCAAAAAGGTGTTTCATTAATAGCACTTGTAATTACAATTATCGTTGTAATTATCTTAGCAGCAATCGCATTCAACTCTTCAACATCAACAATCGAGAAAGCAAACTATTCTAAGTTTGTAACAAACATTGGTGAAGTTAGAGATGCATTCAAAGTAGCTGCAACAACTTTCAAAGGTGAACAAGCTGCAGCAGGTAACGAAATCACAGATAAACAAGCTAGCAACGTAGTAGCTAAAGGTTTAGCTAGAACAGCATCAGGTGATGATATATTACCAAACGGTAAAGTACCTGTATACACAATAATTGACAAAGCTAAGGCTAAAGATTCAGTTGGTATTGAATTACCAGTAATCAAAGTTAACACAGAAGAAAAAACTGGTGTAGAAGTTACATATGCTGTAACAGACGAAGGTGATATATTCGTATGGCCTCCATACAAATATGAAAACAAATACTATGTAAATGATACTGCATCATTTGAAACAGCTCCAGCTGAGAACCAAGCAATTACAATTGGCGCAAATTCAACAACATTAGTATGTGATATCAACTCACTTTCAGCTGCTCCAGTACTTTAATAGTATATTTAACTGGTAAGAGAAGTCTTACCAGTTTTTTTATGCAATAGAAAAGCAAATAAAAATTACGATAGACTGGCACTTGAATGATGTCAGTCTATTTTTTGTATTTAAAGATGATGAACAAAAACCACCAAAAATGTTGATTATATTTTGAAATAAATTATTGAATATATCACTAAACATGAGATATACTAATAGAAATGAAAAGGAGGCAATATATGAAAGAAGAGGTAATAAGAATAAATAAAAATATTTTTGTACACATATTAAAAACTAATAAATTTAAATCAAATATTATAGCAGCTTTTTTTCTTACAGATTTGAAGAAAGATGAGATTACAGAAAATGCTTTAGTACCTGCTGTATTAAGAAGAGGAACTTCTAAGTTGCAGACCATGAAGGATATTGCTACAAAAATGAATGATATGTATGGTGCTCTGTTTGATGCAAGCACTGACAAAATTGGTGATAAACAAGCAATGCAATTTTATATTTCTTGCATTGATGATAAATATGCACTAAATAATGAACCTTTGTTTTTAGATAGTTTGAATTTTTTATATGATGTTATATATTCTCCAAAGTTAGTAAATGGCATCTTTGATGAGGAATATGTTTCTCAAGAAAAAGAAACTTTGCGTGAACTTATAAAAAGTAAAATAAATAATAAAGCTGTGTATGCTAATTATAGAGCTTTAGAGGTAATGTTTAAAGATGATCCTTATGGTATTTATAAATATGGCAGAGAAGAAGATTTAGAAGAAATAAATGCTAAAAACTTATATGAGCAATATACTAACATTTTGGAAAAGAGCGAAAAACATTTCTATATTGCTGGTGATGTTGATATAGAAAAGATTAAAGAATTCTTTTTTTCTAAGTTTGAAAAATCAGATTTTTCAACCGATAACATTACAAGAACGAAAAAGAGCAAATTGGATTTAACTGAAAAGAAAATTGTTGACAAAATGGAGGTAACTCAAGGAAAACTTGTTTTAGGATATGATGTAGATATTGAGTTGACGCCTGAAAACTTTTACAAAATGACAATGTATAATGCTATTTTAGGTGGTTCTTCAAACTCTAAGTTATTTCAAAATGTTAGAGAAAAGGCAAGTTTAGCATATACAACGAGGTCGACATATTTAAAACATAAAGGAGTATTACTTGTTACTGCTGGAATTGAACTTGACAAATATGATAAGGCTCTAGAATTAATAAAAATACAAATAGAAGATATGAAAAACGGTAACTTTACAATTGAAGATGTTGAAGATGCTAAAGTATTTTTGGAAAATATTTTTAACTCTTGTTTAGATGATGAAATGACTATGATAGAACTTAGTATAGGTCAGTTTATATTAGGTATAAATGATACGCTAGAAGAAATGATTGAAAATATAAAGAAAGTTACAAAGGAAGATATAGTAGAAGTCGCCAATAAGCTTCGTCCTGTTGTGAACTATTATTTAACTAAATAATGTGAGGTGAAAAGATGATTTACGAATGTTTAAATGAAAAAATATATACTGAAAAACTATCTAATGGATTACAAGTTGTTATTATTCCTATAAAAGGTGGAAATAAAAAGTATGCAGCTTATGCAACTCATTTTGGTTCTATTAATTATGAATTTAAAACAGAAAATGAAACAGAGCCTGTTACAGTTCCTGATGGCGTTGCACACTTTTTGGAACATAAATTGTTTGAACAAGAAGATGGAGTAAATGCATTAGATAAGCTTACAAAAATGGGAGCAAATCCAAATGCTTATACAAGCTTTAATCACACATCATATTTGTTTGAATGTACTAATAACTTTGAAGAAGTTTTGAAGGCACTTATACAATTTGTTCAAAATCCATATTTAACTGAAGAAAACGTTGAAAAAGAAAAAGGGATTATAGGGCAAGAAATTCAAATGTATGATGATGATCCAAGCTGGCAATTATTTTTTGGATTTTTAAATTGTTTATATGGCAAACATGCTATAACTAAGGATATTGCAGGAACTATAGAAACTATTTCAAAGATAACTCCTGAAATTTTGTATAGATGTTATAACACCTTCTATGATCCATCTAATATGATTCTTTGTGTTGCGGGTGATGTTGATGTGGATGAAGTATTAAGTATTATTAAGAGTGATACAAGAGAGCAAAAAGTTTTTTCCGAAATAGATAGATTTTATGGTGACGAAAAAGACTCCTTAAATAAAGACAGATGTGAAAAGAAAATGGATATAAGCGTTCCAATGTTTATGTTCGGCTTTAAAGACACATATGCGATAATGCAATGCACAGATGGTGATAAATTAAAAGCTGGATTGCCAAATGATGTGAATGAATCTATAAAATATAATGTTGCAATTCAAATTCTTCTAGAGCTTATTGCTGGCAATGGAACAAAACTATATGAAGATTTGTATAATGAAGGATTGCTTACAAAGGAATTATCTTATGATTTTTCTATGGAAGAAGACTATGCATATAGTGCTATATCTGGTGAGTCTAAAAATGCAGAAATTGTAATTGAAAGAATAAATCAAAAGATAAAAGAATTTAAAGAAAATGGTATTGATGAAGACGAATTTGAAAGAACCAAAAAATCATTGTATGGTAACTTTGTTAGAAGTTTTGAGGATGTTAGTACAGTTGCTAATATGTTTATATCTGATTTCTTTAGAGGAGTTAACTCTGCAATGTATGCAAAAGCTTATAAGAGTATAACTAAAGGATATGCAGAAGAAGTTTTGAAAAATCATTTTGATTTTAATAAAGAAGCGGTATCATTAATAAATCCATTATAAATCGGAGGAAAAAATGGAACCAATAATATTTTTAGGAAAAGAAATATATATAAATCCTATAGCACTTGAATTTGGACCACTTAAAATATATTGGTATGGAATTATAATAGTCTTTGGAATGACATTAGCATTTTATTTGTTAAGTCGAAGAATGAATGAAAAAAAGAAAAATGTTTTATCAAAAAATAATTTAAAAAATGAAAAATTCGTAACAGAGAATCAAAGTGGAGTAATAACTTTTGATACTGTTATAGATTATCTTATAGGTGCAATCATAATTGGTTTTGCTAGTGCAAGGCTATATTACGTTTTATTTAATTTAGATTATTATTTAAAAGATCCCTTGAAGATTTTTATGATTTGGAATGGTGGAATTGCTATATATGGCGGTGTAATAGGTGCTATTTTGTATGGGGTACATTTTTGTAAAAAAAGAAAAATAGACTTTTATGAGTTAGCTGATTTATTAACACCATATTTATTATTAGTGCAATCCATAGGAAGATGGGGAAATTTTTTTAATAGAGAAGCATATGGATATGAAACAAATTTGCCTTGGAAGATGGGAGTGTATAAACCAGCAATACATGACTATATCTATGTTCATCCGACATTTTTATACGAATCGATTTTGACATTTTTAAGCTTTTTATTTTTGGTAAATTTGTCAAAAAAGAAAAAGTTTAAAGGACAAATTTTTTATCTTTATATGATTTTGTATGGAATAACAAGGTTTTTCATAGAAGGACTAAGAACAGATTCTTTAATGTTTGCGAATTTTAGAATTTCACAGATATTAAGCCTGGTATTTGTCGTAATATTTGGAATTATATATTATGGAAAAATAAAAGGTCGACGAAATGTTTGATTGCCTAGTTGACATCTTTTGCAATTTACTGTAAAGTAAAATTAAAGAAATAGATGAGGAGGAATTTTTATGCTAAATGAAAGAATTGAATCATTAAGAGAATTACTTAACCAATTAGTAGAAAACAATGCTCCATACGAAGAAATATATAAAGTAAGTGTTGAACTAGACAAATATATCACAATGTATTACGAGCAAGAGCTTGTTTAAAAAATACAGCAAACAAAAGAAAAAGGGGATGTTACTAATGAACGAACAAGAGGTTCAAGAAAAAGTAGATATGTTAATTGAAGAAATGACGCCAGAAAATATAGCAGCATTGTCTGATGAGAATCTAGAAAGATTAATGGATTTATTGGATAAGGTTGAAGAAATACTTGAGGGCTAAATTAAATACGACCTTTGAAATTTAAAGTTTTAATTTTCAAAGGTTGTTTGCGTAATAACAAAAGAAAATATAATCAAAGTTAGTATTTTTATAATATTTTAACTTTGCTTGGGGGGAAAAAGATGGGAATAAATGAATTAATAGACGAATTAGAGAGAAATGTTGGACTATTAGAGGAGAGCTATGCATTAAATGTTGAAGGAAACTCTGATGAAGCACCTAAATCTAAAGAAAGATTAGATAGAGCCAAGGCTATTCTTCAAGACGAGAAAACATATAGAGATGGTATCAACAATGACGCAACAAGAATATTAGAATTAAAGAGATTATATCAGGAAGTTAATGTAATACAAAAAGAACTTGAAAAGGATTTAACACCAGAAAAACGTTCTAGTCTAACTAATAGACTTAGTGAACTTCAAAGTATTGCTAATCAGAATCTTGGCGTATCAATTGAATTAGATGATATAAGAGCGGCTATAGAAGAAACGGTATTTGATTTTAATAGACTAAATGGAAATATTGATGAAAATGAAATTGAAGAAGATAAAAAAGAATTACAGAGTATATTAGAAGAAATAGCTGTTGCTCAAGCAGAAAGTGGAGAGGACGAAGAGTTAGAGGATTTAGCTGGTAAAGAAGAAAGATTAAATGTTGCTGAAGAAAAAGCTAGAAGATTACAACAATTACTTGTAGAAACCACTAATTTGAGAACATCACTTGTAAATGTAGGAAACACAAATGGAAGACACTCAGCTGAATATTTAGAGCTTGCAAGAAAAATGAAAGAACTTGAAAGCGAAATCAAGGATTTAGTATTCGATATAAATGAGTGTGAAATGTTTTTTGGATACTCTCCAGATTTTGATGAAAATGCTTTAAATATGGATGCTATAGAAGATTTTGTTAAGAGAATGAATGATGAAAAACAAAAATTGAATGTGCATAAAGAAAAAGTTCAAAAACAATTAACTCCATTAATTGAAAAAAGAAATAAAGTTTTATCTAAATATGGAATAGCAATTAATACTCCACAAAATATAGATTTTGATAGAGCTCAAATAGAAACGGCTTTTGATAGTGCTGTAGAAAAAATAAAAGAGAATCATGAAAAATTTGTTAAGTATAGAAAAAATGGATATGCTATGCAAAAAACAGAACGTATAGTAGAGGGGACACCTGTAGCTAACGGAGAAAAAACTAAAGGAGATAAAAAGGTAGAAGAAAGTAAAGCAAGTAAAGAAACATCTCAAACATTGATTGGTGGAGCTGGTTCTAGAACAAGTAAGGCTACTAAAGAAGAAAAATTGAAAGAACCGGAAAGAACTAGTAAGCCGAAAGAAGAAAAATTGAAAGAACCAGAAAGAACTAGCAAGTCAGAAGGAAGAGTTAGTGCAAGAGAAAGCGAGAATACATCTAATAACTTGCCTGTTAAGAGGAAAAGTTTCTTTGATAGAATGTTTGGTGGAGCAAAGAAAGATGCAAAAGATGAAGAAAAGGAAAGCGTATCAATGCCTACAAATATGGAACTTTTCATGGCAACAAATGATGATAAAATCTATATTAAAGATGGTAAAATGAGTTTCTTTGAAAGAAATGGAGATCAATTAGTACGAAAAGAACGAGATGTAAATTATTACATAGCAAATCCATCTAAAGCATTAGATCGTGCGGTTGATGGTTTAAGAAAAAGGATGATTGATCTATATGGTAAGGATGCTTTAAGAAAAGTTTGCGAAGACATTAAAAAGGAGAACGGCGGCAAAGATAGTGAATTTACAAGATTAATGTCAGCAAATCCTTTTAAATATACTTCAGCCTATAGAAAGTTTTTGAAAAAAGAGGAATTAGATGGAAAAATGACAGACCCAAAATCTTGGAAGAGTCCTGTGGTAATTGAAAATCGAATTAAAGTTGCTATGGCTTTAGATTCTGCAATGACTATTCGTGAAGCCGTGGAAGCACTGAAAAATCCAAGCAACGCGTATAGATATAATTCTGATATGACTTACGTTATGCAAAGAGGAAGAACAATTTTATCTCGTGCTAAACCTATAGAATATAAAGAGTCAACACTTGAAAAAATGTATGCCGGAAAAATCCAACCTCGTTTGGGTATTGATGTGAAACTTGATGATGCTGGCAAAATGAGAGTTTCTTTTGATAAAGAAAGAAATAGAGAAATTCAAAAAGAAAAATCTAAAGAAGAAATAGAATAGAAGAATGTATGCTTAAAAATGCGTGAAATTATTTCACGCATTTTTTTATGTAATAGGAAAGTAATGGATTTGCAAGCTTTTATGTATTAACTTTCTTTCCTATTACACAAAAAATTTAATTTATGCGAGAGATTCTCTTCCATTCAGTTGAAAACTCTCGAGGGACGAAAGAATGAAAATCGAAGATTTTCATCTTTCTTGTACGAGTCGAATATTGTAAGAAAAAATTTAATAAAAATCACGAAAACACTTGCACTTCATAAAATTATATATTAAAATTAAGTCAAAGGTGGGGAAAAGTGGAGCCAAGTGGTGGATAAGTTAATTTGAAGGGAGGAATCAATATGCTAATTGGTGAGTATAGTCATACAATAGATGCAAAAGGCAGAGTGATTGTTCCTGTAAAATTCAGAACCGAACTTGGTGAAAGATTTATTTTAACAAAAGGTTTTGATGGATGTCTTTATGGATATTCATTAGAAGAATGGAAAAACATTGAAGAGAAAATTAAAACTCTACCTTTGATAACAGGAAAGGATGCAAGAAACTTTACAAGATTTTTCTTTTCATCTGCTATCGAATGTGAGTTTGATACACAAGGAAGAATTTTGATATCACAAGGTTTAAGAACCTTTGCATCTTTAGAGAAAGAATTAGTTATAATAGGTGTTTCATCTAGAATTGAAATTTGGAGTAAATCTAAGTGGGAAGCTTATAATGAAGAGCAAGATTCTGATGATATTGCTGAAAAAATGACTTTATTAGGAATTTAATTTAGTTTGTGTTTTGAACTAATTTAAATATAACAAGTGAAAAAACGCATCTTATTAAGGTGTGAACGTAACGATTACGCTTTTAAAGTACAAAAGAAAAATGTTAAATTTACAAATGATAATTGCTTAGTGAGTGTAGAGCACAATTAAAAACAAAAGATTAAAATATTAAGGGGTAATAAAAACAAAAGAAGAAGTGGTTAGATAATTAATCACAAACAACAAAAGATAAAAATTATATATACAAAAGAAAAAAAGAGTGTAGAGTGTGGTAAAACATTATCACCTAAAATTATTAAATACTTATGAAAAAATATTAAATTACTAAAGAAAAATGACGAAGCTGTCAAATAAAAGTTATTAAGAGAATAGCGGTCTTTTAAGGCCGCTATGTCTTCTTGTAATGTTAAAAGATGAAAGTTTTCTGCTTTCTTGTGGAGGATAAATATTATGGAATTTAAGCATGAACCAATAATGCTTAATGAATGTATTGAAAATTTAAATATAAAAAAAGATGGAATATATGTTGATGGAACAATGGGCGGAGCTGGTCATTCATCAAAGATTGTTGAGAAACTTGATGGTGGTCTTTTGATTGGAATTGATAGAGATCAAGAGGCGATTGAGGCAAGCAAAAAAAGACTAGCCAAGTACAGCAACGTTAAATATGTTCATGGCAGACATGAGGATATTATTTCACATTTAAAGTCACTTGGAATTGAAAAAGTTGATGGTGTTTTACTTGATCTTGGAATCTCATCATATCAAATAGATGAAGGCACTAGAGGATTTAGTTATACCAAAGATGCTGAACTTGACATGAGAATGGATCAGTCTCAAGAGCTTTCTGCCAAAGACATTGTTAATAATTATGATGAACATGAACTTGAAGATATATTTCGCAAATATGGTGAGGAAAAGTTTTCTAAAAGAATTGCGGAAAGAATTATTTCTGAGCGTAAGGTTAAAGAAATAACTACCACTTATGAATTGGCAGACATAGTTAGAAGAGCAGTTCCCAAAGATGCGGTAAATTCTTTTAAAAGAATTTTCCAAGCTTTAAGAATTGAAGTAAATGGTGAACTAAAAGAATTAAAAAAAGCGATATTAGATATAGCAAGTGTATTAAATGTTGGAGGAAGGATTTGCATTATAACATTTCATTCTTTAGAGGATAGAATTGTTAAAGAGGCTTTTTTGGAACTTCAAGGAAAATGTACTTGTCCAAAAGATTTTCCAAAATGCGTTTGTGGATATAAATCGTATGGAAAAGTTATAACTAAAAAGCCTATAGTACCTTCAGACGAAGAGATGGAAAGAAATCCACGTTCTAAGAGTGCTAAGTTAAGAGTGTTTGAAAGATCTTAATATAATTTAAGGAGGTTTAGTTTTTAATGCCAGCAGTTCAATATGACTATGATTATTATGAATATGGTAGATCACGCAGAAGTTCAGCTAATGCTGTAACTTCTAATAGTGCATCTCGAAAATCAAGTCAAACTGCAAGAAAGGCTAGCACTAAACCAAAGACTCAATCACAACAAGCTAGAAGGAGTACTTCACAGAAAATAGAAGTGAAAACTTCAACTACAAGAAGTGTTACTAGGGCAGCTACTAGAGCGGTTACAAGAGATGTAAGTACCACAACGCAAAGAAGAAAAAATACATCAAAAAATTTAGAAGTCCCATCAATGGTATCAAGAAGACAAATTCAGAAACCAAAAGAAATGTCTTTGAAGAGAGCAGAAGTTGTCACAAGTAAAAATATTAATCAAAAAAAATCTACTCCTTTGCGCGACATTGCAGTTTCATTCTTTGCTTTTTCTATTTTGTTTTTGATATGTTATAGGTCTTCTTTGATAAATGAATCTTTTTCTGAACTTAATGGAATGAAAAATAAACTTGGTAATATTAATACTAAGAATGCACAAATTGAATCAGAAATTCAAACGCAAACTGATTTATCAAATATAGAATCTTATGCAAAATATCAGTTAGGAATGCAAAAGCCAAAAGATTCTCAAATACAAAAAGTTGTTATAGATAAAGAAGATAAGATAGCTACACCTGTTGTTATAGAGGAAGAAGAAGAAACATTTTGGAAGAAATTGATGAATGATATAAGAAATATTTTAGATTAATTTTAAGGGTGTGAACTCTTTATTTGATGAGCATAGAGTAATGAGAAAATTTTCGCTTATTATATTTTTGTATAGCAAAATTAGCATTACTTTGTGCTTATTTTTATACAGTAAGAATGCAACACTTTTGGTGAGATTAAGTCTTAATTTTACTAGTTGTAATAATAATATACTTGTATTAATATATATTTATTGGAAACTTTCGGAGGTGAGGAAGTGGCAAAGACTA
>ULSS01005684.1_pt1 | contig 13298 bp, 8 predicted proteins | sample 1956901 | NCBI WGS metagenome assembly ULSS01 (sample SAMEA4835714, study PRJEB28245) | human gut metagenome | biome: gut microbiome; material: fecal sample | place: Denmark | collected 2008
GTTTCGAAGTACAAAATTATCACTTTTTATTCGAAAATCCACATATTCGTTTGCTTTTTACATTTCTTTAACTAGAGATGACATAAAACAAGCGCCCTGAAAGGGCAAAAGCATAGATTTAAAAGCTTTTGCCCTTTCAGGGCGCCTTGTTGATTGCATGTTTAACCCAGGGTGTTGCCCTGGGCTAAGAGCTTCTGCCCTTTCAGGGCGTATGGCGTCTCCAAGAGCGTAAGCCCGCTAGGCGTCCCGGCGGATTTGCAATCCGCCGTAAAAAAGGTTCGACCTATTAAAACCGGGGGGATTTGTAATCCCCCCAACAAAAGGAAAAGCATACTCCTTTGCTGCGGATTGCAAATCCGCAGAGGCTAAATAGGTTAGGACATTTTTTAACGCCGGATTGCAAATCCGGCGAGACGCCTAGCGGATGTTTAACCCAGGGCAATGCCCTGGGCTAAGAGCTTCTGCCCTTTACCTTTCCCTTCGGCCGGTGACCGTTGGTTCAGGGCGTATGAATAAATTTCCAATTTTACTTTTCAGGAATAATCTCGAAGATTTCGGCTGAACCATCCAGCTGAACCTTCGCTGCCTTCTTCACCAATTCTATCTTGCAGAATGACTGGTCGATGCTGGTAGTTGCCAATACCTTACCCTTGGCATTCAACTGACGGCAAACGACAGAGCTGCCAGGAGCTACCTTCTGCAAGAATGTATAGCCGGTAACACCCTTTTCTACGCCAAAGGTGAGAGTTCCCTCATTTGTGAATGAGGTGCAAGGGTTCTCATCGAAACCATACATCGCTGCCTGCATATCCTTAGCCTCTACAGTAAAGCTCAAACGATCTGGGGTAGTTGGGTTCACCTCGAAGGTACGGACTGCAGCCCAGTTGCGCTTGTCAGACTTCAACTTCTTGATGCGGATATAACGAGCCTCAACAGGAGAATCGGTCTTCCAGTTGATGATATACTGCTTCTTCAACTCACCGGTAAGCGCCTTCCACTCCTTCTTGTCAAGAGAATACTCCAGTACTGTATTGTCGAAGTAATCCACATCATCCACAGAGTTACGTCCCTGAAGGATTCTTACCTCAGAAACAGAACGAACACAACCTAAGTCTGCACCAATCCAATCGCCAGTGTTCTGACCATTACCCGATGTATAATAGGTAGTAGAATCGTTGTCAAACATCGCCTTGCTCTGGGTAGTTCTCAAGGTTGCGTAAGTACCGATACCCTTATAGAAAGCAGGCACCTTGCCAGTCAACTTCTTGAAGAAGCCAGAAGCCATATCATCCATAGACTGCTCATAGAATGGCTGCAATACCATGGTTCCAGACTTATGTTTCTCGTAAGCAGCCACATCTTCCTTGCTCATACGGTTGTTGACATAGCCATCCCAGAATGCCTGGTCATTACCAGCCTTGTACTCCTTGATGAGCTGCATGGTCTTCAAGCCACGATTACCCAATTTGCCAAACTCAGTCAACCAAGGACGGAGTTCCTTCATCAACAAGGCATTCTTGCAGTTTGCCTCCATCTGAGCAGGTGCATTCTTCACCTTTTCAAATTCCTTCTGCAAAGCATTGAACTCTGCATCTGTAAAGTTGTCGATGCGGAAGCTCTTGGTTTCCCATGATTCGATACGGCGATAACCGGTTTCTGTATCGCATGAGTGCATGGCGAAGGTGCGATAAGCATCGTGTGCCTCTGGAGTCAGATCTACCAGACCACGCTCCCAGTTGTCGAGCGGATTATAGTTAGCGATATTCCATGCATAGTCAGCTACACCGTAGAGAGCCAGCTTGGAAGCCTCACCATGCTCCATTGGGTTGCTCACGAAACCACAGAGATCCTTGTTGGTCAGGTCGGTCTGCAAACCGTAGGTAGGACCCTGCATGATGATATGGCGTGCATAATCAGTTACTGGGAAGTTCCACCAGTAATAAGCAGGGCGCTTGATACGGGAGTTCACCCAGTCGAGAGTCTCGCGGGTCAAGTCACTACATACGACATCACCTGTCCAGAATACATTGATAGATGGATCGAGGGTATTACCGAAGATAGCCAGAGAACCGGTTGGTTTTGGATTCGCCCAGAGGCGGGTATAATCGGTAGGACACATCACGAGCGGTGTAACATCGCCCTTAGCCTTCACAAACTCCTTAGCCAGGCGGTTCAAGAGTTCAGACTGCTTGACAGGGTTGGCACCCTCGCCGGAAATATCATCAAAGAAGATAGCGAAAGAACGTACACCGAGGTCGTACATCAAGTCGAGCTTGTGAACCAGGTTCTGATAGTCTTCCTCGTTCCACTTGATGTCCTGTCCCGGATGGATAGCCCATACGAAATCTACACGGTTGCGACGGCAAGCCTGTACGAGTTCGCTGATGTTCTTAGCCTCTTTCTCAGGATAAGGCAAGCGCCAGTTAGGGCAGCTGTGATAAGGATCATCCTTTGGACCATAGAGATAGGTGTTCATCTTGTTCTTTCCATAATAATCAATGAGGGAAAGACGCACCTGATGAGACCAAGGTTCACCATAGAAGCCCTCTACCACACCACGGTTTGGAAGATCAGGGTAGTCGTTGCAAGTGGTATAAGGCATCTGGCCCTTTGCCATCTCGCTGTTTACAATCTGACGCAAGGTCTGCAAGCCATAGAAAGCGCCACGCTCATCGTATCCCACAATCTGGATACCCTTGGCATCAGCCTTCAGGCTGTAAGCACCCGATACAGGCTTCACTCCTGCTTTAGCTGCAAGTTTCTCACCGAAATCGATGGTCAGGCGAATGCCCTTGGCGTTAGCGGTCAGGAACTTCACATCATCAGCAAACTTACCTTTCTTGTCAATCACCTTGACACCTTTCTGCAGGTCGAGTCGGTTAGCAGCATCCACATTCAGGAGATGTGGTGTAGGACTCACGATGAGTCCGTGATGATCCAGTTTCTTACCAGGAATCATGTGCACGTCTTGCTTTTCAGAACGCTGGCCGCTCAGGTCTTGTGCCTGAGTGCCCTGTGCAAAAGCAGCCATCAGGAGGGCTGCCATCAACATTTTTCTAGTCATAACGAATAGTTGGTTTAGGATTTATATTTATTAAAGTTTATATATTTACGAAAGCTTTTGCCCTTACAGGGCGCTTTGCTGATTGCCATTATAACCCAGGGTGTTGCCCTGGGCTAGGAGCTTCTGCCCTTTCAGGGCGTGCTGCTTCTAGAGGTTTGAGTCTTCAGGGCGTGCTGCTTCTGTAGCATTTGCCCCCTTCAGGGCGTGTGGGGCATTTCCCTAGAAGTGAAAGACGCTTTCTACATTCTTATTCGTCTGTTCAGCGAATTCCTCCTCACTCACTCCGTAGGCTTTCGCCAGAGTCTTGAGCACTTCTATCACGAAAGCGCTTTCATTGCGCTTGCCACGATAAGGCACGGGAGCCATATAAGGACTATCGGTCTCCAGGATGATGCGATTCATAGGAACCGCAGCCGGAAGGTCTTCTCTGAGATGACTGCTCTTGAAAGTAGAAACACCGCCGATACCCAGCACGAAGTTATCGAAAGAGAGAAGCTCTTCAGCCTCCTTCTGATTGCCGGTGAAGCAGTGGAACACGCCACCAGGCAGGTCTTTCTGATACTGACGAAGCAAGTGCACCATCTCGTTCTGTGCCTTGCGGCAATGAATCATCAGGGGGAGTCGGGTTTCTACCGACCATTTCACCTGTTCCTCGAATGCCTCCAACTGCTCCTGTTCAAACTCACGGCTCCAGTAATAATCCAGTCCGATTTCGCCAATGGCTATGAAATCGGAAAATTGCATCTTCCGGAGTTCAGCCAGCTGATCCTTCCAGTCTGCCTTCACCTCTTCAGGATGCAAGCCAATCATCGGATAGGCATACCCCGGATATTCCCGGCTCAGAGCCAGGACAGCGTGCGTGGTCTTCACGTCGATGGCAGGCAAGAACACCTTGCCTACCCCTGCTTCCCTGGCACGAGCGAAAGCTTCCGCTCTATCCTCATCAAACTCTTCTGCATCGAGATGAGTATGCGTATCTATTACTTTGAACATTGAACTTTGAACATTGAACATTGAACATTGAACTTTGAACTTTAAACTTGATGATTAATACTGGCGCTTCATCATTTTCTGTGCATACTTCGCCAACTCTTCCTTGCGATCAGCAGGTACATTCACAGCATCAAGATACTTCTTGCTCTGCTCGAAGTAATAGGCAATCTTATCCTGTGCCATCTTGTCAATACCGATCTCGTTATAGAGACGGGTAACAGAAGCCACCTTCTCATTGCGGTCGAATTCCTTGGCATCCACCCATTTCTGGAGTTCAGCACGCTGGGCATCGTTGGCATGGTTGAAGGCATTGATGAGCATGAAAGTCTTCTTGTTGGAAGTGATATCACCCCCAATAGCCTTACCAAACACCTTGGAATCACCATATACATCGAGGAAATCATCCTGCAGCTGGAAAGCCAAGCCGATCTGCTCGCCAAACTTATAGAGATTGTCAGCATCCTCAGCAGAAGCATCAGCCAGGATGGCACCAATCTTCAGGGCACAAGCCAGAAGCACACTGGTCTTGAGGCGAATCATCTCGATATACTCCTCTTCCTTCACATCATTGCGGTTCTCAAACTCCATATCATACTGCTGTCCCTCTCCAATCTCAAGGGCTGTAGTAGTAAAGAGCTTCATCACCTTGGCAAGATGCTGATCGTCGCACTGTGCCATTCTCTCGTAAGCCAACACCAGCATACTGTCACCAGAGAGGATAGCAGTATTGGCATCCCACTTCCTGTGTACAGTCTCATGACCACGACGGAGGTCAGCATTATCCATCAGGTCGTCGTGCAAGAGAGTATAGTTGTGATAAGTCTCAAGAGCTATCGCATTCATCAGAATCTTCTCAGGATCATTCTTAAAGAGATTGTATCCCAAGAGCATTAAAACAGGGCGAATACGCTTTCCACCTAAAGAGAGTACGTACTTCACCGGTTCGTAAAGCGACAATGGTTTACGATTGTATGGGAGATTTGCCAGGAAATCATTCACCATTACCAATAATTCTTCTGATGTCTTCATATCTATCATATTTCTAATTTATAATATCTGATTTATAATTTGTCTTGAAATTGAGTATTCAGTTATTTTATCTTTTATAACTGGAATACCACCGGAACAGCAATCATGGTACGGCACACCTTGTTCTTGTCCATACCCGGTTTCCATTTGGGCATCATCTTCATCACGCGGAGCGCTTCAGCATCAAGGGCAGCATCCACCGAGGTACTTACCTTGGTATTGGCGATGCTTCCATCCTTGTTCACGATGAAGGTTACCACCACCGTGCCCTGTACCTTGTTGTTCTGTGCCACCTGCGGATACTTCAGGTTCTTGGTGAGCCATTGCATAAATGCCGACCAGCCTCCCGGAAACTCCGGAATCTTCTGCACCACGGTAAACTTGATAGGAGCCTCAGCCTGTGTATCTGCCGGATCCACCGCCGTCTCAGGAGCCGCCTCCTTCACGTCAGCCCCTTCTACCACGCCCGAACCATCACCGATTAACAGCTTGCTGGTAGTAGTGCTGATCTTTTCCGGTGTCTTCTTGACCATTTGCTGCTCGGTAGGTTTCACCTCCTGGGTAATAGCCTGCGAGGCAGGTGCCTTCGCCATAGCCTCCGCACTCACCATATCTTTCTGGTCGGGCGGAGTTGACATTTCCATATCTTGCGAAAGATCTTCAAAGTTCTCTGCCCAGTCATCATCTCCCTGCGGATTTCTGGAATATTGCAATCCTACAAAAAGAAGCGTAAAGGCAATAAGGAGTCCCAGCAGGAAAAAAGTTACCCGCTTGTCCTCCAACTGTGCACGATCTGATTTCTTTATTTCCACAATATCTATTATCTACTATTTGCAGACTTGTTCACCCGTTTTTGGGGTCCAAACTGCAATATTTTACATTCTCTTTCGTTATTTTCTACGAAAACATTGCAAATTTACGTCTTATTTCTCAAAAAAGCCGTATCTTTGCCAAAGAATTAGATATTTTAAATGAAAAAAGTTGTTTTTTCCATTATATTGACGCTTTTTGCGACAAAAATGGGGGCTCAAGAGAGTCAGACGGGGTATAACTTCCTCCGACTCCCCGTCAGTGCCCATGCTGCAGCCTTGGGAGGCGATAACATCACCTTGATAGAAGATGATGCGGCACTTGCTTTCCATAACCCAGCCCTGCTGGCATCGGTGAACGACCGTACCCTCAACTTCAACTACATGAACTATATGAAGGGGGTGAATATGGCATCAGCTTCATTCAACCGCATCGCCGGAGAGAAGGCTTCGTGGGCGGTATCGGCCCAATATGTGGATTATGGCAAGATGAAGCAGACCGATGAGAACAACATCCAGATGGGTGAATTCTCGGCTAAGGATATCTGTCTGGCGGGTACTTTCTCCTACCTGCTCAGCGAACGCATCGTGGGTGGCATCACCGCCAAATTCATCACCTCGTATATCGGTGATTACAACTCCATCGCCATGGGAGTGGATCTGGGACTCAACTACTACGATTCGGAAGAAGAGTGGTCGGTTTCCGCAGTAGCCAGAAACCTGGGTGGACAGCTCAAGGCTTATGATGAAGAATACGAGAAGATGCCGATAGACCTACAGGTGGGTGTCAGCAAGCACTTCATCAATACTCCCTTCCGCGTTTCAGCCACCCTGGTGAATCTGAACCATTGGGATAAGGGTATCAGAAACCATGCGGTATTAGGTGCCGACCTGCTTTTGGGCGAAAGCCTCTGGGTGGGAGCCGGCTACAACTTCCGACGCCACGATGAGATGAAAATCGTAAACGGAGAAGATGAGACCAGCAGTCATGGAGCCGGATGGTCGTTGGGTGGCGGTATCAATCTGGAGCGCTTCCATCTCAACATCGCCTACGGCAAATACCATGTCAGCAGCAATAGTCTGCTGCTGAATATCGACTACAGATTATAGAATACGGATTATAGAATACAGATTTATAGAACAGATAAACTTTTCAGATTTAAAGACATGAAGAAGATTACAATAGCAATTGACGGTTACTCTTCTTGTGGAAAGAGTACCATGGCAAAGGATCTTGCCAAGGAAATCGGATATGTGTATGTAGATACAGGTGCCATGTATCGATCAGTTACGCTCTACGCCCTGCGCCACCAGCTCTTCGATGAGGATGGCAAGGTAAAGGTAGCAGAGTTAGAGGCTGAGATGTCCAACATCCACATCTCTTTCAAGTTCAACGCCGAAACCGGTCGCCCAGACTGCTATCTCAACGGTGAGTTGGTAGAAAAGGAGATCCGCTCGCTGGAGGTTTCCAATCACGTAAGTCCAGTGGCAGCCATCCCATTCGTAAGAGAGGCATTGGTAGCCCAGCAGCAGAAGATGGGCGAAGACAAGGGCATCGTAATGGATGGCCGTGACATCGGTACCACCGTTTTCCCTAACGCAGAACTGAAGATCTTCGTTACGGCAAGCTCTCAGGTAAGAGCACAGCGCCGTTTCGATGAGCTCAAGGAGAAAGGAATGCCTGCCGACTTCGAGGCAATTCTGAAGAACGTAGAGGAGCGTGACTACATTGACACCCATCGTGAGACCTCTCCTTTGCGCAAGGCTGATGATGCCATCACACTCGACAACAGTGAGATGACAATTCCGGAACAGAAGGAATGGTTGATGAAACAGTATCAAAAAGCCACAGAAAAGTAACAAAAAGCTACTTTGTCGTAGAAAACCTGCAGAAGACTGCAAAAATATATTAAAATTTCAGTTTAATATAAAAAAACTGCCATTTTAAAGAATTGGCTTTGCAAAAAAACGTTGTTTTATTTATCTTTGCAGACATAATGACAAGGTAGTAATGATATAGATTATAAAATTTGAGTTAATTACTGTTTTTTGAAGGTGATAAGTCCTCGTGAGAAGATTTATCACCTGTTTTTATTTGATGAGATGAATCATCAGATTACCTGTTTCTCTTTATGATAAGGTATCCTTGATGATTTTCTCCTTGCATTCTTCCATCAGCCATTTAGGAGTACTGGTAGCACCACAGATGCCTACGGTATTCACCCCCTTCAGCCAATCCATATTGATTTCTTCGGCACTCTCTATCTGATAGCTGTTGGCATTCACGCTCTTGCACTCCTTGAAGAGCACTTTTCCATTGCTGCTCTTTCTGCCACTGACAAAGAGGATGACATCATGCTTGCTGGCAAAGGATGCGATGTTTGGCATTCTGTTAGCCACCTGGCGGCAGATGGTATCAAAGCTCTTGAAGGTTGCACCCTCTACGATATGCTCCTGACAATACTCGATGATGCGATGGAACTCATCCAGACTCTTGGTGGTCTGGGAATAGAGATAGATATCTCGGTTGAAATCCAACTTACCTACTTCCTTCAGATGCTCTACATCCTCAAACTTCTCTACCACGAGGGCATGACTCTCGGTCTGTCCTACCAGTCCCAGCACCTCGGCATGTCCCTTCTTTCCGAAGATGACAATCTGCGCCTCCGGATTGCTCACATACTGCTTCTTGATGCGGCGCTGCAACTGGAGAACTACCGGACAGGTGGCATCAATAATCTCAATATTGTTCTTCTCTGCCAGCGCATAAGTCTCAGGGGGCTCACCATGGGCACGAAGCAGCACCTTCACACCGTGAAGCTCCTTCATCTCCTCATGGTCGATAGTGATCAGCCCTGCCTCATGCAGGCGCTCCACCTCCATGCCATTATGCACAATATCACCCAGGCAGTAGAGTGTACTGCCCTTTTTCAACTCTTCTTCAGCTTTCTTGATAGCAGTGGTTACGCCGAAGCAGAAACCACTACCATGATCTATTTCTATCTGCATTACTTTACATTTATTCTAATTACAACTTTGGCATTCTCCGGATCATTGGTAATCATGAGAATACGAGGATGCTTAGCACGCGACTTCTTCAGATCGGTAGCCACGGCTGTCACCTTCATCTTCACGGTCTCTCCCGGCTGAATCTTGCTCTTCTTCAACTGTACCTGCAAGCCCATGGTAAACATCTGCATGCTTCGGATATCCAAAACCGACTTACCCTGGTTGCTAACCAGGATTTCTCCCTTCAGCTTCTTCTTGCCGTTGAAGCTTCCCAGATTCAGATCGGTAGTAGAGAGTTCCACCTTCGGAGCCAGTTTCTTCTGCTCGGCAGTCAACTTGTCGAAACTTGGCAGGAGAACGGCAGAAACCACGATTTCCTTCTCTGGAGCAATCTTGTCACCAGGACGCTCACCCAGATAAACAGAAGTCTGATTCAAGCCGAAATCACGCAGCTTCTTCGAATCCAGCACGAAGGTAATCTCTGCAGAACGGTGAGGAGCCACCCTGGATGGCGAAACCGTCGCCTGGAGATAGTTAGGAAGATGCATTACCACAGGTTCCATCATCTCCTCTGTAGGATTGAAGATATGGATGCGCTGTACCGGACGGTCGCCACGGTTTACGTCATCAAACTCCACCTCCTGGACATCCGACTTGAGTTCGCCAAGCAGTTCATTATATGGGCCTGCGAAATCTACCACATTACTCACTACCCTACCACGCATGGAGAGGATAAAAGGTTCCTCCGATGCATTGCTATAGAGGCATATCTGCTTGTGGAAGGTGCCCATCTGCTTCGCATCATACACCGCCTTGACCAAGAAGCTGTCGCCAGGAGCCACACTGTTCTTCGGATACACAACCTCTGTACATCCGCAACTCTTATACACCTGATGGATGATCAGCGGTTTGCTGCCCTCATTCTTCATCAGGAACTCAGCGGTCACCGGCTTGCGGAATACTACCTGTCCACAATCCACGATCTCGTTCTGAGTACTTATCTTCTGTGCCGACGCAGACACCGTCAACAGCGATGAAAGCATCAATATATTCATTCGTTTCATACTATTCTATTCGTAATTATCAATCCTTATATTAATTATTAACTGTCATCTTATATGCCTCCGTACGACCTCCAAACTCCGGACTGTAGGTACACTCTGCCGTACAGGATCCCGATTGGTAGTCGCCCTTACGATCGACATAATATTCCATTTCTACGAAATGCTTACCTTTAGATAAACGATCAAAATAGAAATTTGTTGTATTATCCTTAGGAGAAACATAACATTCCATACCCCACTGGTAACCGCTCAGCTGATTGACAGGCTCCAGACAGGCTGCCCGCTTGTCCACAATCTTCACGAAATCGTAGTCACGGTCGGCAGTGATGATGAGTGTTACCTTCACCTTCTCTCCCACCTTCGCCTGCGCCTTGCCCCTGCCCTGCGATTCAGCAGGAACGATGACACGACGCACCTTGATGCCCGATTCGGCAGAGGCTATTTCGCTAAGCGGCTGCTTGAACTCTGCATACACGGCACCCCAACTGGTATAATCGCTTTTCTTGTTGATGCTCAGGGTAGATGCCTTACCCGCCTTTTCGGTCTTGACATAACCCAGCGTAGTAGAATCCTGCGGCATTGGCAACAGCTTGCCATCCAGTTTCAGCACGGCATTCTCAGCCTTTCTGTTCCAGTTGCTCTCATTGCCCTTCATAAAGGCATAGACGGCATCCACGGTGTTCACCGGCGTATCCCAAGACTGGGTACGCTTCGACATCAGGAGCCAGCGCTGCAGTTCCTCGATGGTCTGCTTGTCGTTCGGCTTCAGCATCTGCATCGCCTCTATCACGGATACCTGGGTTGGTATCTTATAGTTTCTCCAGCTGTACAATGCCTTGCGGGTATCGTAGTAGCGGCCCATCTCCTCGCGATAAACGGCATATTCGTTCACGCTCTGCAGATATTCGCCTGCCTTTTCGCGGTAATCGGCATTCTGCTGGCAGTTCTTGGCGAGCACCACGGCAGCACGCGCCTTACCATAGATGGTGAAATCGCCGGTCATCTTCGACATCTTTTCCAGGAGATAAGCCTTGTCTGCTTCCTGATTCTGCTTCATCTTTCTGCCATCCACCGAAAGGATGTAGAGATAATGCAGCGCCTGCTCGCTAGGACTCACCTTGTGCTTTTTCTCCTCCTGCTTCTTCATTTCTCTTACTTCCTGTGCTGTCTGCCAGGAGAGATAATTGATGGCGGAAGTCAGCATCTTGGCGGTAGATTTCTGAACGCCGGCAACGGCATTCAGACGAACCATCATTTCGGCTACCGACGTTGTCATGTATCTGCTGCCCTTCATTCCCTTCCACCAGGAGAAGGAACCGTCAGCATTCTGCAACTTCTTCAGTTTCTCCACCTGATTCTGCAAGCGAATGGTCTCCTGAGAGAGATTCTGCTGAGAATGATTTTCCTGAGAGAGATTCTGCTCTGTCTGTTTTTCCAGCGAGAGATGCTTCTGGACATGGGTGGTGATGGTATTGGCGTAAATGGCAGACATCAGCGAGATGGCATCCTCCTCATCCGGATTGCTGATAGACGGCAGCGCCTTGACCATCAGCCAACTAGGATTGTTGGTATATTCCACGGTCACCTTTGCATTCTCTGCTCCCTTCGCCTGCTTACCCTCCTTGTTCAGGAAAAGCCTGCTCAGGTCGAAACTCTGCTCGCCCTGTTGGTGCAGGGTGATAGGCAGGGTATTCACCACGAGTTCACGATTGCCCAAGACAGGCAGATAGTGCTGCTCGCCATCGCTGTAGCCATTGCCGGCTGCCACCACCTTATTAATATATACACCCTCTTTCAGACCTTGAACATCGAAGGAGACGGTAGCAGAACCCTCGGCATCGATGCGATAGCCCTGGGTCTTCTGCCAAACCACCTTCTGGGTTTCGGCATCCAGAATCTGCATGCGGGCATTGCCATTCACCTTCTTATCAGAAGTGTTGAAGAGTTTCACCACGATGGTACTCTTGTCGCCTTCACGCAGGAAGCGAGGCATGTTAGGCTGCACCATCACGGTTTTCTGAGCCACAGCCTCATCTACCAGACAGCCGTTTCTCATCTCCTTATCATGGGCCAATCCCATGAACTTCCAGGTTGTCACGCTCTCCGGCAAAGTGAAATTGATAGCCACATTGCCCTGATTATCGCTTTCCAAGGCAGGATAGAAGAAGGCGGTCTCGTTCAGGTTTTCACGCACCTGCACTTTGTCGAGGTACTGTCCTGCGTCTGAGCCAGAACCGCCGGCAAACTGCGGCATCTCTTCTACTGCATCAAAAACCTTGTTGGCAGATGGAGCAGCAGCTCCGACACGGGCCATCTGATTTCCACGAGATCTCATGACTTTCGCTTCATCTCGAACCAGCTCGTCTTTCACCATAGAATGCTTTTCCATACGAACAGCCTCAACAGTTCCGCCATAAGAACGTTCCAACTTGCTCAGTTGCATCGCTTGCATATAAGCATAAAAGCTAAAGTATTTGCCATCAAACTTATCCACATCCAACTCCTTTTCATCATAATACTTGGTAGGATAAGTACCAGCCAATCCCATCTTATAATACTTCAGATTGCTCTTCCAATAGCAGTCTGGCAACCACTGGCTGAATCCCAGCGACATTTCCCAGGTATGTTCAGCCAACTGGTCGAGCGACTTATCATAAAGCACACTCATCAGCTGTGCCTTGGCTGGCTTGCCGTCAGGAGTCGTCACATGCAAGGTCCACTTCTCCTTCTGTCCCGGAGTGAGACGGTCGCGGAAAGTCTTCCAGGTGATATTCAACTTCTTCTCCGGCAAAGGACGGGCAATGCTGATTTTTCTGGCATAGCATTCGCCGTTCTTCACGAAACTATAGTTGATCACCACACCCGAAGCATATTCCTCTCTGTAGGTGAATGTCAGGGTCACGATGCTGTCACCCAATTCCCAGGCACCTTTCTCCAGCAGTTTGTTGCCGGCGATGATGGAATAAACGATATGCGCTCCGTTTTCAGAAGAACCCACCTGCACATATACCGGCTTTCCATCATGCGGGAAGGTCTTCGCCGTCTGGTAATACCATTCGGTGGTTGGCTCCATCGGATGGGTATCCTTGATGCTGAAGAGGGTGAACTTCTGCTGCAGGGTATCAGTTCCGCAGATTGCCTCCAGCTGATGAACGCCGGATTTCCAGACATGGGCAGATGATGCTGAAGAAGCTGCATATTCTTTGATGGCAACCGGCGCATTCGCCTCAGCCACCTTCCATTCACCACCATCAATACGATATTTCAAATTGCTGGCAATCGGCATTCCACTGGCATTGCGGTAAGCGAAGGTCACCGTCTTCAGACTGT
>ULSS01012959.1_pt1 | contig 13097 bp, 10 predicted proteins | sample 1956901 | NCBI WGS metagenome assembly ULSS01 (sample SAMEA4835714, study PRJEB28245) | human gut metagenome | biome: gut microbiome; material: fecal sample | place: Denmark | collected 2008
AGCGGCCATCCTGACCCATACCACCTACTTCGAGAGTAGCCCATACTGGGTCACCAGTGAAGAGCTCGTTGTAAGAAGGGATACGGGCGAACTTCACCATACGGAACTTCATGACCAAGTGGTCGATGAGTTCCTGAGCCTCATCCTCAGTAAGAGTACCCTCGTTCAAGTCGCGCTGGATATAGATATCGAGGAAGGTAGAGATACGACCTACAGACATCGCAGCACCATTCTGAGTCTTCACTGCTCCGAGGTAACCGAAGTACAACCACTGAACAGCCTCACGAGCGTTCTTAGCAGGCTGAGAGATGTCGTAACCATACAACTGAGCCATCTCCTTCAAGCCCTTGAGCGCCTTGATCTGCATAGCAACCTCTTCACGAAGACGGATAACGTCGTCGATCATCTCACGGTCGCCCATGTTAGCGAGGTCGTTCTGCTTCTCCTTGATAAGGAAATCGATACCATAAAGAGCAACACGACGGTAGTCACCTACGATACGGCCACGACCGTATGTATCAGGCAGACCAGTGAGGATGTGGTTATGGCGCACGAGTTTCATCTCAGGTGTATAAGCATCAAACACGCCGTCATTGTGAGTTTTGCAATACTTGTGGAAAATCTCGTGCAACTTCTCTGATGGCTGGTAGCCGTATGTAGTACAAGCCTGCTCTGCCATCTTGATACCACCGTAAGGCATGAAGGCACGCTTCAAAGGCTTATCGGTCTGCAGACCAACTACCTTCTCCAACTCCTTGGTACCCTCGCCAATGTAGGCAGCACCGTAAGCTGTCAATCCTGAAACCACCTCGGTCTCCATATCGAGCACACCACCCTTGGCACGCTCTTCCTTCTGGAGCTCCTTCAACATACCCCAAAGGGTGTTGGTAGCCTGAGTAGGTTCTGCCAGGAACGACTCGTCGCCATCGTAGCTAGTATAGTTGTGCTGGATGAAATCGCGAAGATTCACCTCACTCTGCCACAAGTTTCCCTTGAAACCTCTCCATTCTGTTTTCATCATTTTCGTTTATCCTTTATTTTATAAGTTAATAAATATATATAATTGTACACACTGTCATTCTTCTAAACCAGTCAATTTCCACCTTATTATATATAGGCAAATCCCACCTTATTATATATAGTGGGGATAAAAAAAGCCCGAACACGTTTGTGCCCGGGTTTTTATACACCTTGTCCGCAAGGTGTCTGTACGTTGATGTTACCGATGAGTCCATTCCCACCAGCAGTATCTTTCTTGGCCTGATAGCCTATATTTATCGTCATTGACTTGATCATTCCTGTTATAATTTGATTTCGAGTGCAAAGATACGATAATAAAACGAGAAAAGAGAAGAAAACCCAAAGATTTTCTTCTCTTTCTCTTAAAATACCTATTATTGAGTATTCAAGCAGCGCAAATCAAGATATTTGTGCCACACCAATATTACATTTTCTGCAATTTCTTGAGATATTCAGAAGGAATCTCCCCATATTCAGCCTTGAAACAAGTGACAATGAAACGTAAGACAAGAATTGAACGTGTGTATAATGAGGACACTGGTTGGTTTGAGACCCGTGAGGTAGAGTTGAATAGCTACTCTTTTACAGATGATGATCGTATCATGATAGGTCGAGAGTATATGGAGAGTGGGCTCCCAGCAGAAGAAATCATCAAGAAATACTATATAAGCAGTCGTACAGTGCTATTTTCTTGGATGGATAAGTTTTTAAATGAAAAAGATTTGTTATCTTTGCCGCCAGAAGACCAAAACCGTGACGATATGGCAAAGACAACAAATGAACAGTTGAAAGAGAAAGATGCAGAGATTAAGCGTCTCCGCACGGCTTTGGAGTTAGAGAAGCTTCGCTCTAAGGCATTCTCCACCATGATTGATCTCGCAGAAGAAACCTTCAATATTCCTGTGAGAAAAAAATCTGGTACCAAACAGTAAGCTTGCTCCGCACAGAGTGCCAGAGCCAAGGTTTAGGCACTCTATGCGGGCTGTTTGGTTTCACCCGGCAAGCATATAATAAGCGCAATGTGTGCTATCTCTCGCTTATAACAGACCTGTATTCCCATAAAATCGTTGGATGGGCTGTAGATCCAACATTAGAAACTGTATATCCATTAGAAGCGCTTAAAATGGCATATAAAAGCATTGATGAAGAAACTGCAAAAGGACTCATTCATCACTCTGACAGAGGAAGCCAGTATTGCAGTCAGAATTATGTATCTATCCTAAAAAGTCATAGTTCACAAATAAGTATGACTCAAACAGGAGATCCTTTGGAGAATGCCATAGCAGAACGTGCAAACGGCATTTTAAAAACGGAATGGCTTTATAGAATGACAATCCCTACTCGTAAAGTATGAAAGAAGGAACTGACCAGGATTATTGCGTTTTATAACGACGAAAGACCGCATATGAGTATCGGTAATCAGACACCATCTGTTGCATATACTCAAGCGGGGCCACAGCAGAAAATGTGGAAAAATCCTTGGGAAAATTCTTCTAATTAGTTGAAAATGTGTATCTTTGCATTTGAAAGAATATCATCACCGTAACCTTTCTAGGGATAGCTCCTTAAAAAGAGTAACCTAGTTAGGTATAATGGGTATTCGCTGACAACCCATATAGTGATAAAATTAAAAATGCGTAACTCATTTAGTGATAAGAAAAATAGATAGTAACATATTTAGTTTAACCATCCTGAAGGTGACAACTTTTTCACGTATAAGACATCAAACAAAAAATTCTATTATGGCACATAATTATATGAAATACGGTGCTTTATCTGCATTGCTCATCGCCAGCATCAACATGCAGGCAGCACAGGAAGGAACAACCCGTTATACCATCCTTACCCAAAGCCCGGAGCAGCACATCCAGCACTTCGGTGCCAGCGATGCATGGAGTATGCAGTTTCTCGGTCTATGGTCAGAGAAACAGCAGGAGCAGATTGCCGACTGGCTCTTCTCTACCGAGAATGATGCCTTAGGCAAACCTAAAGGCATCGGCTTGTCTATCTGGCGATTCAATCTGGGAGCCGGAAGCGAGGAACAGGGAGAGGCTTCGCAGATTCAGCCGGGCACAAGAACCCAATGCTTTCTCAATGCTGACGGCACCTACGACTGGAGCAAACAGGCTGGACAGCGCAAGTTCCTCAAGCTCGCCAAGCAGAGAGGTGTGCCTTATTTCCTCGCCTTCTGTAACTCAGCACCCGTGTTCTATACCAAGAATGGACTCGCAACCAACACAGGGCGCGGCGGCACCATCAATCTGAAGGATGATTGCTACGGCAAATTCGGAAAGTTCATCGCCACATCTCTCAAAGGCATCGAAGAGCACGATGGCATCCACTTCAACTACATCAGCCCTATCAACGAGCCGGATGGACATTGGAACTGGACAGGACCGAAGCAGGAAGGAACCCCAGCCACCAACCGCGAGTTTGCCAAGGTGGCAAAGGAGGTAAGCAAAGCATTGGTAAAAAACAAGCTCAACACCGAGATTCTCATCAATGAGTCGAGCGACTATCGCTGCATGCTTGGCACTCACATGGCCGACTGGCAGCGAGGATACGAAATCAACTCCTTCTTCACCAAGGACAGTACGCAGACCTATCTGGGCAAGACCAAGCAACTCCTCCCTCTCATCGGTGCTCATAGCTACTGGACTAATACCCCTATCCCATACATGAGAGAAATCAGAATGAAGATTAGGGAAGCGTGTAAGCTGAAGAACATCAAGTTCTGGCAAACAGAACTCTGCATCATGGGCAACGACGAGGAGATTGGTGGCGGAACTCCTTACGACTTCTCGATGAAGACAGCCCTCTATGTGGCTCGTGTCATCCATCACGACCTGGTATATGCCAATGCCGAGAGCTGGAGCTGGTGGCGTTCTGCAGGCGGTGACTACCGCGATGGACTCATCCGCATCTACAGCAAGGATGGATGGAAGAGCGGCTGGGCAGTAGATTCCAAGTTGATGTGGGCACTCGGCAACTACTCTCGCTTTATCCGTCCAGGTGCCCAGCGCTTCGATATCGCTACAACTTCTGCCGACGGAAAGCAGATAGAGGAAGGCTACAACGACCCTTACGGAGTAATGTGTTCTGCCTATCAGAATGCCGACGGCAAATGGGTGATTGTGGCAATCAACTATTCTGAGGATGTGAAGCCTGTCAACTTCCAACTCGATAATCATGAGCAGAAAAACTGGCAGATGTATCGTACCAGTGACATCTCTGCCGAGAGTTTAGCGCCTGTTGGAAGTTGCGATGGAACTACGCAGTTGGCTCCACGAAGCATTACGACTTTTATGCAAAAATGATTGAAATAGTGTCTTTTTAACGAAAAATCCCCTTTATTGAACGATTTTTATCCTTCATAAAGGAGATTTTCCGTTATCTTTGCAAATGTTTTATCAAGAATACTAAAAAAATAAGTATAATGACAGTAACAACTTCAATCAAGACATTAGCCTTTGCCTCACTATTGGCACTGGCACCGGCTCAGATGATGGCGGCACAAAAAGGTGGCACCTTCACTACCGGCGACAAGACATTCCTTCTCAATGGCAAACCTTTCGTGGTTAAGGCTGCCGAGTTGCACTACCCTCGTATTCCTCGTGCCTACTGGGAGCATCGCATCAAGATGTGCAAGGCTCTTGGAATGAATACCGTCTGCCTCTATGTATTCTGGAATATCCATGAGCAGGAGGAAGGCAAGTTCGATTTCACAGGCAATAACGATGTGGCTGCTTTCTGCCGCCTCGCCCAAAAGAACGGCATGTATGTCATCGTTCGCCCAGGTCCATACGTTTGTGCAGAATGGGAAATGGGTGGTCTGCCTTGGTGGCTCCTCAAGAAGAAGGATATCCGTCTGCGTGAGCAGGATCCTTACTTCATACAGCGAGTAGAAATCTTCGAGAAGGAAGTGGGCAAGCAGCTGGCTCCACTCACCATCCAGAATGGTGGTCCTATCATCATGGTTCAAGTGGAGAACGAATATGGTTCTTACGGTAAGGACAAGCCATACGTAAGTGCCATCCGCGACATCGTCCGCAAGAGCGGATTTGATAAGGTGAGCCTCTTCCAGTGCGACTGGTCATCCAACTTCCTGAACAATGGTCTCGATGACCTGACCTGGACCATGAACTTCGGTACAGGTGCCAACATCGACCAGCAGTTCAAGCGTCTCGGCGAGGTTCGTCCGAATGCTCCTAAGATGTGTTCAGAGTTCTGGAGCGGCTGGTTCGACAAGTGGGGAGCCCGCCACGAGACCCGTCCTGCCAAGGATATGGTAGAAGGAATGGACGAGATGCTTAGCAAAGGCATCAGCTTCTCTCTCTATATGACCCACGGCGGAACCAGCTTCGGCCATTGGGCAGGTGCCAACTCTCCTGGTTTCCAGCCAGACGTAACCAGCTACGATTACGATGCCCCTATCAATGAATGGGGATTGGCTACGCCAAAGTTCTATGAACTCCAGAAGATGATGGCGAAATACAACGACGGCAAGAAGTTGCCAGCCGTGCCTAAGGCTCCGATGCAGATCATCAAGGTGCCAGAGTTCAAGTTTACCGAATACAAGCCTTTGAGCTATGGTATCGGAAAGGCGAAGGAAACCCATGCTCCTCAGTGCTTCGAGGATATGGATATGGGATGGGGTACCATGGTTTACGAGACTACCGTTCCTGCCATCGAAGGTACATCAACCCTGACCGGCGAGTTCCACGACTTTGCCCAGGTATATGTGAACGGAAAATATGTAGGCAAGATAGACCGTGTGAAGAATGAGAAATCACTCGAATTGCCAGCCATGCCACAGGGTGCACAGCTCACCATCGTGGTAGAAGGTATGGGAAGAATCAACTTCGGTCGTGCCATCAAAGACTACAAGGGTATCATCGGCAACGTAACCCTCACTACACAGAAAGAGGATTGCGAACTTGCCCTCACCCCTACCCGATGGAACAACAGCAGCATCGCTGATGATTACCAGACAGCTGTGAATGCACTCGCCATGCCAACCAACAAGATGCGTGGTCTCCTGACCAAGGCGGGTTACTATCGCGGCTACTTCAACCTGAAGAAGGTGGGCGACACCTTTATTAATATGGAGGCATTCGGCAAAGGTCAGGTTTATGTCAACGGGCATGCCCTCGGCCGCTTCTGGCAGATTGGTCCTCAGCAGACCCTGTATCTCCCGGGTTGCTGGTTGAAGAAGGGCAAGAACGAGGTGATTGTTCTCGACGTTGTAGGTCCTAAGGGCGAAGCAGGAAAGCCAGGTTCTACCGTGGCTCCTACCGCTTTCTGCCAGGATCATCCAGAGCTAGACAAGCTGAATCTCGAAAAGAGCAACAAGCACAACGAACCAGGTCATCGCATGGATCTCAATTCAGAGACTCCTGTATTGAAGGGCGAGTTCAAGGCTGGCAACGGCTGGCAGACCATCAAGCTCGACAAGCCTGTAACCGGTCGCTACTTCGCCATCCAGGCAGAGAGCAGCCAGAGTGGTGACAGCCAGATTGCCATCGCCGAGGTTTATCTCCAGGACGCACAGGGCAACCGCATCGACCGCAACAACTGGGTGGCTTACTACGCAGACAGCGAGAAGGGTAACTCAACTCTCGACAAGATGTTCGACCTCCAGGAAAGCACCTACTGGCAGACCGAGAAGGGCGCCAACTTCCCACATCTGGGAATCGTGGATATGGGTAAGGAGGTTACCATTTCAGCCTTCGAGTATCTGCCACGTGCCGAGCAGGGGGCACCGGGCAGCGTCAAGGGCTTTAAGCTCTACGTTAGAAAATAGAATGACTTTTTGTTTTTTTATACATTGATATGCCATTATGTGAATACTTTTGCGTACCTTTGCAGCAAAATACAAATACATTTTTTATGTTGACAGATATTGAAATAGCTAAATCAGTAAAATTGCGCCCCATCAATGAGGTTGCAGCTGAACTTGGAATCCATGAAGACCAAGTAGAGAACTACGGCCGTTACATCGCTAAGATTACTACGGACAAGATCGACACCAACAAGTTTAAGAACCATCATCTCATCCTCGTCACTGCTATCAGCCCTACCAAGGCAGGCAATGGCAAGACCACCGTATCTGTAGGTCTCGCCCTCGGTATGCAGAAGATTGGCAAGAAAGCTGTCGTTGCCCTGCGTGAACCATCTCTCGGACCTTGCTTCGGCATGAAGGGTGGTGCTGCCGGCGGCGGTTATGCCCAGGTATTGCCTATGGATAAGATCAATCTTCACTTCACTGGCGACTTCCACGCTATCACAGAGGCTAACAACATGATTGCTGCCCTGCTCGATAACTACCGTTTCCAGCACGAAGCTGAAGGCTTCAAGCTCAAGAAGATTCTCTGGCGCCGCGTGATGGATGTGAATGACCGTGGTCTCCGCCGCATCATCACCGGTATCGGTGATAAGAACGGTATCGAGACAGAGGCAGGATTCGATATCACTCCAGCTTCAGAAATCATGGCTATCATGTGTTTTGCAACAAGTGTTGACGACCTCCGCCGTCGCATCGACAATATTCTCCTGGGTATCACTGAGGATGACAAGCCATTCACCGTCAAGGATATGGGTGTAGGTGGCAGTATTGTTGCCCTCCTCCTCGATGCCCTGAAGCCAAACCTGGTTCAGACCACAGAGGGAACTCCTGCTTTCGTTCACTGCGGTCCTTTCGCCAACATCGCTCATGGCTGTAACTCTGTGATGGCTACAGCAGCAGCTCTCGAATATGGAGACTATGCCATCACTGAGGCTGGATTCGGTGCTGATCTCGGCGCAGAGAAGTTCTACAACATCAAGTGCCGCAAGACTGGTTTGCAGCCAGACCTTACTGTTCTCGTCGTTACTCTCCAGGCATTGAAGATGCATGGTGGCGTAGCTCAGGAAGACATCAAGAAGCCAAACGTTGCTGGTATGGAAGCTGGCTATTGGAACCTCGACAAGCATGTGAAGAATCTCCAGAGCTTTGGTCAGACTGTAGTCATCGCCTTCAATAAGTTTGCTACTGATACCGATGAGGAAATCGAGGTATTGCGCAAGCACTGCGAGGAGATGGGCTGCGGATTCGCTGTCAACAGTGCCTTCGCCGAAGGTGGCAAGGGTGCAATGGAGTTGGCAGAGCTCGTTGTGAAGACCATTGATGAGCATCCATCTGCTCCTCTCTACTTCACTTATGATGACGATGAGCCTGTAGAGAAGAAGATCGAGGATGTTGCCTTCAACCTCTATGGTGCCGGCAGCGTAACCTTGAGCGATTCTGCCAAGTCTATGATCGAGGAAATCAAGAAGTTGGGTGCCGAGAAGTTCCCTATCTGTATCGCCAAGACTCAGTATAGCTTCTCTACCGATGCCAAGGCATACGGTCCTACAGAAGGTTTCGAGCTCCACGTTCGCGACATCACCGTGAATATGGGTGCCGAGATGATCGTAGTCATCGCGGGTCCTATCATGCGTATGCCAGGTTTGCCAAAGAGCCCACAGGCTGAGCGCATCGATGTGGTGAATGGTGAGATTACAGGTCTTTCATAAATACGATAAAAGGCTGCTTCCCGCTTCGGGAAGCAGCCTTTTTTAATCTTATCTCATGCTGAATTCACAACCGCAATATAGCTGGTTATAGAATTCATTCTGTTTCAGCAATTCTCCTCGCCGGTTCTGCAAACCGCCCTTTCTCCAGTTCATATCCCACCACTCTACATCCGGGCATCCTTCTACCGCAATATGTCCTGCGGCATCTATCTGCTTGATGTTCTTCCATCTCGATGAAGCCAGCGTGGTGGTAAGCAGATGGAATCCATGTTCCTGGGCATACCTGGCAGCATGGGTCAGACGATATTGGAAACACACCGAGCAGCGGCTTCCCCGCTCCGGTTCCTTCTCCAATCCCCTGATGGTAGCCAGCCACTCCTCATGGTCATACTCATCCTCAACATAAGGCACCTGCTGCACCTCCAGGAATCTCATCAGCTCGTGCTTGCGGATATCGAACTCCTGCTGCGGATAGATATTGCTGTTGCTGAAATACACGGTTGGCTTCATGCCATTGCGAAGCATACACTCTACGATAGCCGATGAACAGGGTGCACAACAGGCATGCAGCAACACCGACATTCCTTCAGCCTTGCTTCCATCCGGGAGAGTAAGTTTCACGAATTTATATTGTTCTTCTACGGGAATCTTCATTTTACTTTGAACTTTAAACTTTGAACTTTATGATGAGTATTCTTGGCGAATATCTTGCTTATTTCTTATTATAAAAGTGAGCGGAAAAAGCGGGATTTCGCTTTTTGGGGCAAAAAAAACAAATGGAGTACAGTCTCTCGACACCCCCCATTTGCCCAAATATATGCGAAAACTGATGCAAAGATACGATTAATTTTTGAGTTACCAAATTTTTAAGCGATAATTTTTCATCAAAATGAATAAATATCGATTTTTTAACCAAAACTTAACAGTTTGCATCAGCAAATTAACGTTTTTATTCAATTCTTCGGGAACTGTGAGATGTCTGACTACCAGTCTGTTTTCTAACCCAAATCACGTTTCAGGGTGATGACCGTCATCTCCGGCCAGGCACCTAGTCGGAAAGGGAATGATCCGCCCAATCCGGCAGAAACATAGAGCAGCTGCCTGCCCAGCCAGTATTCTCCACCCCACTCCTTGAAAGCCATGTGGGCAGGAGTGAAGTTACCTATCTTCAACTGTCCGGCATGGGTATGTCCCGCCAGGGTCAGATGAACTCCGGTCTTCTGTACTTCCCTTCTCCAATGGTGCGGATCGTGGGTAAGCACTATCTTGAAAGCATCCTTCGCCACTCCCTTCATCGCCTTCTTCAGGTTACTGCGATTGGTAAACGGAGGCTGTCCGGCATTCTCCACACCGATGATTTCTATCGAAGCCATACCGTGCGATACCGTAAAATGCTCGTTCATCAGCTGATGCCATCCCATCTCATTCTGCAACTGGAAGAGGAGCCGGCGGTTCTTTCTCAAAGCACTCAGACTATGGTTGGTATTATATTCGCAGTAATCGTGGTTACCCCAAACCGAGAAGATACCATCAGGAGCATGCAGCTTCTTCAGATCTTCCACATAAGGTTCCACCTCATCGGCAGCATTGTTCACCAGGTCGCCGGTAAAGAGCATCATCTCCACCCCCTCAGCATTGGCTCTCTCCACCACCTTTCTCACAAAGTCGGCACCCTTCGGAAAGGTACCGAGATGCAGATCCGTAAAATGCAAAATCTTATAGCCATCGAAGTAGGGAGGCAGGTCGGCAGAAGAATAAGTCACGTATTTCACCTCCAGTCGCTTCCATCCCTCCACGAATCCATAGAGGAACCATCCCATCACCGCCAGGGCAGGCAGAATGGCGAAGAACCAAGGCATGAGGAATTCGAAGAGGATGAATACCACCTTCGGCATCACAGAGAAAAGGATGAGAGAGAAAAGCACTCTCACCGATATGCGATGAAACTTGCCCAACTGCAGTCCCACCTCAGCCAGGATGATGAGCAGAGAGGGAATACACCAGAGGATGGTTAGCGGCAGAGGCCACTCTCCCACTCCGATATGCCACAGCCAGGCATCGGGCACCAGTGTCATAGCTCCGATGCCTACTATATACATAAGTGATCTGAAAAACTTCTTGATAACCTTATTCATCTACCTATTTCTATTAAGCTATTCGCTGCATCCCCAGTCAGGGCGCAACAACTTTCTGCAAAGGTAGTGTAAATTGAAGACACTACAAAATAAATGGGAATCTCAAAATTACATTTAACTTTCTTTTGCCAAATCAGAAGCAAGATTTCGCATCTTCGGGCATTTTATAGACAGAAAGATTTAAAAAGAAAAAGTTATGAGAAAGATCAATTTTAAGAAAATCGGGCTCGCAGTAGCCCTGCTGATGTCAGCATTCACCTTCCAGTCATGTGATACTGATGATGATACCAACTGGGATCAGGTTTTACCTAATGCCCTAGTAACTGTCAAGCAGAATGCAGATGCCTGCTACCTGCAGTTGGATGACAACACCACATTGCTCGCCAAGAACCTCAAGACTCCAGTCTTTGATGGCAAGGAAGTTAGAGCACTCGTCAACTATACAGCTACCGATGAGAAGAGCGACAAGTATTCTCAGGTAGTATATGTCAACTGGATTGACAGCATTCTCACCAAGAAGCCAGCACCTTATCTCTCTACTCCGGCAGAGAACGATGCGAAGTATGGCAATGATGAGGTAGATATCGTTCGCGATTGGGTAACAGTAGCCGAGGATGGTTATCTCACTCTCCGCTTCCGTGCTCTATGGGGCGGTCAGAAGCCACACATCATCAACCTTCTCACCGGTGTAAACCCAGAGAATCCATACGAGGTAGAGCTTCGTCACAATCAGAATGGTGATGCCAAGTACCGTGTAGGCGATGCCCTGGTAGCCTTCAACCTCAACGATGCCCTGCCAGACACCAATGGCAAGACTGTGAAGCTCACCATCCGTTGGAAGTCGAGCAATGGTGACAAGAAGGTAGATTTCAACTACTGTTCGCGCAAGGCAATCACCAATGCCAAGCAGCTGGACGGTTACAGCCAGACAAGCAAGGCTATTAAGTAAAAGACAGATAAAGTAAAACGCCTATCCCCTGATGCTTCTCTTCAGAGAATCCATCAGGGGATTTTTTATGCTATCGAAGCAAAAGCAGAGATGGTACTATTCACGATGCCTTGGATCCGGCTCCGCCACCATTGCCGGTTTTTCTTCCGGCAATTCATATCTTCTGATATGATGATCTTCCAGGAAGATATGGTTCAGCGTAAAGGCAAGCGACTCCAGCGTCTTCTCCCTGACAGCCGGTTTCAGTTCACATTCCCAGATGACGATGGTATGCCATCCCATTTCTGCCAACCGATGCAGCACCTCATGGTCCCGTTCCCGGTTCCTCCTGATTTTATCCTGCCAGAACTGGGTATTCGATTTCGGCACCACATAATACTTGCATCCTTCATGTCCATGCCAGAAGCATCCATTCACCAGAATGCAGGTACGATACTTTCTGAGCACAATATCCGGTTTTCCCGGCAACCGTGGATGATTGAGCCGATACCTGAATCCCCTAGCCCACAGGAACTTCCTGACAAGAATCTCCGGTTTGGTATCCTTGCCCTTGATTGCCGCCATATTATGGTGGCGCTGTTCTATGGTCATTTTATCTGGCATGCGCTTTATTTATTAAGACATCTTTTTTCTAATCTAATCCCCCCAATCGATACAAAATTAATCTTTTCTCACGAAAACACAAAAGAAATCCCCCAAAAACTTTCATGAAAGAGAAATATTTCTTAAATATGATTTTGAGCTGGCTATTTGATTAATTAATTAACGTGTCCAATTTTTATTGGACACTAATGATGTTGAATGTTTAATTTTCCCACAGATAACACAGATTATCACAGATTTTCTTTGTGAGAGTTGATGTGTATAAGACCGTAGCTTGCAACGAAGAGAATCCGTGGGATCCATGAGATCCGTGTGGGACTTCTCTTTCGGAATCACAATGCAAAGATACAACATTTCTCATTCCCAACTCACCGATTCTCAATGTTGCTCCACGATACTCATCGATTATCACTGATAAATATCAGGGTTCTCCCAAATGGAAGAAAATATAGGATACTTGCAGGGGATTGAACGAACACGAATCTCTCGAATCTCACGAATCTTTTGAGACTTGCGATTTTTTCGTTCTCAAGCCCCTTATTCGTGTAATTCGTGCAATTCGTGTTCAAAAAAACCGATAAGAATTCGTGTCAAGAGAAATATCTATTAGGGTTATGCTCCATAAGTATGATACTTAGCCATCGTAACCATGATACTTAGCTATCGTAACTATCTTGTTTACGCCAGACTTACCCTACCCACCCCTAGAAGGGTAGGTCGGGGGCGGTATTCTGCTGGGGCTTGCTGTTGTTTGCAACGCTCTCCAAATAAGAGTGAGGGTGAACACTTGGCAATGAAGTCGGTGAAGGGTGAACCCCGATGCCAACCTTTAGCGT
>ULSS01031677.1_pt1 | contig 13068 bp, 8 predicted proteins | sample 1956901 | NCBI WGS metagenome assembly ULSS01 (sample SAMEA4835714, study PRJEB28245) | human gut metagenome | biome: gut microbiome; material: fecal sample | place: Denmark | collected 2008
ACAAATCACAAGAATGTACTTGACAAAAACGCCTGTTGCATATATAATATTCAAGCACTTAAAAGTGTACCTGTTATGCGCTTGTAGCTCAGCTGGATAGAGCATCTGCCTTCTAAGCAGAGGGTCGGGGGTTCGAGTCCCTCCAAGCGCGCCAGTTAATATGGTGGGTATAGCTTAGTTGGTTAAAGCGCCAGTTTGTGGCACTGGAGACCGTCGGTTCGAATCCGACTATCCACCCCACTTTCTAAATCTGCAAGATATTTCTCTTGCAGATTTACGTTTATTAAGGTATAATTTTAAAAAAGTAAATATTGGGGTGTCGTCAAGCGGTAAGACACAGCACTTTGACTGCTGCATTCGTAGGTTCAAATCCTGCCACCCCAGCCATCAAGAGGCTACAAAAAAGATATAGCCCAAGGGAACCCCGATTTTATCGGGGTTTTCGTCATTTATATGGCAAAATTTCACTAAACAATTTCGTAGATATAAAACCGCCGTTTTCCATTTGTGTATGGATTCGAACTCTAACATAACACCTCGTAATTATTACATAAACGCACGGATATTAAATTCTGTGCGTTTTTTCATATCTATTTTAACAAAGGAGAATATATGCTACAGAAAGAATTAGCCAAACGCCTCAAAGCTCGGTACGACACCAAGATGGACGGCAACGAATGGATGGAGGTGCCCTCGGACGGCATCCCCCTCTGCCGGATAAAATACAACGGTCAATTTCTAAGCAATATGAATTTGAAAAGAGCTCAACTAAAAAGTTCTCTGAATTATTAAATAATACGGTTAACGAAATACGATTATATACAGATAAAACCGTGGCTGTTGTTCTTCGAAACAGACAGTACATAGGAAGAAAGAAAATATATAATGGAACAGATTATATCTGCAGCTCCGAAAAAACAGTACGAATAATTGAGCCGACCATCCCGATTAACGAAAACATAAAATTAAATTATCGCCTTCTTCGAGTTGCCGCTTATTGCCGAGTATCTACCAAGCAGGAAGAACAACTCAACAGTTACGAAAATCAGGTGGGACACTATACGCACCGAATCAATTCCGAAAAAGATTGGCAACTGGAGGGAATATATACCGATAAAGGCATCTCGGACACAAGTGTAAAAAAACGTGATGAGTTTAACCGAATGATGTGCCGTTGTAAACAAGGCAAAATAGATATGATTATCACAAAATCCATTGCACGATTTGCAAGAAATACTGTTGACTGCTTGAAATATGTACGAACGCTGAAAGATTTGGGCGTTGATGTGTATTTTGAAGAACAGGGAATCCACAGTAATCAACCCGGTGCAGAATTCTATATAACAAGCGAGTCGGAAAACATCAGTGCAAATGTTAAATGGGGTAAGGCACAAAGTGCAAAGGAAGGCAAAGTAAACTTTCACTATCAAAATTTTTCTCGGATACCGTAAAGGAACAGACGGAAAACCTGAAATTGTACCTGAGGAAGCAGAAACAATACGCCTCATATATGGTTTATTCCTTGCGGGTAATAGCTTGAACGGTATAGTTCACGAACTCGAAAAACGGGGAATATTAAGCCCGGCAGGAAAAGAAAAGTGGCAGCTTTCAACGGTTCGGTCTATTCTCTCTAACGAAAAATACAAAGGCGATACAATAATAAACAAAACATATATAACCGATTGTATCAGCAAAAAAGTCAGGGCAAATAACGGAGAACGACCAAAATACTATGTTGAAAACAGCCACCCGGCAATTATTGATTCCGCAACATTCGGCAGGGATCAGGAAGAACTTGCGAGACGATCAGGAAAGCATAAAGTAAAACAGGTCGGCACAAAAACCGAGCAGGGAAAATATTCAAGCAAATATGCTTTAACGAAACTGCTTATTTGCGGAGAATGTAAAACGCCGTATCGCAGATGCACCTGGACAGCAAGCGGTAAAAAGAAAATTGTATGGCGGTGCATTAACCGCCTTGATTACGGAAAGAAATACTGTCACAACCCACCTAGTATTGAAGAAAGTGTACTGCAAAAGGCAATTATGGAAGCAATAATGAAAATTGCCATACAAAATACGGATGTTATGAACACGCTAAAACTGCATATAGGCATGGGTTTAACGGGTGAAAATGAAGAAGATAACATTCTTGACATACAAGTGAAAATTGCCGAAATCGATGCCGAATTCAAAAGGATGCTTGACTGTGTATCAGCCGAAACTATGGATGCGTTAGATGATGAAAAGGCAACAAGACTTATGAATGAAAAAAGCGAATTGCAACAGCAGCTCGCCCATTATGATAGTTTGCAACAACAAAGAGAAAATACAAAATCAAGGCTTGATGACATATGTACAATACTTGACGGATTAAAAAATCACCCTATGAAATATGATGACCAACTTGTTCGGCAATTGCTCGAATGTGTGGTGATAGAATCCAAAGAAAAGATAAAAATTATTTTCTCCGGCGGAGTGGAAGTGGAAGAGGAACTGAATTAGATATATTAACTGATTTTAAGTCTTCTATATATTTAATCAATATGAATAATCATCACTTTATTAAATGTAATTGGATATATGATATAATGAAAATAATATTATGTTATTTCGAGGTATACAATGAAGATTTTAATGCTTTCTGATTTCCATATAGGAAATGAAAACTTTGATATGCATAAAAGTTTTCATTTCATTGATAGAGCCTATGAGGTATGGCGAATATTCTGCTGCCGTTGGTGCTGCAACGAGCTGCTTTAATAAAATATAATTAATTCTATTTGAATGGGATTATTAAAACTAACATATACTCGCATTAAAACATTTTCAATAGTTTACCTATATTAGTTTGGCTTATATATTATGAAATTAAAAGAAGGTATTTTAATAAATATGCAAAATTTTCTAATGAGTTTTAAAATTATGGTATATTTACTTATACCTATATAAAATAATTAGATGACACGTAAAATTATTCAAGAGAAATCATTTTGCATTTATACCCACTTTCACGCTGCAAGTGTTTTATTATAGTGAAATTTAAATTTATAAAAATGCAATAAGATTTGCCCGACTTCATATAATCGTTAGTCATATTTTTAATTATTGCATTTAGTTATGCGAAAAACATTGCACTTTTGCATTAAAATTGTGCAATTTTGTATTATATATTGACAAAATATGTAAAATATGTTATTGAAGTTATATAAAAAACGAAGTGTTAAAAGAAGTGAATTATATGAATATACCACAATATTTAAAATGGATTATTGAAGAACAAGGTGTTGTTTTTAATGACGGTATACCATTAAACTCCTATAAAATCACATACGATATTTCTGATGAAGAGACTTTAAACCAGTGGGCGTTACATATAAGGAGACATTATATACAAGATAATGAATTAGAAGAAAGTCTAAAAGAACTACCGTATTCTAAAGAAGAATACCTAAAAACATATAAAATCCCCCAAAGAGGTGGTCAGGGTTCAGTATCCAGATCGGCAGATATCACAGAAATACTTGTTGCAGATATGTTACAGTTTCTTATGAACTATGAGGTGCCAAGAATCAAACAGCTTAATCGTTCGAATAAGAATTTATCCGAGCATGGTACAGATGTTATTGGATTTAAATTTGAAAGTTCTGTAGATGAGCCTAGTCGAAAAGATATATTGATAGCTACAGAGGTAAAAGCAAATTTAAGTGGAACCAATTTCAACACAATAAAAAAGGCTGTAAATGATTCAAAAAAGGATAATTTTCGAATTGCAACAACATTAGATTATTACAGGCTAAAATTAAAACAGTATGGTGATGTTGACAACGCAAGAAAAATTTTGCGATTCGAACGTAAAAGCGAACTTCCTTATAAAACCATTTATAATGCGTTTGCAATAACTAGTCTTGATGTTATTGATGATAATACTATAATTCAAATTAATGGCTCAGACTTAAATTTAGAATTAAATCAAAATGTTTATTTTGTTCATGGAAAAGATTTGATGGAATTAGCACACAATGTATATGATAGGTGTAAAGAATAATGAAAACTTCAAATTTAACACAATTATTATTAAAATACCAAAAAGCAAAAGCAAAACTTACGGAGTTTGAAATTGACAAACAAGATTATCCGAAATTTAGAGCAGATTCAGAGGATTTGTTTTATTTCACAATTTATATTATTTCAAGATATTCTGAATGCATAGTTTGTGGAGATGAAACTACCGCTTCGAGTATAAAAGAAAATTTAGAGTTGGTATCTCAATATTACGATGCTTGTTTTAATTCTAAAGATAATAAAGAATACTCAAATGAATTTTTACTAATAGGATTATCAGCGTATTTTCTTTCAAATGACTTTGGAAGTGCAAAAGTTTTATGTAAAGAAATAGAAAAAGAATACTTTTCGCAAGAAAGTCCACAATACTTGATTATTGCAATTGTTGATTATTTACTAAACTCCACTGAAATATCAATAAAGACTGATAATCAAACTTTATTGGATTTAATTACACACTTTGTTGATTATTTTCATAATGGAAATGGTTATGATTCTATAATGGATCTTGTATATAATTACAAAAATCAGGTTGAATTGCAAGAACTGGTATTAGATAATATTTTTATAAATGTGCTAATAGCTATACTTATTATCACAAAACAAAATTCAGCTTGGGAGATAATAAGATATTCTAATGGTTATAATACATATGATTTTATAAAGTATTTTGGGAAAAATGATGCTATTAAAATTTTTTGGGAAGCCCAAAAGATTATCGCTGAATCGGGAATTCTTAATGGTAAAAGTGGTATTGTTCAATTACCAACGGGCGTCGGCAAAACAAAGAGTCTTGAATTAATAATTGAAACCGGAATTATATCTAATAGAGTAAAAAATACAATTGTTGTTTCACCTTTACGAGCCCTTTGTAATGAAATAACTGATGATTTAGCCCAAGCGCTACAGGATGAAATTGTTATCACTCAATTTTCGGATATTTTACAAACGGATTTTGATTTGGAGTTTTTATCAAATGATAATAACAATGTTATTATTTGCACACCTGAAAAATTAAATTATGTTTTATATCATCAGTCAAACGTTTTTGATTTAATTGATTTGATAGTTTTTGATGAGGCTCATATGTTTGACGATGGTAACAGAGGGGTGAATTTTGAATTACTCATTTCAGAAATCAGAAGTAGAATTAATTTTTCTGAAAAGCAATTAGTCATGCTGTCTGCTGTTTTACCTAATGCTGAAATCATTAAAGAATGGTTATTTAATGATCAAGGCGTATTGGCAAATAGCAAAACATTAAAAGGAACGCCCAAAACTCTAGGCTTTGCTTCTCGCACAAAAGATCTGCATTATTTTACTAATGATTTTGATGAAGAAGATTATTTCGTTCCTAAAAGCCTAGAAATCACAACTCTAAATAAACTTCCTCGAGAACGTAAAAATAGAGTTTTCCCCGAAGCAAATAATGCAAAAGATATTGCTATTTATTATTCTGTAAAACTCTGCCATAATGGCGGCATTGCAATCTATGTAAATAGAACCGATTCGGTATCAACTGTAATTAAACGTATTATAGAATTATACAACCATGGATATGACTTATCTGAAATCATTCATAACAGTAATCTCGAAGAAATACAAAAAATCACAAGGCTGTTTGCAGCTTATTATGGAGAAAATCATATTTTTACAAAGGCAAGTAAATTGGGAGTTTTTCCACATTATTCAAGATTACCTAACGGTTTACGAATAGCAATTGAGACTGCATTTAAGGAAAGGTTTATATGTTTCGTTGTATGTACTTCAACTCTTGCTCAGGGAGTAAATATACCTATAAAGTACTTATTTGTCACAAGCAATAAATTTGATTTTGATAATATGAAGGTCAGAAATTTTCAAAATTTGATAGGCAGAACTGCTCGTTCTGGTATGTACACATCAGGAGATGTAATTATAACCGACCCGAATTTCTTTGATAAAAAGAACAATCACGACGAAAACTATTACGCTTGGCAAAGGTGCAAAGAATTAGCAAACTCAGAATATTCTGAACCTTGCAGCAGTTCTATTTTAACTTTAATTAACAATCTTTATATTGACCATACATATTGTTTTAATGGAGAAGATAATGCAAAATACATAATTGATCACTATAAAGACTGCAATGATGTTATAGAAGAATTATATAAAACTTTGTTATCTGATTGTGATAGTGAAATTCAAAGGGAAAATTTAAGTACTAAAATACAAGAAATGAAATTTGCGATTCAGTCTATTGAAAGTTATTTGTGTTTTGCATATTCGCAAAATAACAGTGTTGATATTTCAATGTTGAGTGAAACAATATGCAAAAACACTCTAGCATTCCATATAGCTGATAAACAAAAAAGAACTGTTTTATTGGAACTCTTTAAGGTGATTTCTAATAAAATATCGGATCTTCCATATGAAAGACTTAATCGATATGCCACCTCTATGACTGGAATAACAACATCAAGCAAAATTGAAAATTGGATAATTGAAAACTTTAATATTGATTTTGAATATGATTATAATGATTTAATAGAATTAATAATTAGGTGTTACAAATCAGTCTGCAGTTCAAAATATTCTGAGGAACTATTGAGAAAAATTGCATGTATGTGGGTAGATGGAAGTCCATTATATAAAATAACTTCTGATACTGGTTGGTCATTCAAAGATGTTGAAATAATATGTATGAAAACTCTTTCTTATGATATGAGTTTTTTGGTTGGCAATATTATAGATATTGTAGAGTGGAAAGATGAAAACGCAAATTATATAAAGTTAGCTAAACTACAAAAAATGTTAAAATACGGAGTTGATAACTCAACACAATTATTAATTTGCGATAGAGTTGTAAATGATAGATTCATCTCAACGATTATTAGTTCTTTTATTGGAATACAAAATAATTCTAACGAGTTAAAGCGACAATTATCAGTGCATAAGGATATAGTCTTTAATGCATTAGAAGAGTATCCAGCAGTATTTAAAAAAAGAATAAAACAAATAATAAAGTAAAGGATTATGAAAGGATCATGGTATGAATACATACAAAATACAAAGTCCCTTATTGTTAACGGCTATTTTTGGTAAGACAAATTGCAAACATTTACTTTCTGGATGTAATGGTTACTTAAATTGCGATTATAATAATATCGGTAGAGGATTCATAGAATTTTGCATTTCCAAAATATTTAATATACACCGTATACCCGGATTTGAGCAGTTTTACCTAAAAACTGGAGCAAGTTTGGAATTTTTAAAAGCGTATAAAGGATTGTGCGAAGAGGATATAAATGATGCTTGTAACGAGATTAAAAAAATATATGATTTTACACAAAGTAATTTAACCAATTCGGTAAAATCAAATACGATATCGTTACGACGACACTTAAATCCGTTTGAGGAAGAATACGTTGCAAAACAACTTGAAAATCCTAGTGTGGAATCAATTGAATTACCTATTAATATACTTAATTCCTATACTTATGACAGTGCTGAGTTTAAGTATCGTAGTAAAATTGATGTTGTTAGAGAAATTGATACAAAAAAAATATTGATGGTTGATGAATATATCCAAGATCCTTTCTTATGCTGTAATTCAATAAGAGACGATGAAAGAGAAGTATGGGTTATAGAAGAAAATATGTTTGGCTTGATAAAAGTAAACAAAAATTGTTTTTATGTGGATAAAACATTAAAGTTACCAAAAGTTGAAAATCATCAACAATATTACTTTCAAACAAATAATAGTGATGAAAAGTCACTTTTTTACAATAAATCAGATATTATTCCATTGCCATGTGAATATGACAATATTACAAGATTATTGATTAAGAGGAATAAAAAGAAAATAAATAAATTGTACAAGTACAATGATATATAAAATGGCAAAAATATTATTACTGCATAAAATGAAAAAATATTTTCAAAAACCTGAACAACTTAATAAATCGTAATTTAGTAGATGTCACATTGTCTCGGACAAATTAATAATAGACTGTATAAAATGTTTTAATTGTTTTTTTATGGCACTTTGGGGCTATGCTTACAAATGCACAAGAAGTAATAAATAAAAGGTTGAAAGACAATTTCTCAAACCATGCATAAGCACATTTACGAAGTATTAATCTATATTTGCAGTTAATATTATTAATTTTTTACTGGTCACTACAATCTATTGGGATTAAATCTTAAAAATATTAGAAAAATCAGATAATGATAAGGGACAAAACAAACATATCATCATCTAAATGAAAGCCATGATAAATATGCATAAAGAACTACAAAAACTAATTAAAGAAAACCCTAACAATGTTTTATTTCTGTGTGGTGCAGGTATATCTTTAGATTATCCTACTTCTTTACCAACAGTTAATAAATTTATTTACGATATTCTTAAAGAGTGCGGCATATCTGATAAAACAATAAATATGGTTTTTGAACAATTTGACAAAACAAATTACAGATTTGAATCACTGGTTGATGAAATTAGAAAAACATGTGATGCTAATTTGGTATTAACGAAAATATTCGATTCATCTACATTCAACAAAACACATCATTTTTTATCTTTAATGCTAAAAAATGGAGCATCAATTATTACAACAAACTTTGACACCTGCATCGAGAATGCTTGCATTTTTGAAAATTATGAAATAAATAACCGTTTTGTATATAACGATATTGATTTAACTAATATAGAAAAACCGATGACGAGTGCTCTTATTAAGATACATGGAAGTCAACCGTTAAAAGAAGAAGGTGCAAGTGAATTAGTTGTTACTATAAAAGCTTTGGCAAAAACAGAAAAAGCATTTAAAGCACTTCCCAATTGGCGTAATTACCTATTGAATTTGATTTCCAATAAAACAGTAGTCGTAATGGGATATTCCTGTTCAGATGACTTTGATATTGTACCACTATTAGCGGAATCAAATCCCCAAAAAGTTATTTGGATTAACTTTGATTACAATATCCCCATACCTGTGTTTACTGACAATATTTCAAATATAAAAATTCATGATTTAGCTAATAATATACCAATTTTATACTTTAACGGTCGTTTAATCCCTTTCTTACATAAATGGAGCAAGAAAATATCAATTAATTTGTGCGAGGGAACGAAAAAATATCAGTACACAGTAAAAGAATATATTGATCAACTATACAAAACACAAACCGATAAAAATATTTTGTGCAATGAAATATTTCTTTCGTATGGTTTATATAATGAAGTTATCTTTTCCAATAAAAATACTAAGTTGTGGGTGCAAAAAATTAAATCTGAATTCAGATTGGGTAATTATCATAACGTAATTGATTTAAGTAGAAAAATTTTAAAATCCGATGTTTCAATTGATATTCTACTTGAAACACTATATTATCTATCATCTGCACTATATTATGAATGTAATTATGAAGAAGCAATTAAAATTGCCAAAAAATGTGTTGCTGTTGGATTGGAAATAAACGATATGGATTTTTATCTAAATTCATTAATCAATCTTGCGTCGATTCAATATGTATATGCTTCAACACTCACTAACGAGGACAAACGAGAAAAATTACTAAATAGTGCACAACAAAAATATAACATAGTTCAAAAACGAGCTGAAGGAATAAATATTGAAGCAAAGGCAAATGCTTTATGGGGTCTAGGAGATTTAAATCGATATAGAGGGCATTTACAGGAAGCGTTAAATCTACTTCAAGAATCCCTAATCATTTTAAAAAAAATAGGTAATACATATGCAATAGAGCAATTGAAAAAAACAATAGAAGAAATTGAATTTGAAAATGAACAGCTGTGAATATGCATTAATTTTTTTAATGTTATTGTACTTTAATTTCAACATATCAAATATAACAAGTTGAAACAATTTTAGGATTTTTCCTATCAAAAACAATCTAAAAATCTATTTATAGTGATTAGACAAGAGAAAACAGACATCCAATCGGATGTCTGTTTTTTCTTGGCAATTTGTAATAATTAAGGATTCGAAGAATCCTTTTTACGGGTTTATAATGCAATTAAACCCGTAATAATGTTCTGTCAAGTCTTTAAGGTGGAGATTTGCGAAGCAAATACTACTGTGACTTGACAGGTTGTTATACCTCTGCCTCATGTTCTCCCAACCACCCGATACAATAGCTCGCTTTGAATTTACAAACTCATCTTATTTCTCGGATGATTTTCTTCAAGAATATGGCGGATTTTGTTTGTGCTGATGTGAGTGTAAATCTGCGTAGTCGTAATCGAGCTGTGCCCAAGCAGCTGTTGGATGTATCTGATGTTGACATTCTCATCCATAAGAGCAGTTGCGAAAGTGTGCCGGAACATATGCGGCGTAATGTGCAGCCCCGCCCCTGCCGCTTCGGCATAATCGTTTATCATACTTCTTATGGATTGCTCGGAATATCTGTTGCCTAATTTGTTGACAAAAACACAGTCATTCTCCGAACCGCAAATTTCAATATATTCTTTCAAAAGCCTTGAAACTTTATCATTGGCAATACACATTATGCGTTCCTTGGAACCTTTCCCGGAAATGTAAATCGTGTTGCTTTGAAGTTCGAGGCTTTTTCTTTTTAGATTGCTCACCTCCGACACTCTCATTCCGGTTGAAAACAACAACTCTATGATAATAACATTCCTAAGTGCGGACTTGTATTGATAGCTGCTTTGTGCACTGTCGAGCCGGAAATACGAATATCTTAATATATCCTTTACGATCGCAATCGGGATTGTTTTTGGAAGAGTAATCGGCTCTTTGTACTTTAGCGTGATTTTGTGAAACGGATTTATTTCAATAATATCCTCAATCTCCATATACCGATAAAACGCCTTTAAGCAGGCAATTTTGCGCTTGGCGGTTTTCGGTTTGTAATGTTGATGAAGTGAATTTATATATGCACTCAGCTCGTTTTTATCAAAGCAGTCCCTCATTTTCATATATAAGCAAAACTGCTTCAAATCGATTTTGTATGCTTTTATTGTCAGGGCACTCAGGCCTTTTGAGTCGCTGCAAACCGTAAGATAATTCTGTGCTTCTTTTTCAATATCAATCATAATTGAACCTCCGAAATTTGTCTGTTTTAATTATGATTACTTGTCATTCAAAAGTCGATAACATTCGACTCTTTTTTATAATATTTATGTATTTTTGCACGTATAATGTGCATTTTTTCATTTACTATTGACAAATTGTGAAAAATATGCTATTAGAGTGTAAAGGAAAATATAAGTAAAGGATAACTAATAATTATACTAAGGAATGACTCAAATGATTAATCGCAACGATTTTATAAAAAAGTTTTCAAATATTTGCAAAGATAATAATGCTGCTATATTTTTAGGTGCTGGTATGAGTATAAATGCTGGCCTGCCATCATGGAAAGCATTATTTGCACCATTAGCTGATGAATTAGGTATTGATATTGAAAAAACGACATATCAAATATATGATATTGCTCAATTTTATGCAAATAGATTTGGTAAAAATGAACTGTATAAAAAAGTAGGAAAAGAAATCAATAGAATTTTAAATTCCTCAAAGGCACTGGAAGAATTGTGTTCTATGCAATGTAATTCGATATGGACAACTAATTTTGATCAAGTTTTAGAAAATAATTTAAATAAATTAGGGAAAATAACAAATGTAATAAGTAAGCAGTCAGACTTGATTAGTAATGATCTCAATAAGAATATTAATATATTTAAATTAAACGGAGATATTAGAGATATACAAAATGCTGTAATTACAAAAGGTGATCTTGAAAAATATGGAGATGATCATGATTATTTTTTAGCTTTTTTTAAACGAGAGCTTATAACAAAAACATTTCTGTTTTTAGGTTACAGTTTTACTGATTCTCTTGTTTTGCCTTGCGTATCAGAATTGGGACGTGCTTTTAAGAATAACCAGCCTCATCACTATACTATTATAAAAAAATCAAACTGTAGTGATTTTCAAAGTTTTATTAAAGATTTGGAAGAAAGATATCAAATAGAAGTGTTGTTAGTAGATGAATATGATGAAATTTCTGACATTTTAAAGGAAATAAATTATTTTACTAACCAAAAAAATGTTTTTATATCAGGTTCTTATAAACACTATAATGAAGATAAACTGGTTGAAATTGATAATCTTTGTAAAAAATTAACTCAAAGCCTTTACAAAAATGGATTCACTATAATAAATGGTTATGGTTATAAAGTGGGTTATTACATAGCTGCAGAAGCAACTAAACTAATGATTGAAGAAAATGTTATAGATTTTAAAAAGCATATAATGATGTTCCCATTTGACGAACATTTATCAGATTTAGACAAAAAGAAACATCGAGAATTTATGATTTCAAAGGCGAATGTTTCAATTTTTATGTATGGCTCTGGAAATGAAGACAGCGGAATGATTGAAGAATATGAAATTTCAAAACTTGACAACAACCGAATTATAATTCCTATTGGTAGTACTGGTGGCTCGGCAAAATTAATATCTAAAGATATTAAGAAAAATATTATATCATATCCCTATTTAGAAAAATATATTGAAACTCTTGACAATGAAACAGATCCCAATATTCTATCAAAAACAATTATGACAATTATAAATGAAAATTTACGAGATAGCTTTGATTAATAACAATAATGAAAGTTCTGCGATAATTAACTCTTTATGATTATACATTATATTCAAGTTTGTAAATTTGAACAAATAATTTAGTATAGCAATTAAGTATCTGTTTTCATTATCAATCATATAGTTTGTTTCAATATATTTAGCTAAACAAAATAGAGTACTAATACGAGCGTTGAAATTTTCTTCGTCAATTTGGCAATAATTACTGAGAACCCTTGATAAATATAAATCATGTATATTATACATATTCGTGTTTTTTATGGTTGTCGTTAAATCATATGGAGAATTAGTGATTTTATCAATTAAAATTTTTGTTATTATTTGATTAATAGAATTAATACTGCCTGTAGCATCATCGATTTCGTTA
>ULSS01082047.1_pt1 | contig 12927 bp, 10 predicted proteins | sample 1956901 | NCBI WGS metagenome assembly ULSS01 (sample SAMEA4835714, study PRJEB28245) | human gut metagenome | biome: gut microbiome; material: fecal sample | place: Denmark | collected 2008
CGGCTGTGCCGTGACTGAGGGGTTGTCATGTGTGTTGCAAGCGCTACCGTTCAACACCGTAGGGGCAATGATCCATCACCCGCAGATGGCACCTTCGTTCCATGCGTAGGGCGGGCTTCCCTAAACCCGCCCTACGAGTTCTATCGGCGGTGCTTGTGTATGGGTCAAATCGTGCGGACGTGCGGGATGAGGTCGAGGGTAAGCGGCGAACCGACAAAGCCGTAATTTTTCAGCAGCCGCAGCGCAGCGGGAGGTATCGCCGCGTCGGACAGCTCCAGCCGTTCCGCGCCCGCCGACCGCAGCGGACAGATCGCCTCGCCGAGAAGCTGCGGCGAAAGCCCGATGCCGCGCTGTGCCTCAAGCAGCCCGAAAAAGGAAAGTCTCCCGACCCTGCCGTAAAGCTCCGTTGCCAAAATGCCGACGGGGTTCTTACCGAGCTGGGCAATTTTTACCGTTTGTCCCAAATTCGGGACAAAGCCGAGCGCCTCAAGCAGCGGCGCGTCCGTCGGCTCTGCGGGACGGTACCACATATTGAAATCGCGCGTTGCATCGTTGCGCCACCAGCGTTGCTTCCCGACGGTCGAAATCTCGTAGGGAAGGTGCGAGGCGTCCTGTAAAAAGTCTGCCGTAAAGCGCCCGTCCTCCCAAAACAGACGGGAGACGGCGGTGTTCTCGCTGTGACCGACGGTGCCCTCCTCGTTCGGGAAGAACAGCGTCTGCAAGACCCCGCGCAGCACCATGCCGTGCGAGAAGATTGCGACGGTCTTGCCCTCGTTTTTGCGCACGACCTCGTTCAGCGCCGCGAGGAACCGCCCGGTATACGCCTCAAACGGCTCGCTTCCCTCGGCGCGCCAAATGCGCGGACGGTGGGAAAAATTATAGCTGCTCTCATGATCGAGCCGGTCGAACTGTCCGAACGGGCAGTCCTCCCAAACGCCGCAGTTCATCTCGCGGAAGCGCGGGTCGGTGTGCAGCGGCAGCCGCTTGGGTCGGCAGATCGCCGAAGCCGTGGTCTGCGTGCGGACCAGGTCGCTGGCGTAAACCGCATCGATTGGGATGTCCGCGAACCGCTTTGAGAGCGCCGCGATTTGACGCATCCCGTTTGGCGTGACGTTGGAGTTGTACTGACCGTGGAGGCGGCGGAAAACATTCCCCTCCGCCTCTGCGTGTCGAATCAGATAGATTGTTGTCATAGAATCACCGTAAATTTGGAAATGTCGCGGCGCATTTTCTCCGCAGCCGCCTTTGCATGGTCGAGATAGTCCGTGCCGTCGCTCTCCGCCCTCTGCCACGCGCAGATGATACTGCGGGAGGCGGAGATGATCGCGCCGTGACCGAAGCGGTCAAAGGCGAATCGGACATTTTTCGCCGTGCCGCCCTGTGCGCCGTACCCGGGCACGAGGAAGAACAGTCGGTCGTATTTTTCGCGCAGCAGGCGCATTGTCTGCGGGAAGGTCGCGCCGACGACCGCACCGATTTCGCTGTAGCCGTTTTTGCCGAACAGATCGACGCTCCAGCGCATCGCAAGGTCCGCCATCGCCGTGTAGATCACGCGGTCGCCGGAGAGCAGATCCTGCACCTCACGGGAGGATTTGTTCGAGGTCTTGAGCAGGAGGAAGATGTTTTTCCCTTCCCTCTTGCAGTAGGGCAGGAAGGGCTTCACGCCGTCGCTGCCGAGATAGGGGTTGACCGTCAGCGCGTCGCAGGCGTACAGCCGATGGGACGTCTCGCCGACGGAGACCGCACCGAACATCGCCTGCGCGTAAATCTCGGCGACATTGCCCACGTCGCCGCGCATGGAGTCGATCAGGACATAGTAGCCGCGCTCCTTGGCGTAGCGACTGATTTTCTGCATTTGGGCGATCCCGTCCGCACCGAGGGCTTCAAAGCAGGCGCTCTGAAGCTTCACCGCCGGCACCAGCCCGCACAGCGCGTCGAGCAGCTCCGTGCAGAAGCGGTAATAGGCGGCAGCAGCACCCGCGAGCGTCTGCCCGTGCTCCTCGTAGGCATCGCGCAGAATATGCTGCGGCAAAATGGGCAGATACGGGTCAAGCCCCAGCATCACGGGGTTTTTTACCGCACGAATCTGTTCCTGCAAAACGTCGATAGACATGGAAAAAACCTCCCGAAGCAATGAATTTTTCTGTCAGACTGTCTAAATAGTCACGGCTGTCACTGCGAAGTCACAGGGGGCTTTTGCGGACATGCCGACAATAATATTATTGTATCACAAAAATCCCGTGCGGAAAAGACGATTTTCGACATTTGCCGCAATTTTGCAAGATTTTCACCGCAGTGGGAAAGATAAGGACGCCCGAATGGGAAAATCGTATGCAAAAGGAGGAAAAATCATGCAGGTCAAGGGCTTTTTGCTGACGCTGGGCTTGGGCATGGCGGCAGGCGGTGCGGTCGCGCTGATGCTCCCGCAGCAGTCAAAGGTGCGCAAAACCGCGCAGAAGGCGGTCGATACCATGGAGCAGAGCATTTCGGACATGATGAGCTGAGGAAGCTCCGAAGCACGGGGCGGGACGGGGAAAAAGCAGCCCGACCCGCCCTCAAAATCACCGCTTGCAATTCGTTCGCCGAAATGATACAATATATACTGTGCCGTCGGACGGGCAAGGTCTGCGGCGTGATACCAGAATCTGTTAAAAAGCTTGAAAAGCCTTTTATAGCGCCGAAGACGCGTCAGATTCTGCATGAGACGGCGCAGCGTGCATTCGCACGCTGCGAGTGTGCGTAGCACATGGGATTCTTGATGAAATTTTTTCATCAAGAATCAGTATAACTCCGCTCACTGCGAGCGAAAGGGGCGATCCCAGTGGCAAAGAAAATTACCCGAATCGTGCTGACCGGCGGGCCTGCCGCAGGCAAGACCACCCTCATCAGCCGAATTCTGAAGGAATTCAAGCAGGACGACGGCTGGAAGGTCATCACCATTCCCGAGACGGCGACCGATCTGATCTCCGGCTTCGGCATCAAGCCCTTCGGCAACTGCGTGTCGATGCTGGAATTCCAATATTTCGTAATCGAGGACCAGCTCCACAAGGAGCGGCTGGCGCTCAAGGCGGCGCAGATGGTGCCCGAGGAGAACGTCCTCATCATCTACGACCGTGCGCTGCTGGACGACAAGGCGTACATCACCGACGAGGAGTTCCGCGAGGTGCTCGCCTCCTTCGGCAAGACCGAGGAGGAGGTCATGGTGGGCTACGATGCCGTGCTGCACTTGGTCTCCTGCGCGAAGGGCGCGGAGTTTGCCTATAATTTCGGCAACGAGGCGCGGTATGAGCCGCTGGAGGTCGCCCGCGAGAAGGACGATCTGACGCTGCGGGCGTGGTCGCACCACCCCAATCTGCGCATTATCGACAATTCCGTCGATTTTGAGGATAAAATTGCGCGTGGTCTGCGCGCGGTCTATGAGACGGTGGGGCAGCCCGTGCCCGAGGAGACGTGGCATAAGTATCTCATCGAGCGTCCCGATGTGGCGGTGCTGACCGAGCGCTATCACGCCGCGGGGATCGACATGATGCAGACCTATCTCTCGCAGACCAGCCCGAACATCGTCCGCCGCATCCGTCAGCAGAGAAACGGCAACGAATACCTCTATTTCTACACCGAGAAGCATGATAACGGCGACACGCGCTGGGAGACCGAGCGCCCCATCTCCAGCAAGGAGTATATCCAGTATCTGATGGAGGGCGATGTCGGACTGCACGCCGTCCATAAGGTGAAATACCGCTTTACATATCAGAACCGCCGCTTCGAGATCGACGTTTATCCCTTCTCGGACGACCATGCCATCATGCGCGCCGCACTGCCTGACAGCGACAGTACGCCCGATGCGCCGCCGGAGATCAAGATTCTCCGCGATGTCACCGACGACCCCGCCTACCGCAACAGCCAGCTCGCACGGAATCAGATTCTGTAAATAACAAGTAAGCCGCCGCAGGGATTTTTCTTCTTCCCTGCGGCGGCGCTGTATACAAAGATGCGTATTTGGTCAAAAGACCCTGCTGTCATTCCGAAGCCGCAGCCGTCGGCGACGGAGGAGCCTTACGGATACGGGCTTTCCGCTTGCCGGTCGGAGGGCGAAGCTTGACGTGGGAATCTCGTCCCCGCCTCCGCCTGTGCCATTGCGACGGCATAACCGCTCTCCCTTGTCATTGCGAGGAGCGAAGCGACGCGGCAATCTCATGCGAAATGCCTCAAATTCGCCGAAATGTATCGAAACTTCGAAACAATTCCGCGAGATTGCCACGACCCTTTCGGGGTCTCGCAATGACAGACCCGGCACTTTGTTTCTAATGGTAAGAGCGCCCGATGCAGCGAATCAGCCGTTGCGGGTCTTCATGAGCTGGCGCATACGCAGACCGTGGTCCAGCTCGCGCTTGCGGATGCGCAGGCTCTTCGGCGTGACCTCCAGCAGCTCGTCGTCCGCAAGGAATTCCAAGCACTGCTCCAGCGACAGGATCTTCGGCGTGGTCAGCCGCAGCGCCTCGTCCGAGCCGGAGGCACGCATATTGGTCAACTGCTTGCGCTTGCAGACGTTGACGGTCATATCCTCGTTGCGCGAGCAGATGCCCACGACCATACCGGCGTAGACCTCAACGCCCGGTTCGATAAAGAGCTGTCCGCGGTCCTGCGCGTTGAACAGACCGTAGGAGCACGCCTCGCCCGTCTCAAAGGCGATCAGAGAGCCGCTCTTGCGCCGCTCGATCTCGCCCTTCATCGGGGCGTAGGAGTCGAGCACGGAGGACATGATGCCCTCGCCGCGCGTATCGGTCAAAAATTCGTTGCGATAGCCGAACAGTCCGCGCGACGGGACCAAAAATTCCAGACGGTAGCGGCTGCCGACGGGGGTCATGGACACAAGATCACCCTTGCGGCGACCGATCTTCTCGATCACGCTGCCCATCGACGTCTCCGGCACGTCCGCGACCATGCGTTCGATCGGCTCGCAGAGCTTGCCGTCGATCGTTTTGGTCAGGACGCGGGGGGTGCTGACCTGGAATTCGTAGCCCTCGCGGCGCATCGTCTCGATCAGAATGGAAATGTGCATCTCGCCGCGGCCCGCGACGTTGAACGCATCCGTTCCCTGCTCCGTGACGTGGAGCGAAACGTCCTTCAGAAGCTCGCGCGTCAGACGGTCGCGGAGGTTGCGGGAGGTGACGTACTTGCCCTCGCGTCCGGCAAACGGCGAATCGTTGACGGAGAAGGTCATTTCGATCGTCGGGTCGGAAATTTTAACGAAGGGCAGCGGCTCCATGCAGTCCGGTGCGCAGATGGTGCGCCCGATGGTAATGTCCGCCATGCCGGAGAAGGCGACGATCTCGCCCGCGCTTGCCTGCTGGATGGGGTTCTTGCCCAGTCCGTCAAACTCGTACAGCGCCACGACCTTGCCCTTTGCGACGTGCTCGGGGTCGTGGTAGTCGCAGATGGTGACCTCCTGATTCTGACGGAGGGTGCCGCGCTCGATGCGTCCGATGCCGATTCTGCCGACATACTCGTTATAGTCGATGGACGATACGAGCATCTGCACGGGAGCGGCGGGGTCGCCCGAGGGCGCGGGGATATAGTTGACGATGGTGTCAAACAGCGGGTCGAGGTTCACGCCCGTCTCGTTGGGGGAATAGCTGGCGACGCCCTGCCGCGCCGAGCAGAACAGCGTCGGAGAGGCGAACTGCTCATCCGTGGCGTTGAGGTCGAGCAGCAGCTCCAGCACCTCGTCCATGACCTCCTCGACGCGGGCGTCCAAACGGTCGATTTTGTTGACGACGACGATGACCTTATGCCCTAACTCCAGCGCCTTTTGCAGCACGAAGCGGGTCTGCGGCATGGGTCCCTCGGCGGCGTCCACCAGCAGCAGAACGCCGTTGACCATCTTCAGAATGCGCTCGACCTCGCCGCCGAAGTCCGCGTGACCCGGGGTATCGACGATGTTGATTTTGGTTCCCTTATAATGAACGGCGGTGTTCTTTGCCAAGATGGTGATGCCGCGCTCGCGCTCCAAATCGCCGGAGTCCATAACGCGATCGACCACCGCCTGATTTTCGCGGTAGATGCCGCCCTGCTTGAGCATTTCGTCCACGAGCGTGGTCTTGCCGTGGTCAACGTGGGCGATGATAGCGATATTTCGGATGTTCTGCTGTTCAGCCATTGCAATCGGTCCCTTTCCGTGCGGCGATTGCCGCCTGTTCTCTGTTATGATGATAAGTCCACAATCTGAAAATATACCACATTTTTTGCGCCGATGCAATAGAAAATCTGACATTTTGCGATTTTTCGGGCGAAAAAGGGCAGCACCGCGACGCGGGAATTGACACGTCCCCGCCGAGATGGTATGATGGAAAGCGAAAATACGGTATGCGGCGCGGACGAGGGGGGAGTCTCCCAACTTTTCCTTCGCCGCCGCGTGAAAGTCGGTGAGCGCTCCGTTCGGCGGAGCGTACCTTAATAAGCGGAGAAATTGACTTATGAAGCGTTCTGTTATGATAATTTCGGCGGTGCTCCTGCTGCTGTCGGTCTGCCTGCTGCTTTGCGCGTGCCACGAGCACAACGCCGCCGACGGGATCCCCGAGGAGCTGGTCACCTTCCTGATCTCCATGGTGCCCGTGATCGAGCTGCGCGGCGCGATCCCCTATGCCACCGCTGCGGGACTGTCGCCGTGGGTGGCGTACATTCTGAGCGTGCTGGGCAATATGCTGCCCGTGCCGTTCATCCTGCTGTTCATCCGTAAAATTCTGGACTGGATGAAGCGCTATCCCCGTCTGCTGCCCATCGCGACGTGGGTGGAGACGCGTGCCGCGGGAAAGGGCGCGAGGGTCAAGCGGTCGCAGCTGATCGGGCTGTTCGTCTTTGTCGCCATCCCGCTGCCCGGCACCGGCGCATGGACGGGTGCACTGATCGCGGCGCTGATCAATATGCGGTTCCGTCGGGCGATTCCCGCCATCTTCCTCGGCGTCATCACCGCCGGCATCATCGTCACGCTTGTCATGCAGCTCGGCATTACGGCGCTGAGCTTTTTGGTCGGATAAGGAGGAGTACATATGAAACGGGAAGGCTATATTTCGTGGGACGAATATTTTATGGGCATTGCGCTGCTTGCCGCCAACCGCAGCAAGGACCCCAACACACAGGTCGGCGCGTGCATCGTCTCGCCGGAGAACGTCATTATCTCCACCGGTTATAACGGCTTGCCCAACGGATGCAGCGACGATACCTTCCCGTGGGACAGCGGCAAGTATCCCTTCGTCGTCCACGCCGAGCTGAACGCGATTTTGAACGCGGGCGGGCGGGTGCTGCGCGGGGCAAGGCTGTATGTGGCGCTGTTTCCGTGCAATGAGTGTGCCAAGGCGATCATCCAGAGCGGTATCGCCGAGATTCTCTATCTTTCCGATAAGTACGACGGCACGGAGATGAATCTCGCCTCAAAGCGGATGCTCGACGCCGCCGGTGTGCGCTATCGCCGCCTGACGACGGGAATTGACAGCCTGACGCTGCAATTCCGCGTGGATAAATAACGGGCAGTACCGTTAGACATCGTAGGGCGGGCTTCCCCAAGCCCGCCGCGTGCAGGCAGTACCAATAGAATCCGTAGGGGCACCGTTTCGGTGCCCGCCAATTACAGCAACATCAAGTGAATAGTGAATGGTGAACAGTGAATCATGGCGGTGTGCCTTCGGCACGGATTACAACCCCCTCAGGCGCTTCGCGCCAGCTCCCCCAAAGGTGGAGCCAAGACGTGAATGAAAGCGCTTTCGTTCATCATTGATATGCTTACTGCCCGGTCTTGCCGATTTATACTAGAATCTGTTAAAAAGCTTGAAAGCTTTTTATAGCGCCAAAGGCGCGTCAGATTCTGCATGAGACGGCGCATCGTGCGTTCGCACGATGCGAGTGTGCGTAGCACATGGGATTCTTGATGAAATATTTTAATCAAGAATCAGTATTAATCCGCGCTTCCGCTGAGTTCCCCTTGCATTTTCGCCGAAAAAATGATATTGTGTAGACGGAAGAGTATCCGAATGACGAACGAACAGGAGGGTTTTCAATGAAAAAAATCACAGGCTCCGTTGTTGCGCTGGTAACTCCCTTCAATACCGACGGCTCGGTCGATCTCGGTCGTCTGCGCGAGCTGGTCGATTGGCACATTGCCAACCACACCGACGGCATTTTGGTGCTCGGCACCACCGGCGAAACTGCCTCTACCACGCTGGAGGAGGACGTCAAGACCGTCGAAACCGTGATCTCACAGGTCAACCGCCGCGTCCCCGTCATTGCGGGCGCCGGCTCGAATTCCAGCGAAATGCAGAAGCATAAAAGCGTGCTCTACTCCGAAATGGGCGCCGATGCGCTGCTGTGCATCAGCCCGTACTATGTCAAGACCAACGAGGAGGGCATGTACCGTCACTTTGCGATGTCCGCCGACGCTGCCACCGCGCCGATCATTCTCTACAACGTCCCCGGACGCACCGGCTGTAAGATTTCACCCGACGTCGTGCGCCGTCTGTCCGTCCATCCGAACGTTATGGGCATTAAGGAGGCAAGCGGCGACATGAGCTATGCGATGAAGATTGCGCGGTATCTGTCGGACGATTTTGCAATGTATTGCGGCAACGACGACATCACCGTCCCGCTGCTGTCCGTGGGTGCGTCGGGCGTGATCTCCGTTTGGGCGAACATCATGCCGCAGGAGGTACACGATATGGTTGCGGATTGGCTCGCGGGGCGTCGGGACAAGGCGCTTGCCGAACAGCTCCGCTGCCTCGACCTCATCAACGGTCTGTTTATGGAGGTCAACCCCATCCCCGTCAAGGAAGCGATGAATCTGATGGGGCTGAAGGCGGGCAGCTTCCGGATGCCGATGTACCCGATGGCACCGGAAAACCGCGCAAAGCTGGCAAAGCTCATGCGCGAGGTCGGGCTGCCCGTGCGGGAGGACGCATAGATGAAGCTGTTTCTGAGCGGCTACGGTCAGATGGGGCATATGGTTGAGGCGCTGGCGAACGAGCGCGGCTGGGAGATTGTCGGACGCGCCGACGTGACCGCGCCCGAGGTCTATCGGACCGCGCCGAAAGCCGACGTCTGCATTGATTTTTCGGGAGTCGGGGCGCTGCCGCAGCTTGCGGAATATGTCCGTCGGACGCGCACGCCGCTTCTGAGCGGCACGACCGGCTTTACCGCCCCCGATTTTGTCGTGCTGCGGGAGCTTTCGAGCCTTGTCCCCGTGATCTGGACGGCAAATTACAGCACCGGCATTGCGATTCTGAAGCGGATGGTGCGGCAATTCGCGCCCGCCCTGCGCGATTGGGACAAGGAGCTGGTCGAGCTGCACCATCATCGGAAGGTCGATGCCCCGAGCGGCACGGCAAAGCAGCTTTTGCAGGAGCTGGACCCCGACGGCAGAGCGACGCTTGTCTACGGTCGGCAGGGTCTGTGCGGCGCACGGAAGCCGGAGGAGATCGGCGTGTTCTCTCTGCGCGGCGGAACGGTCGCGGGGGAACACAGCGTGCTGTTCTTCGGCGAGGACGAGTCGCTTGAATTGACGCATAAGGCGCAGAGCCGCAAGGTCTTTGCCGCCGGTGCGCTCCGTGCGGCACAGGCACTCGCGGAGAAGCCCGCGGGATTTTATACCTTGGAAGAACTGATTTTTGAAGCATAAAAGGAAAGCGTTACAATGGAAAAACTGAAACCGCGTACCCTCTCCGGCTTTATGGAGCTGCTGCCCGCGCCGCAGCAGAAGCTGGAGCGGATGCTGGAAATTTTGCGCAAGTCCTTTGCGCTCTACGGCTTTACGCCCATCGACACGCCGACCATCGAGGCGGCGGAGGTGCTGCTTGCCAAGGGCGGCGGCGAGACGGAGAAGCAGATCTATCGCTTTCAAAAGGGCGATTCCGATCTGGCGCTCCGCTTTGACCAGACCGTCCCGTTGGCGAAATATGTCGCCCTGCACGAAAATGAGCTGGCGTTCCCCTTCCGCCGCTATGCCATCGGCAAGGTCTACCGCGGCGAACGGGCGCAGCGGGGGCGTTTCCGCGAATTCTATCAGGCGGATATTGACATCATCGGCGACGGCAAGCTGAGCATCATTAACGAAGCCGAAATCCCGTCGATCATTTATAAGGTCTTTTCCGCGTTCGGCATGAAGCGCTTCCGCATCAGCGTCAATAACCGCAAGATTCTCAACGGCTTTTATGCCATTTTGGGGCTGACCGAGCAGTCCGGCGACATCATGCGCACCGTGGACAAGCTCGACAAGATCGGTCCCGAGAAGGTGAAGGCGACGCTGGTCGAGACGCTCGGCGTTCCGTCGGACAAGGCGGAGGAGATCCTCCGCTTCATCTCCGCGACCGGCACGAACGAGGCGGTCCTTGCCTCGCTGGAGCAGTATCGCGGGCGCGACGAGCAGTTTGACACGGGCTTGGACGAGCTTTCGACCGTCGTGCGCTATCTGTCCGCGTTCGGCGTGCCGGAGGAGAGCTTCGCCGTCGATCTGACCATTGCCCGCGGGCTGGACTACTACACCGGCACGGTCTACGAGACGCGGATGCTCGACCATCCGGAGATCGGCGCGATCTGTGCCGGCGGACGGTATGACAACCTTGCCGCCTACTACACCGACCGCAGCCTGCCCGGCGTCGGCGTCGCCATCGGTCTGACGCGCCTGTTCTTCGTGCTGGACGATCAGGGGCTGCTGAATCCCGACCTGCCCACCGCGCCTGCCGACTGCATGATCGTCCCCATGAGCGAGGACCTCGCGCCCGCCATCGAGCTGGCGACCTATCTGCGCAGCCGCGATCTGCGGACGCAGCTTTACTGCGAGCAGAAGAAGTTCAAGGCGAAAATCCAATACGCCGACAAGCTCGGCATCCGCTATGTCATTTTCCTCGGCGAGGACGAGATCGCGCAGCAAAAATGCGCCGTCAAGGACCTCACGAGCGGCGAGCAGCAGCTCCTGAGCTATGCCGAAGCCGCCGACCTGATTTCCGCCGCCGTCGCCGCGGGCAAGGATCTCCCCGTCATCCGCGAGTGAACCTCAAAGGTACGCACCCCCGAGGCTCCCTTGTGCAAAGGGAGCTGTCAGCCGGAGGCTGACTGAGGGATTGCGCAGGGCAACCTTCCGAATCCGCCCGACCCTCGGCGAACTTGTAACACCCCCCGCTCAATCCCTCCGGCGCTCGCGAACGCCTGCCCTTTACACAGAGGAGCCACCGGACGGGGACCGAAAAAATGTCAAAAACCCAATCTACAAAGAGAGGTAATGTAATATGTTCCAATCCCGCACCCATACCTGCGGCGAGCTGCGGCTGAGCGACGCCGGAAAGACCGTAAAGCTCGTCGGCTGGATGGAAAACGTCCGCACGGTCGGCAGCAATTTTGCCTTCGTCGTTCTTCGCGATTTCTACGGCACGACGCAGATCGTCGTCGAGACCGAGGAGATGATGCAGATCATCAAGGGGCTGAACAAGGAGTCCACGATTTCCGTTGAGGGCGTCGTCCGCGAACGCGCCTCCAAGAATTCCAAGCTCCCCACCGGCGAGATCGAGGTCGTCCCCGAAAAGATCGAAATTCTCGGCCGCTGCCGCTATAACGAGCTGCCCTTCGAGATCAACCGCAGCCGCGACGCCGACGAGAGCGTGCGTCTGAAGTATCGCTACCTTGACCTGCGCAATCCCGCGGTCAAGGCGAACATCGTCCTGCGCAGCAACGTGGTCGCCGCGCTGCGTCAGGCGATGACCGAGCACGGCTTCCTTGAGATCACGACCCCGATCCTGACCGTCTCCTCCCCCGAGGGCGCACGCGATTACCTTGTCCCCGCCCGCAAGCACCCCGGCAAGTTCTACGCCCTGCCGCAGGCGCCGCAGCAGTTCAAGCAGCTTCTGATGACCTCGGGCTTCGACCGCTATTTCCAAATCGCCCCGTGCTTCCGCGACGAGGATGCCCGCGGCGACCGCAGCCCCGGCGAGTTCTACCAGCTCGATATGGAGATGGCGTTTGCCGACCAGGACGACGTGTTTGCCGTGCTGGAGGATGTCCTGCCCCCGATTTTTGCAAAATACGGTAAATATAACATTGCTTCCTCCGCGCCGTTCCGCCGCATCCCCTATTTGGAGGCGATGGAAAAGTACGGCTCGGACAAGCCCGACCTGCGCATTGACCTTGTGGTCGAGGACATCACCGCGCTCGTGCAGGGGATCGACTTCGCGCCCTTCGCCGAGGGTAACACCGTCAAGGCGATCGTCGTGGAGAACTGCGATTTGGCGCGGAAGGCAATCGACAAGCTCGTTGCCGAGACCGAGGTCATTTCCGGCAGCAAGCCCATGTGGTTCAAGCTGGGCGCGGACGGCGAGCTGAGCGGCGGCATTGCGAAGTTCCTTGCCGACCGCAAGGATGCCGTAATCGACGCGCTGAAGCTCAAGCCCGGCTGCCTCGTCGGTGTGGCGGCGGGCAAAAAGACTGCGGCGCAAAAGACGGCGGGTGTCCTGCGTAAGCTGCTCGGCGCGGCAGTCCCCGGGCATATGGACGCCGAGCGCTACGAATTCTGCTGGATCGTCGATTTCCCGATGTACGAGATCGGCGAGGAGTCCGGCGAGCTGGAATTCTGCCACAACCCGTTCTCCATGCCCAACGGCGGGCTTGAAATTCTGGAAAAGGCGGAGCGCGGCGAGATCGACCCGCTGACCATCAACGCCTTCCAGTACGACCTCGTGTGCAACGGCGTGGAGCTGTCCTCCGGCGCGGTGCGGAACCACGATCCCGAGATCATGATTAAGGCATTTGAGCTGGTGCGGCTCGGCGAGGACGACGTGAAGGCGAAGTTCCCCGCAATGTACAACGCGTTCTGCTACGGTGCGCCTCCCCATGCCGGCATTGCCCCGGGCGTTGACCGTATGGTGATGCTGCTGGCGGGCGAGGAGTCCATCCGCG
>ULSS01063305.1_pt1 | contig 12857 bp, 6 predicted proteins | sample 1956901 | NCBI WGS metagenome assembly ULSS01 (sample SAMEA4835714, study PRJEB28245) | human gut metagenome | biome: gut microbiome; material: fecal sample | place: Denmark | collected 2008
CCCCTTATATCGAATTACGAAGTCTATTTCCAGACCTGAATCTTTTCGAAAATAGTAAAGTTTTCTTCCCATCTTTGTAAAAATATCCGCAATTAAATTTTCAAAAATCGCACCCTTATATATCAGTAAATTTCCTCGCAAAATATCGTATTGGGTCCCTTCCTCCAGCATACTTACAAACAACCCCATGTCACACATATAAACCTTAAATGTATCCGGATCTGCATTGCCATCCAAAGGCAGCTCAGGGATGTTCAGATTGTAACATCGCGTAATAATTCCTGCATCTTCAATCCACTGCAAACTGCCGGCATACTTTGCCGCAGTTGTACCCTTCTTTACAACGGAATATTGAAACTTTTTGTTTTCCTTGCTGAGTTGTCTCGGTATGGAGCGAAAGCATTCACGAATACTTGCCTTATCCGTTCTTTCTGCATATTTAATCATATCGTCTTCATAAGACTGAACAATATCCTTTTGGATTTGCAAAACCTGCTCCATTTGTTTTGTATCCACAAATGTATTTACCGCTTCCGGCATTCCCCCGACCACAGCATACTGAAGCAACAGCTGCCGCATTCGATTGTGCAGAGCCTCCGGCACAGGAATTTCTTCGTCCAAATTTTTTTGCAAAAGCTCAATGATGGAAGGGTTGATTCCGTTCGCCCACAGGAATTCTTCAAAGTCCAGTGGATACATGGTGACTACATTTTCAGAACCTACAGGAATAGACTTTGGATCTTTTCCATACCCTTTCACGCCCAAAAGCGAGCCCGTTCCAATCACATCAAAACGACCGTCCGTATGGAAAAATTTGAGTGCCGTTCTGGCGTCAGGACATTCCTGAATTTCGTCAAGAATCAATACTGTCTTATGCGGTTCAAATACGGCATTTTTTCCGAGCAGGGCGGAAAGAAGCATAACAATATTGTCAACTTCAAGTGATCCTGAAAACACATCTGCATAGTCAGGGTTTTCAAAAAAATTCAAATATATAACTTGCTCATAATTTTTTCGGGCAAATTCAGTTACGGAAAATGTTTTGCCGCATTGCCTGCAGCCTTTGATAATCAAAGGTTTGTGGTCAGGTCTTTCTTTCCACTCCATTAATGTGTCTTCAATTTTGCGTCTCAATGCCATTTTTATCTTCCTCCCTGATGGTTAATACCGCTTTTGTAAAATATATGTACATTTTATCTCATAGTATAAACTTTTTCAAGGGACTTTATCCGCTAAATCTAATGTTTTTCAAACGACATTTTGTTACATTTTCACATTTTCCATGCGCAAAATTGCCGCCATCTGCTTCCGAAGTTCCTCCGATGGGCTGACCCAGAGGGATTCCTCTGTCCGGAACATCTTGCCGCTTGGAAGATAGATCAGAACCTCATGGTCACCCTCATGTCGTTTGAGGTTGACCTTAATTTCTTCCAATGTCATTGCCTCGTCCATGTCTGCTGGTATGCGAAGTTTCACCATGCCCGCAGGCTGACGTGTCGGTTCCGATGCCTCGGTTTTCTGCTGAGGGACTGCTGCCATCAATTTTGTGCCATAGTTCTTCCCACGGCTGCCATTGTAACCATTGTGCGAGCGCTGCGTAAACCCGCGCTCGATTGCCGTATCAATGTCCAGCACTTCATCCGCAAGCACCTTCGGCGCTTCGTCTTCCTTAAAGTTCAGTGTTCCTTTGATTGCCACAACGCGGTCATCCTGAATTTCTTCCGCGCATTTTTCGTATACATTCGGGAAGATGACAACTTCGGTAATGCCATACAAATCTTCAAGATCTATGAAGGCCATCATTTTGTTGCTCTTCGTAATCAGTGTCTTCTTCCCTGCAATCATGCCGCTGATGATGCAGGACATACCGTCACGAATTGCATGATTCTGTGCAGTTCCCGATTCCTCTTCAATCTGCATTAAATCGTCACTTGTTACGGACGAAATTCTTTCCATTTTTTCTTTGTATGCATCGAGCGGATGACCGGTCAGGTAGACTCCAAGCATTTCCTTTTCCATCGCAAGTTCAATATTGAGAGGAAATGCCTGAACATCCGGAAGACGCTTGCCTGTGCCCGCACTGCTCATCGCATCCGAGGCCATCTGGAATAAGGAAATCTGGCCTTCGAGGTTTTTCTTGGAAGTATTCTGTGCAGACTCGACCAAGGTTTCGTATACCGCAAGCTTTGCGGCCCTGTTCCCTTCGAAACAGTCGCAGGCTCCCGCTTTAATCAAACTCTCGATTGCACGCTTGTTTACTTGGGAAATATCGAGATTATTAATAAAGGTAAAAATATCCGAAGGTTCGCCCTTTTCTTCGCGTGCCTTCAAAATCGCCTCAATTACATTTTCTCCGACATTCTTAACGCCCAGCAGTCCAAAGCGGATTTTGCCATCCTCGACACTGAATTTTTTCAAACTCTTATTGACAGATGGCGGAAGTACTTCGATTCCCATATCGCTGCAGTTTCGGATATAGCGTGCAATCATCTTCGCATCGCTCATTACCGATGTCATAAGAGCCGCCATGAATTCGACCGGGTAATGCTTCTTGAGATAACCTGTTTCGTATGCGACAACCGCATATGCCGCCGCATGGGACTTGTTGAAAGCATACTGTGCGAAAGTTTCCATATCTTCAAAAATCGCCTCCGCTGCCTGACGGCTGATTCCGTTTCTGATGCAGCCTGCGATTTCGACATTGCCGTTTTCGTCAAGTTTTCCGTTGATGAAATACTCCTTTTCCTGAAGCATGACATCTTTTTTCTTCTTGGACATTGCGCGCCGCACAAGATCCGAACGACCGTAGCTGTAACCGCCGAGGTCACGCACAATCTGCATAACCTGCTCCTGATACACAAGGCAGCCGTAGGTTACATCCAGAATCGGCGCAAGCGACTCGTCCACATATTGAATCCCGCTTGGGTTCTTTTTGTTTTCGATGTATTTCGGAATGGAGTCCATCGGACCCGGTCTGTAAAGCGAAATTCCCGCCACGACATCCTCAAAGCAGGTCGGTCTGAGGTTCTTCATAAACTGCGTCATGCCGCCGCTTTCGAGCTGAAAAACGCCGCTCGTATTACCCGCGGAAATCATTTCGTAAACCGACGGATCATCGTAACCCATCCTCGCAAAATCAATCGACACGCCATGGTTTTTCTTAATAAGTTCAAGCGCGTCCCGTATTACAGTCAGGTTCCTAAGCCCCAAAAAGTCCATCTTAAGAAGCCCCAGTTCCTCGATAGTCGTCATCGTAAACTGCGTCGCAGGTCCTTTTTCGGACAGATATAAAGGTACGTATTCGTCAATCGGTGCTTTGGAAATCACAACGCCCGCCGCATGCGTGGAAGCATGGCGCGGCATGCCTTCGATTGCTTTCGCCATATCGATGACTTCCCGCGTCTCTTCGTCATTTTCATAGAGATTTTTCAGGTCAGGACTCGTCGCAAGCGCCTTATCAATCGTCATGCCCAGTTCGAATGGAATCGCCTTGGCAATCTGGTCGGTCTTTGCGTAACTGACGGAAAGTGCCCTGCCGACATCGCGCACCGCCTGCTTTGCCTTCATGGTTCCGAAGGTTATAATCTGCGAAACTCTGCCCTCGCCGTATTTCTCAGTCACATAATCGATGACCTCCTGACGGCGCTCGTAGCAGAAGTCTATATCGATATCCGGCATGCTGACACGCTCCGGATTCAGGAATCTCTCAAAAATCAAGTTATATCTTATCGGATCGATGTCCGTAATCTTCAGGCAATAAGCAACGATAGATCCCGCCGCAGAGCCCCTGCCCGGCCCCACCATGATTCCGTGGTTTTTGGCATAGTTGATGAAGTCCCATACAATCAGGAAATATTCCACATACCCCATGCTCTCGATTGTTCCGAGCTCATAGTTCAGCCTGTCTTCCAGTTCTTGGTGCGAGTGTTCTCCGCAATCGGCGTCGCCGTACCGGTCCCTGAGACCCGCGTGACAAAGTTCCCGAAGGTATGCGGTATTGTCTTTTCCGTCCGGTGCTTTGAATTCCGGCAGATGATATTCACCGAATCGGAAGTCGTAATTGCACTGCTCGGCAATTTTCTGCGTGTTGTCGCAGGCCTCCGGGCAGTAAGCAAAAATCTTACGCATTTCGTCTTCTCTTTTCAGATAAAACTCATCGTTCGGAAAGCGCATTCTCTTTTCGTCGTCAAGCGTTGTCGCCGTCTGAATCGCCAAAAGCACATCATGTGCCTTCGCGTCTTCGCGTCTCACATAATGCGCATCATTGGTTGCCACAAGAGGAATGCCGAGTTCCTCGGACAATTGCCTCATGTCGGGCAGAATCGCCCGTTCTTCTTCCAGTCCCTGGTCCTGAAGCTCGAGATAAAAATTCCCTTCGCCGAAAATTTCAAGAAGCGCCTCGGCTTCTGCCTTGGCGCCTGCATAATCGCGTAAAAGGAGTCTGTGCTGAATTTCACCTGCCAGACAGCCCGAAAGTGCAATCAGCCCTTCGCTGTGCGCTCTCAGAACATCCTTGTCAATACGAGGTTTATAGTAGTATCCGCGGATAAAACCCTCGGAGACTATCTTAATCAGATTCTTATATCCGGTTTCATTTTTTACCAGCAAAATCAAATGGCCCTGCCGTTTATCCTTTTCCGCATCCTTATCCGTCAGTCTGCGCGCGGCAGTATAGACCTCACAGCCGATAATCGGCTTGATGCCCTGTTTCCTGCATTCTTTATAGAAGTCCACTACGCCGAACATCACGCCGTGATCCGTAATCGCAAGGCTGTCCATGCCAAGCTCTTTGGCACGCGCCACTACATCCTTGATTCTGGCTGCACCATCCAGCAGACTGTATTCCGTATGTACATGCAAATGCGTAAATGCCATCGATTCTCCTTTGCTTTCGTTCTAATTCTTTCTCTTATTCTAAACTCTGCACTTCAGTGCCTTGCTGTATGTGCCGTAAATTTTCTTGCCGTTCACCGTCTTATATGCGCGAACTTTTACATAGTAGGTTTTGCCTTTTTTGAGACCTGTCACGGTTTTGCTCAGCGCCTTGCTTCCCGCGGTCGTCTTTACTACGCCTTTTGTAAAGCTCTTATTCGTTGCGCATACAATCTGATAACCGCTGACAGCTGCTGTCTTGCCGCTCTTTTTCGTTACATAGTCGGTGTTGATTGCCGCCTTCTTCCATGTCGCTTTCAGCTTGCCGCTTCCGGCCTTCGCAGCCTTCGTCAGCGTCGTCTGGCTTGGCACCGATTTATAGAAAAACGCAAGTGCATAATAGGCCTGCTCGGTTGCCATCTGGTTTACAACCGGCTCATAACCACCGCTTGCTTCGTTGACATGGCGGAACCCGCCGACTTTCTCATCGTAGAATGTCATCAGACCGTCAATCACGCTCTTGCCGTTCTTGATGAATCTCTTATCGGTATTCGGGTTCACGCCGCATGCCGTAAGTGCACAAATCACCTGCGCACAGCTTTCAGAATTAATCGTGCCCCAACTTCCGAAGCCGCCGTTTTGTTTCTGCTGTTTGGAAAGGTAAGTAATCGCGCGATCAAGTGCTTTCTTTACCTTAGGCTGCTTCGTCATGTACGGAGCCAGCGCAATCATTGCCATTCCTGTTATATCCACATCGGATACTGCGTTATAGCCGGTACTGCCCTTCTTTTTCGGCTGTAAATTCCAGCCACCATCACTATACTGGTTATCCAAAATATAGTTTATCATTCTCTGGCGAGAGTTCTGCCTGTTGGTTTCATCAGGAGTAAGCGTTCCGTATGCGTAGGAATCGGTTCTTTTCGGAACATCGTAGTTTGCTGAGTCAAACGCTCGGAGTGCCCAAATCGGTCCGTTCATACCCTGCCATTTCACGTTGACAAAGTCCGCAAGCGGTGCCGTCAAGTCATAGCCGCCTACATTGGCTGCGTCCATGCCGACTGCACTCATCGCAACGATTACTCGCTCATACTCGGTGAATTTCTTGTCGTGCAGAATGCCCTTCGTGCCGCGGAAGCCTTCTTCCAAAGCTTTTTCCACCGACGCGCGGTACGCAGCAAGGTAGGCATCGCTCATGTCATAGCCTGCGTGTCCCAGCCCATAAATAATCCACTCTCCGCCGATGGAGCCGAAGCTTGGCGGTTCGCTTTCGTTGTATAAATAGTCTCCGCATTTCTCAAATGCTGCTTTTGTCTTGTCATATGATGCTGCGGATGCAGTATCTACGCTTCCGAATACCATCGTGAAGCTGACTGCCAGCGTAAGCATCATGCTCAAAATTTTGTTTGCTTTTCTTTTCATTTTTTTCCCCTTTCATTTCTTTTTGTTTATTCTGCTTTCCTTACAATGCACCCTTTCTTAAAGAAGCAGATTGCATATTTGAGAATTGGCTGATATCCATCATCTTCAAGCGGAACTGCGTATTTTTTCTCTTCAATCTGCGCGAGTGCTTCTTCGCATTTCTTCTCCATCCCCTGAATCGTGTCTGAAATTTTCAATTTCAGAATCATCGCCCTGCCTCTGAATTTCAGTTCCGTCAGCACGATGTCAGGTCTGCCGTTTCCGCTCTCACGGTTGGAGTAAACAGCATATCTGCCTGCATTCTTTAAAAGCCCCGCCATGAAGCCGTGGTAGTAACTTTCCGCATAATCAAAATAGCTGATGGTATCGAAAAGCTGCTCGTTAATGAAGTTTTCTGCCGTTTTACAGTCGCCCTCCTCCAGTGCTCGCACAAGCGGGCTGCGGTCTTTCTTCTTTATCCTTTGGTTGAACCACTCGGTAATGGACTCCCTGTAAATTTTCTTTATCTCCATATTCGGAATCGCCATCTTGAGGTGAATATCTCCCTCTGCGTCTGTCCGTTCGCCCATTTTCTTCAGATATCCGGTGAAAAACAGGAAGTTCCAAAGGTTGTCCTGTGACTTATGAATGTCTGCATAGGTAATCTCTTCATGAACAATTTTTTCAATCGTTCCGCTATCCATGAGCGTTTCCAGGTCGCGCCTTGCATCCTCGTCTGCGTCCTCGACCATCTCATGTACAATGCTGTTTGATGAGGTATTCGACCAATACGGAAGCGGAAACTGTGTCACATGATCTTTGCGGTCGTTGACATATTTGAGTATACTCCATGGATTGTAAATCTCAAAATTATTGAACAGATAGCCGTCATACCATTTCTTTACTTCCTCAATCTGCTCGTTCAAATTATAGTATGCGAGCATCGCCTCCACTTCTTCCTGCGTAAAACCAAAAACGTCTCCATAGCGTGTGTGAAGAACGCTGTCCGTCTCTAAGTTGTTCAGCCCTGTAAAAATGCTTTCTTTGCTGATTCTAAGGCATCCCGTGATTACACTTCTTTCAAGATATGGATTGGTCTTTAATGCCGATTCAAAGAGCGAGCGGATGAATTTAATCATTTTATCATAGAAGCCTTCAAAATACGCATTTTCAAGCGGCACATCGTACTCGTCGATGAGGATGATGGTTTTCTTTCCGTGATATTTGAAAAGGCATTCCGAGAGGAAGGCGAAAGCTTTCACAACCTCTTTTTCATCTGCTCTGCGGTTCAGCAGATTTTCATAGCGTTCTTTTTCAATCGGAAGCAGTACATCCGACTGTAAAACATAGCGATGTCTCATAAATTCGTTATAGATTTCATCTGTAAGCGCACCATGTGCCATTTCATATGTCGGCTGTTTCGCCGACTTTAAGGTCATAAAAATAACGGGATATTGTTGTTGGTGTTGCATGATTTCCTCACCGCACTCTGCTATTTTCAGCCCGTTGAAGAGATAGCCATTATCGACTTTCTCGCCTTTTTCAGTAATTTCATCCTCGAAAAAACGGCGAATCATGAACTGGTTCAGCGTCTTGCCGAAGCGTCTCGGACGGGTAAACAAAGTAACCTTCGCCTGGCTTTCAATCAGTTTCTTTATCATCAAAGTTTTATCGACGAAATATGCGCCTTTATCAATGATTTCTTTAAAATCCTCCACGCCGATGGCGATTTGCTTTTTTCTTGTATTGCTCATTCCTTCACGCTCCTTTCGATGCTTCCTGTTTTATCCCATCCACTCGTCGGCACCGACATCCGTTCCGAGTCCTTCGCAGGTGTAGCACCATACGATCGTATCGCCGTCCTTAAGGTAATAAGAAGAACAGCCGTAATTCGGGAACCAGTCGTTGACCTTATACATCCAGCCGCTCTGCGGGCCGCCGTCAAACTCGTAGAGATAATTGATTCCTTCTATGTAGTAGGAAGCGTACAGCGGTGTATAGCTGAATTCAAGCTGAATGTCGTTGTTTCTGCAAAGCGTGTTCAGTGCATCGAAAACTGTGTTGTTCGTCGTGCCCTTGTAAGTCGTCCGCTCAAGGATGACCCCGTCCTTCGGTATGTAGTCCTTGATTGCCGGATTTTCTAGTCTGTCCATATCGTTTGACAATGTGTCGCAGCGGATTTCGAGCGTAACCGTTACCGGTTCTTCCTTCTCCGGTCTCAGTGCTGCATTACCTCCGTTTGATGCGGTCGGATCGTCACTGTTGTCAACCTTAATGTCTTTGGCATCAAGGTCTTTTTTTTCTTCTTCTGTGAACTTCAAATCCGATGCCTTCTTGCCTTTATTGGAATCCTTGTCCTTTTCGGCCTGTGCCTTGTCGTCCGGCTTTTCTTCCTCCTCATCCTCTTTGCCGTCGTTTTCGTAAACATCCTCGCCTGTGCCGATGACGGTGTTGCCCTGTCCGTCGGTGAGCTTGGCGTCCTTATTTTCTATGCTGAGTCCAACAATTGTAGAAACCGCAATCACGCAGACAAGCGCGATGAGTGCGTATTTGCGAACCCGCTTTCTTTTCATTTTTTTGACTAATTCGTTTTGTTCCATGCTGCCATCCTTTCTTGCCCCATTTTGATTGACCTTTGCTTCCTATTTTATCATATTCTTTGCATATTTTAAACACATTTTTCATCTATACTAAATACCACGAAATGTGATATAATATTTTATCAAAATATGCAGAAAAATGAATATTAAAATATACAGAAAGGAATCGTGGAATCATTATGTCAGCTTTTGTTACATTTGAACATGTCAAAAAGACCTATAAAATGGGAGAGGTCACGATTGAAGCTCTGCGGGATGCTTCTTTTGAAATTGAAAAAGGGGAAATCTGCGTTATCGTCGGTCCGTCAGGGGCGGGCAAGACTACGCTGCTCAATATTCTGGGCGGGATGGATTCTCTTACAGAAGGTCATGTTTTTCTGGACGGTGCAGAGATTTCAAAATACAACGCAAGGGAACTGACCACCTACCGGCGGTACGAAATCGGTTTCGTTTTCCAGTTCTATAATCTGATTCAGAACCTGACGGCACTCGAAAATGTTTCCCTCGCCGCACAGATTTGCAAGGAACCCATGGATGCCAAGGAGGCTCTGATTAAAGTCGGGCTTGCCGAAAGACTTGACAACTTCCCTGCACAGCTCTCCGGCGGTGAGCAGCAGAGGGTTGCGATTGCCCGTGCACTGGCGAAGAATCCGAAACTGCTTCTGTGCGATGAGCCTACCGGTGCACTCGACTACAATACCGGCAAGGCCATTCTCAAGCTGCTTCAGGATACCGCGCATGAAACCGGCATGACGGTTGTCATAATCACGCATAATACGGCTATCACTCCGATGGCTGACAGAATCATCCGTGTCAAGAACGGCATGGTTTCGTCCGTCGAACTGAACGAGAACAAAGTTCCCGTGGAAACAATCGAATGGTAGAAAGGCGGTGCATGCACATATGAAAAACGCCATGAGAAAAACTACACTTCGCGAAATCAAAGGAAGCTTCAGCCGCTGGATTGCAATCCTTGCGATTTGCATGCTCGGTGTCGGTTTTTTCTGCGGACTGAAGGTCTGCAAGGAGGCATTCATCCTCACCGGTGATACCTTCCTAAGCGACAACTGCTTCTATGATTACGAATTGATTTCGACGCTGGGGCTTGAAGAAAAGGATGTTGCGAAATTTCAAGATCTTGAAGGCATTGCAAAAGCCCGCGGGAGTTACTCCTCCGATGCGCTCTTTCTGATTTCCAAAGACAAGGATGCTGCGGACGGTTACGATGAAGATGTCGGTGAACGTGTCGCCAAATTTCACGCACTCATCGACGATATGAATACACCTGCGCTCTCATACGGCAGGCTCCCGGAAAAGCCGAACGAATGCGTCGGCGATGCAAGGTATTTTCTTGAATCCGACATCGGCAAAAAAATCACTATCAGCAAGAATAACGACAAAGACACGAAAGATTTGTTTGCCTATGATACTTACGAAATCGTCGGGCTTTGCGAGTCCCCGCTTTATTTGAACTTTGAGCGCGGCTCGACATCGCTGGGAAACGGAAGCGTGGCAACTTATCTTTATGTGCCGGCAGACGGCTGGGACAGCGAAGTTTATACGGAAATATATGTAACTCTCGAAAATCAAGGCGTCATATACAGCGACGAATATAAGCAAAACGCCAAAGCGATGGAAAAACCTCTCGAGTCCGCACTGGAAACATGTGCAAGCAGCCGATATGACGAGATCCTTGATGAGGCAAACGGAAAGCTCGACGATGCACGCAAGGAACTTGCCGATGCAAAAGCGGAACTGAAGAAAGCAGAAGACAAGCTGGCGGACGGGCAGAAAAAAATAAATGACGGTCAAAAAGAACTCGACAGCAACAAGAAAAAACTTGACGATTCCGACGCCGAGCTCAAGAAATCGCGCCGGGAGTACGAAAAGTCCCTTGCCGATTACAACAAGCAAAAGGATGACGCCTATGCACAGCTTGCGGCACAAAAGGAGCAGATTGATGCGGCTGCCGGCACGCCTTACTACGAGCAGTATCTGTCACAGTACAATGCGGCAAAGGCGGAAGCCGACGCGAAATTCGACGCAGCTGCGAAAGAACTTGCCGCAGCGGACGCAAAGCTCACTGCCGGCGAGAAGGATGTAAAATCCGGTTATGCCAAGCTTGCCGACGGGCGCAGGGAGCTGGAAACCTCCAAGCAGGAACTTGCCGACGGACGCAAAGAACTTGCCGACGGCAGGAAACAGGTTGCAGACGGGCAGAAAGAACTGACGAAAGCCGAAAACAAGGTTGATGACATCGAGAATCCGAAGACCTATGTTCTCGGCCGCGATACCAATATCGGATATGTATGCTTCGACAATGATACGAGCATCGTAAACTCCATAGCAAAGGTCTTTCCGGTCTTCTTCTTCCTTGTGGCTGCACTCGTATGCATGACCACGATGACGAGAATGATTGATGAGCAGAGAACGCAGATAGGCGTTTTGAAGGCTCTTGGATACAGCAGAGGCAAAATACTCGGCAAGTATGTGTTTTACTCTGCAAGTGCTTCGCTCATAGGCGGTCTTTTGGGATTTTTCGGAGGATCTTTCCTCTTCCCGGGCGTAATATGGACAGCTTACGGCATGATGTACGATTTTGCGGATTTGATTTATGTAATCAATCCGCTCCTCGGTACATTATCCATTCTCGCAGCAGTTGCTTGCTGTGCGGGCACGACGATTTACTGCTGCTATGCGGAACTTGTAAATGTTCCTGCTGAACTCATCCGGCCGAAGGCTCCGGCACTCGGAAAGCGTATTCTGCTGGAAAGAGTTCCGTTTATCTGGAACAAGCTGAAATTTCTGCACAAGGTCTGCCTTAGAAACATTTTCCGTTACAAGAAAAGATTTTTCATGATGGTTCTCGGAATCTGCGGCTGCACGGCTCTGCTGATTACGGCGATGGGGCTTTCCGACTCCATTAAGAACATCATTTCGGTTCAATACGACGAGATTTTTCACAATGACTACACCGTGACTTTTGATCGCGGAATCAGCGCAAAAGAAGAAGGCAAATTCCTTGATGACAACAGCGAATACATTGACAAAGCCCTTTTCCTGAATACTTTGTCCGTGGATGCGCATGTCGGTTCACAGGTCAAATCCATCAACATGGTGGTCGCAGACCCGTCCGATCCTGTTTCGGACTTTATCACCCTCAAAAACGAGGAGGGGGAAATTGCTTATCCCGGCGATGGGCATTGCGTGATTAATGATAATTTGGGGCAGACTCTGGGACTTGAGGTCGGAGATGTGCTGACGGTGTTTGACAGCGATATGCGGGAGATGGATCTTGTTATCGATGCGATGTGCGAGAACCATGTTTATAACTATGTATATGTTGCCTTTGATACATATCGCAAAGTCTGGGGCAATCCGGAAATCAACACAGCATTCGTAATAGGACCGCATTTGGAAGACGGAACGCTTGCAAATCCTCATGAACAGGGTGCTAAACTCATGGATGCTTTCCATGTTGCTTCCGTAAGCATCACGCAGGATATGAGAGACCGCGTCAACAATATGATGAAGAGTCTTGACTATATCATCGCTCTTGTCATGGCTTGTGCCGGAGCACTTGCGTTCATCGTGCTGTACAATCTTACAAACATAAACATTACGGAGCGAATCAGAGAAATCGCGACAATCAAAGTGCTCGGCTTCTATCCGGGTGAAACCAATGCCTACGTTTTCAGAGAAAACTTTGTGCTTACGGCAATATCCGCACTCGTGGGCATTCCGGTCGGCAAATGGTTCCACAGCTTCGTCATGGACCAGATCAAAGTTGATTTGCTCAGTTTCGACATTCATATAGAGCCTGCAAGCTATCTCATGGCTGTAGCCTTAACCTTCCTGTTTGCACTCATTGTTAATTTTGCAATGTACTTCAGGCTGGAAAAAATCAATATGGCCGAATCGCTCAAATCGATCGAATAGCAAATAAAAGGGGCTGTCGCATTAACGGAAAATAACCGTTAGGGCGCA
>ULSS01001114.1_pt1 | contig 12842 bp, 6 predicted proteins | sample 1956901 | NCBI WGS metagenome assembly ULSS01 (sample SAMEA4835714, study PRJEB28245) | human gut metagenome | biome: gut microbiome; material: fecal sample | place: Denmark | collected 2008
TATTTCTCTGATATGCAAATGTTTAATTTATAGAAGTTTCCTGTACCTCTGCCGCGGTGGTGTAGGAGCCGGGGACAGCCATGATCTCGTAGCTGTCCACATACTTCTCGTTGCGGATGACGTTCATCACCGGCACTATGCCCCATTCCTTTGTGCCGTCATAATAGGGAGAGGTGACGTCATTGCCGGCCGTGAACTGTGTATACGATATATGTGCGAGCGGGTCGGATGTGGCCACGCGGGCGGTGTTTGCCGACGGCTCGCGCACATACTCGGTCTGCAGCGTCACATCGCCGTTGGTTATATAACTGTCATAGTATCCGCTCTCGAAATTGAGACGGTTGACAAGCAGTTGGTTGAGATAGTAGGTGTATGGTTCTATTTCTATGCTGAGGTCTTCGAATGTCCGTCGTTTGCCTCCGTGGCTTACCCAGCCGTTTTCGGCGTTATTGTGGTGTACACCCTTTGCTTCTTCGTATGTGCCGAATAACTCGTCCTTGATGACTGCGCCGGGGGTGAGGTCAAGTCTTTCGAGCTGATAGTCGAAATTGTCCTCATTGCCATATTGGGTGAACATGGCCCAGAATGGCTTGGCGAACTGACGCTTGTCGAAGACGAGTTGTCTTGTGTCGGGGTTTATAGAGCCACTGATGATGAATTTGCCGTCGGCATAGGTCGTGATATTGGAATTGAGGAGATTACGGTAGTATTTCTTGTCTTCGCGAATGCCGTAACCGTTATTGCCAAAATTGAGAATGGAGAATCGGTTGTTGGTATAATCCATCTCGACACGCACCGGATAGGTGCGCAGACGTTCCGGGCTGTATGGCGTAATGGCAGTGATGGAAGATGGGAGAGTGGAGCCTTCGGTGCCATAACCGACGGAGTAGTTGTAGAGTTCGTAGTATCTGTCGGACATCCAGGCATTGGGCACGAATGATTCCAGCTCCATGTCGTCGAAGATGCGGATATAGCTGCCGAGGAAGGCATCGTATGAACTCTGATCGTTTGTGCCTTGGACGTACACCGGTCCGGTAGCCTGCATCTTGAAGTTCTCTCCGTTTTTGGTTATATGAAACAGAGTTTTGGTGTCTACTGCAAGCTGGTACCAGAACGCAAAAGTGTAATAGTCATCATAACCGTATCCCCACGGAGAGCATGGAAGAAAGTTCCATTGCTGGTCCGCATACTCTTGTGCGGAGACGTTGACTGCGTATGTGTCTGTGGCGATACAGAGGTAGTCGCCGTCCGGATCGGCGTTGCCGGAAGCGTCTGTGAGTGTGAAGATGAAGTCGAGGCACCCCTGTATGCCGTTAAGCCGGATATGGGTGTCGTCAATCCGCTCGGCTGTCACGCCATGGCTGTCGGTGATTGGCGAGATATCCTTAGTGGGATTGAAGTTGGGGTTGGTACGGTAGGTGGCTATCCACGCTACGTTGCTGAGATCGCGGGTCGTAAAGGCTGCAGCGGTCAGCGGCAGAAGCATGAGCACTGCCATCAGTGCATATCGGACGATGCGTTTCATGTTATTGTGTTTGATTCGTTAAACATCAAATTTTTTAGCACACAAAATTAATAACTTTTTACTTTGGGGTAAAGTTAAAATTTATTAAATTTAAAGCTAAATAACTGACTGTAAGAGAAATAAGAGAAACAAAAGGGCGGCGCAGCCGGATGGTTGCGCCGCCGAAGTGGAGCAGGATGCGGGATTAGCGGTTGAGGATGCGGCGGGTCTGCTGCGTGCCGTCGCGGTAGATGGTCACTACTATGTAGACATTGCCGTCGGCCTGCCCGGGACGTGTTGTCTGCAGTCCGTCAAGGTTGAACCAGAGCTGACGGGCCACCTCCTTGGTATCGGCGTCGAGTGTGTCGCAGCCGGTGGTGGCGGTGGCCTTGAGCAGCCAGGAGTGGGAGAAGTCGCCGCAGCGGGCGGTCAGGGTGACGTCGCCGAAAAAGTTCTCTGTCTTCCAGCGCATGAGCTGACCCTCCTGCGTTATGGGCGAATCGGTCGGAGCGATACTCCAGCTTACACCCTGCGGCAGGCCGACATGGAAGTTACGGGTTACCTTGTCGAAGGAGTCGCCGGCATGGAGCACTACTGCGGCAGCGCAGGCCTTCCAGCCGTCGTCGTTGCGCATGCTTGCGGGCACGGGCAGGGTGTAGTCGCCGATAAGAGTCCATGCGTCGCTGATGGACTTGGTGCAGAGCTCGCCGAGAGTGAGGGCCGATGCACCGGCATGGCTCTCCTCGAATGTGCCCCAGTCCGTGGCGTAGTAGCAGTTGGTCAGAGTGTTGTTGTCACCCCAGAAAGCAGTCTGGGAGGTGGGGGTGATGCCGGCCTTGACACCGTCTGTAAGACAGGTGACCGCAGCAGCGTTATAGCAGCCGTTGATGCGGGTGCGGGCGCTGGTCTTGTTCATCACCGGTTCGCCGAGGATGCCGCCGACCATGGTGGGGCCTTCCACCTCGCCGAAGTTGGCGCAATACTCTATCAGGCCGGGGAACTGGCCGGCGATGCCGCCGATGCCGTGGCCGTCGAGGGCGGCTGTGGTGGTCAGTACGCCGACGGTGGTGCTGAGGCTGCGAATCTTGCCCGAGTTGCGGCAGGAGCTGATGGTGGCGGTAGCCGTCTTGGCGTTGGTGACGCCCTGGTTGCCGGAGATGCCGCCTGCGAAGCGGCGGTCGACGGTGACGTCGCCCGAGTTCCAGCAGTTGTCGATCATGGCGTGGGAGCCCCACACTGCGCCGGCTATGCCGCCGGCTGCGTATTGAGCGCTGACGGGGGCGGTGTTGGTGCAGTTCATCACCATCACATAGTCATTGACATGGCCGATGACGCCGCCTACCCAGTAGGCCGAGGTGCCGAGGGCGTGGATTTCGCCCGTGTTGTGGCAGTCGTCGATCTGGACGGGGAGGGCCTCGGTGGGAATGCCTGCGGTGGTGCCGACGATGCCGCCTGCGCCGTAAGCCTTGTCGGAGATGGTTATGGTGCCGGAGTTGCGGCAGGCCATGTACAGAGAGCCGGGGCGGTACTGTGCGGCGATGCCGGCGGCTGCGGGCGAGGATGACGACGTGGAGGTGCTGGTGGCAGTGATGTTGCCGGTGTTGTAGCAGCCGAAGTACTGCGACTTGCCTGCTCCCACGGTGCTCACGCAATAGGCGGAGATGCCGCCCAGATAGGCTTTGCCGGTGATGTCGCCGGTGTTGTAGCAGCCTGTGAAGTAGTACATCTGCTGTGCCGTCTTTGTGCCGTAGGCGCGGCCGATGATGCCGCCGATGTTCGATACCTTGGGCAGGTTGATGTCGGCGCGGTTGTAGCAGGAGTCGAAGCGCGACTCGTAGGAGTCGGCAACGATGCCGCCGATGTAGCCGGTGGTGCCGGTGGTGGTGAGGGTGCCTTCATTGCCGCAGCGGATGTAGGTGACGCCCTCCTGGCCGTTGGCCGCGATGCCGCCGATGTAACCGGCAGATGCGGTGGTGCCGACCTTGCCTCGGTTGACACAGTCGGTGAAGACGGAGCCGGTATAGGCGTAGGCCGCCAGACCGGCCACATACCCCTTGTTGCAGGATATTTCCGAGCGGTTGACGCAGCCGGTGAGCTTGCCGTAGCACTTCGCCACCAGACCGGCCGTGTAGGCGTAGGAGCCGGAGGCGAGCGTGACGGTGTGCTTGCCGTTGACGGTCAGGTTGCGGATTTCGCCCTGAGCGCCGAGTACTCCGACGGGTGCCTGATACTGGGCGGCAGCCTCGAAGACGTAGTTGTTGAGCGAATGGCCAGCGCCGTCGATAGTGCCCTTGAAGGTAGTCGGGTCTACGGCTATCATCCCGATGGGAGCGCCGTCGAAGTCGATGTCGTTGGCCACGCGGAAGTACTTGCCTTCATATTCGTCGCCGGTCTGGGCCATGAGTGTGCCGATGGCGTTCCACAGCTGCGCGTCGGTGACGAGCCAGGGGCTGGCCGCGGTGCCTTCGCCTGCCCAGGGTGCCTTGGGGATGAACTGCACGGGTACGAGACGCTTGTAGCCGCCGAGAGTGGCCTGCAGCGTGTCCACCACCACGCTTTGGGCGCTGGCGGGCGGAAGCAGAGTGTTGCCGCTGACGGTGAAGCCGTTGTGGCTGAGCAGCTCCCAGCTCAGACCGGTGAAGGTGGCCAGAGTGGCATTGGCACTCACGTGAGTGCGGTCTTCGCCGTCGGCAAAGAGAATGTACTGATGCCTTACGGCCTGCAGGGCAGCCTCGTCGGCATGCTTGGCGGGGATGAGGTAGCTGTCGGCTGAGGCTGACCACAGCGATGTTTCCAGGCCTGTCGGCAGAGTGCCGGAGGTGAGCTGACGGGTGCCCAGACCGGTCATGCCCGGAGCTGGGGAGCTCTCTATGGCTCCCATCGGGTTGAGCGATGCGTCGTAGAAGTTGTTCTCGATGGTGCCGTCGGTGCCGAGGCCGCCGGAGATGCCGCCGATATAGCGGGTGACGCCGCTCTCTACCACGCCGATGTTGACATTGCCGGTCAGGTCATTGGCGAAGTTGGCCGTAGTGGTGGCCTTCGGTGTGGTGCCGACGATGCCGCCCGCGTAGCCTTCGAGGGCGAAGACGCGGCCCGAGTTGAAGCAGTTGACGGCACGGCCGCCGTTGAGACCGCCCAGGATGCCGCCTGCATAGCGGATGCTGTTCTTGCCGGCAGCCTGATAAAGGGAGATGACGGAGACATTGCCGGTGTTGGCGCAGTTCTCCACGGCGCCCTGGCTCTGGCTGGAGATGCCGCCGGCGTTGCGGTAGCCTGCGGTGACGTTGCCGGCGTTGTAGCAGTCGCGGACGATGCCACCCTTCTGCACCTGGCCGACGATGCCGCCTATCCAGGAGCTGAAGCCCCATACGTCGGCATAGTTGCGGCAGTTCTCCACAAGACCGTAGTTATTGCCGGCTATGGAGCCTGCGGTGGCGAATACCTCATACTTGGAGTCGGCAGCGATGTTGACATTGCGGACGATGCCGTCGTTGGCGATTTCGCCGAAGAGGCCGATGTAGGTGGCGCGGTTGGCGGAGGTGTTGACAGTGCCCACGCCATTCGGGTCATCCTCGGGACGGACTGTCCAGGCAAGGCGCCCGATTTTTAGCTTGTGGATGGTATGGCCGTCGCCGTCGAAGGTGCCGTGGAATAGCACGCGGCCCGAAGTGTTGGTGGAGCTGATGCCGTTGAAGGTATCGTCGTACTCCATGTCGATGTCGGCGGTCACCTTATAATAGGTGCCGGGGAAGGAGACGTTGCTCTCGCTGGTCATCTTTCCCAGGGCGAGCATATCGGCCTTGTCGGTGATGAGCCAGGGCTCTGCGGCCGTGCCCTCGCCCTGCCAGGGGATGGGGGCCATCATGGCGGAGCAGGAGATGGTGCCGGCGCTGTTGCTGACGGCTACCGTGTCGATGCCGAACAGTAGCTGATCGTTGAGGCGCAGCGTGTTGTTCTCGATGGTCGCGTAGTGTCCTCTGGTGGAGAAAACGCCGTTGACCAGGAAGCCGAAGCGGACGTCGCCAAGCTGTGTGACCTGGAGGTCCTTGAATATGCGGGCGCGGGTGGAGGAGCCTGCATAGAGCAGGGCGGAGCTTGCCAGTGCGCTGACGGGGCTGGAGAGCTGTGTCTTAAGGCGCGGATAGGCGCCGGAGGTGAAAGTCCAGGCGTCGCCGAAGCCCTCGGGTCCGGAAGCGGAGGTGAGGGCCGCGGTCGTCAGGCCATGCTTGGGAGAGCCGAGGTTGTTGATGTCGCTGTTGAAGTAGCAGTTGGTGACCGTGGGGGGGTTCTGCGGGTCGGAGGAGCCGAATAGCTCGCCGCACGTAGTGGCCGACGGAGCATATTCCAGATTGCCGACATTCATCCAGGCAGTGGAATAGCAGTTGGTGAACTTGGGCTGCTTCATCACGCCCTCGTCGTTCTGCACATACTGTACCATGCCGGTCAGCGAGCCGACGGTGCGGGAGTTGTTGCCGCGCACCTGCCCGGCCGAGTAGGAGTCGGTGATGTCGGCGGCGCACATGCCTGCCAGGCCGCCGACGCGGTTATAGGAGGCGTAGTTGCCCATGGTGCCCAGGAAGTTGCCTGCGGCAACGCAGCGGGTTATGCCGGTGCCTTTGGTCAGGCCCTGGATGATGCCGACGATGCCGCCGATGGTGACAGGATAGTATGCGGCCGGAATCTCCACGCTGCCGGCGAAGGAACAGTCGGTGATGGCGTCGTTGGAGGTGGAGACGATGCCGCCGAAGGGGGGTATGTTGTTGGCGTTGTAGATGAGGCCGCTCAGGGTGGTGCCGGAAACATGGCAGTCGGTGACGGGGCCGAAAGCCTGGGCCGCCAGGCCGCCGCCGTAGCCGTCGCCCGCGTATACGGTGCAGTCGGTGACGGTGGAGCGGCTGATGCCGTAGGATGTGCCTGCCAGAGCGCCGGCACCCTGGAAGCCGTTGGCTACGCGGATGCTGCTGTTGCGCACGTGGCAGTTGTCGATCTTGCCTTCGCAGCGAGAGGCAAGGGCGGCGCCGTAGATGGAGGAGGTGCTGACGGTGATGTTATCCAGCGTAAGGTTGCTCAGCGAACCCAGGGCATCCACCTGGCCGAACATGGCGGCATAGCCTGCGCCGCCGTAGATGTCGAGGCCCTTGACGGTGTGGCCCGCGCCATCGAAATGACCGGCGAAGTAGTGGTTGCGGTTGCCGATGGGGGTGAAGTCGTAGCCCGACATGTCCAGGTCGGCGGTGAGCTTGAGGTACTGCCCTGTGAAGGTACGCGAGCAGGGGATGGTGTCGGTGCCGCTGGTGACCTTGAAGTCGAAGTTGTCGTTGGAGTTGACACGCTCCTGCACCTGGCACAGGTCGTCGGCGCTCTTGATCAGATAGGGGCTTGCCTGTGTGCCGGCACCCTCGAGCGGACGGAAGGGGGCGGGGAAATCGGGAGCCGTGTTGAGGTTCAGGCGGGCATCCTTGATGAGGCCCACCCAGTAGCTGCGGCCGTAGAAGAGGCTCATGTTGCCGAACTGCACCAGCCTGGGGTCGGAGCCGGCCGGGAAGCTGAACGTCTCCGACCAGGATTCCGGCTGCTCCTGGTCGTTGAGCACCAGGTCGCCGCGGGTATAATAGGGAGTGGATCCTTCCACCAGGGCCGCCTGGGTGCGGCATGTGTAGGTCTTGTCGCGGTTGAGCAGCAGGTTGACCGTCTGGCCGTAGCCCAGGAAGTTCTTGACCTGTAGCACGTTGGCGCTTATCTGAGTGGCGATGACCGGATATGAGGTCGTGTCGCCGCGCGTCACGTTGACATGGCTCATGGTGGAGGTGCCGCGCTCGAAAATCATGTACTGATAGACATTGGCGTAGTCATCCTTCTCATAGGCAGGATTATCGCCGCCGTTGGGGTCGCTCTTGTCGTAGAAGATACCCCAGGGACGGTCGCAGAGCATCGAGCCGTCCTGACGGATTACGACGGTGAGGACTTCGGAGCGCAGGGGGCGTCCGTTGGCGACATTGAGCGCCGCTATGGACATGGTGGTGCCGTCGGTGCGCCTGGTCACCACCTGGCTCTTGATGGCCAAAGTGCCGGAGGCGGCATCCACTGTAGCTGTGATTTTGCCGCCGGAGCGCCAGAAGTTCGACACCGTGACGATGTCGGAGCCTTCGGTCGTGGTGATGACGGCTGTGGAGCCGCCCGACAGACTCAGGTCGTACATCGGATACTGGTTGATCCATTGGCCGGCCAGGTCAGCCGGCGAGGTGATGGCACCCCGTGGCTGCTGTGCGGGTCTCCGCGAGGCTGTGGCTTTCAGAGGGCCGCGTGAGGCCGTCATGGGCACGTTGCCCAGAGTGAAGGCCTGCGATGTGGCAGAATATGCCTGCCGGTCGGGGCTTGCCGCCGATGTGGCTGCCGCACAGCTTTGTTCCAGCGGAGCCGTCAGCGAGGTGCTCGAGCGGAACCCGACCTCCTGCGTGACTTGTCCGTAGGCTGCAGCCGTACCCGTCAGCAGCATCGCAGCGAGGACCCGCATTAAAAATCTGTGTTGCATAAGCGATGTATTTAGTGTTAGAAAAAGTCAAAGGAAGGCTCTATCATTTCATTTTCCGAGCAAGCGAACATCGGCAGAACCTAATTGTCCGTCTAATCCGCGCTCTTGTTTCCTGCGGTAAAGTTAAGGCTAAATCTTTATCGTTGCAAATTTTTTACTTTATTTTTTGTCTACAGGGCCACTAAAGTCCCTAAAGTCCCTAACGATCCTATAGGCCCCAATACCCTGATGACCTTAAAATCTTGACATGGTACAAGAAAAAGCGCAAAAGGGGCGTTTTTATGGGGCGAAATTTTGGCGGTCGCCGCGAAAGGGGCGTATCTTTGCGGCAGCGATGGGCTTTTTCGGGCCCGCAACGCTGGAAATATACCGATTCCACCAACACTTCAACGATATGCTTAAACGTTACTCAACCATCCTGCTGGCCGCCGCCATGTCGCTGGCCGCCACGTCGGCCCAGGCCGACGACACCGTCTACAAGGTGGGCGGCATCAACTACCAGGTCATCTCGGAGACGGCCGCCATGGTCGCCGAACAAGAGGGCAACGAGGAAACCCTCAACGGCGACATCGTCATCCCGGCCACCGTCACCCTCGGTGCCAAGGAATACACCGTCACCGCCATCGACGGCACCGCCTTCAAGAACTGCACCGGCATCACCTCCATGACGCTGCCATCCACCATCGACTCCATTTGCTACCAGGCCTTCAACGGCTGCACCAACATGGTGTCGTGCAACCTGGAGGACACCAAAATCCGCGAGCTGTGCGTGTCGACGTTCCTCTACTGCCGCTCGCTGCGGAGCATCACCATCCCGGCCACCGTCACGAAAATCGGCATCAACCCGTTCATGGAAACCAACTCGCTGGCGGAAATCAAGCTCGCCCCTGGCAACAAGTGTTTCAAGACCTACGACGGCGCCCTGTACACCATTTCCGGCAAGACACTCATCTCCAGCCCCGGCGGCAAGACTGACCTGACGCTGCTCGACGGCCTCGACACCATCGCCAACAGCGCCTTCTGCCAGAACCGCCGCATCCACAACGTCACCATCCCCAACTCGGTTACGCGCATCGAATCGAGCGCCTTCATGCGCTGCGACTCGCTGCAGCTCATCACCATCCCGACGTCGCTGATCTACCTGGGCAGCAGCGCCTTCGCCGACTGCCGCCAGGCCAAGGGCGACCTGGTGCTCCCCGCCTCGCTCAAGACCATGAGTTCCAAGTGCTTCTACTACACCTCCATCACGAGCATGGACGCCTCCAGGTGCGTAGACACCTCCGTACCCAACTCCTTCGTTATGTACTGCACGAAACTGCGAACCGTGAAGCTGCCCCTGACGGCCACACAGATATGGGACAATGCCCTCAACACCGTAGCAATCAGCGAGATTGACATTCCGGAAACCGTGACACGCATCCGTGGTTCCGCCATGCAGGGATGCACCTTGCTCAAGAAGGTGACCATGGGCAGCAAAATCACCACTCTCGACTTCAGCGTATTCGCCAAGGACGCCGCCCTGACCGAAATCAACATCTCGGCAGCCACTCCTCCCTCCATAGGCAACTCCAGCAGATACCCGGCCTTCCCCGACGCCGTCTATACCGGCTGCACTTTAAACGTGCCTGCCGGCTCCGTCGACGCCTATCGCGCCGCCGACGTATGGAAGAACTTCACCAGCATCAAGACCCTTGGCGTCGCCTCGACGGGCGCCGACCCAGACATCTCGGTGGCCCGCACCGCCGACGGCCTGGCCGTGCTCGGCGCACCCGACGGCGCCGCAATCAGCGTCCACGCCATCTCCGGCGCCCTCGTCTACTCCGGCACCGACCCCGTCATAGCCCTCCCCGCCGGCCTCTACATCGTCCGCGTGGCCGGCCGCACCTTCAAGGTCATGAAGTAATGAGACAGATCACTAACGAGTAGCCAGCCTGCTCATACAGTCAACAAGGAGGGACGGCACCACCCGGGTGGTGCCGTCCCTCCTTGTTTTGCGGGTTCTGGTATTGAGCTGATTTGCCTATTTTCCCAACTTCGCAATCGTCCGTAATTGATTACTCCATATTGTATCGCGGAACAGACTTGATGTTTCGGGTGCATTTTTGTGTTTTCGGAAATAATCAGTAACTTTGCAAATAACATCAAGAGAATAATTCTCTGACAATATGTCTTAATACCGTAAAGAATCTGAAGGTAAATGATTATGACAAAGTCAGACAACAAACCGGCATTTGTGAAACGCGATACAATTATTGCGGGGAAGGAATATGCTCAGCTTTTGACTACGTTGAAAGAACGTTTCCGTAGGTCGCAGATAAAGGCTGCCGTCAAGGTCAACACGACAATGCTGGAATATTACTGGTCCATGGGTCGGGATATTTCAAGGCTTCACGAAGCTGCCAAATGGGGAACCGCATTCTTCGACTGTCTGAGTCTTGACCTCAAGACTGCTTTCCCCGGTCAGACAGGTTTTTCCGTCACCAATATCAAGTATGCCAAGCGGTGGTATGAGTTTTATAATCAAGAGGATGTAATTCGTCAACAAGTTGTTGACGAATTTGAGATGCCTACTGATTTCGGCATAGTTCCGTGGGGACATCATATAGACATCTCTTAGTAAATTTGCGGCATGGCTTCCGATATAGTTTCAGCACTGACGGCCGAAGACCGAAAGACTATCCACGACCTGCTCAACAATGAGTGCACGCTGCGGATGCCGGACGCGCTGACCGACCGCTTCATCGACCTGGGAAGGGTGGTGACCCTGCGGCGGCGCCAGTGCATCATCCGGCGCGGCGACACTGACCCGGACCTCTACGTCATCTTCGAGGGCATCATGCGCACCTGGTACCGCGACGGCGAGCAGGAGGTCACGCAGGCCTTCGGCACGCCGGGAGCCATCTGCCAGTCGTTCCACTCATACTACAACGGGGAACCGTCGAGCGTCAGCTTCGAGGCGTGCACGCCGGTGCGGCTGCTCCACGTGCGCGCCGCCGACTTCGACGCCTTGGTGGCCGAAAGCGCCGAGTTCGCCCGCTGGAACCTGCGCCTGGCGCAGTGCCAGCTGTACCACTACGAGGTCAAGAAGCGCGTAATTAACGGCACCGCGCGCGAGCGCTACGAGGCCATGCTCGGCCACAGGCCCGAAATCATCAGCTCCGTGCCACTTAAGGACATTGCCTGCTACCTGGGCGTGACGCCCGCATACCTAAGCCGCCTCCGCCGACAGATCATACGCGACCAGCGCGCCAGGTAGGCCCCGCAAGCTCGATCAGCTCAGTTCGAGCATGCGCCGGATGGGACGGATGGCCTTTTCCGCCAGGTCGGGTTCCACGTGCACGGCCGGGGTCATGTCGCGCAGGCAGCGGTAGAGTTTTTCCAGGGTGATCAGCTTCATGTACTCGCACTGGTTGCACTGGCACTCGGCATCGTCGGCGGGGGCGGCCAGCAGGGTCTTGCCGGGGCACAGGCGCCGCATCTCGTGCAGGATGCCGCTCTCGGTGACAACGATGAAGGTGTCGGCATCGCTGGACTGCGCATACTCGAGCAGCCTGGCGGTGGAGCCCACCATGTCGGCGATGAGCTGAAGGGGCTTCCTGCACTCGGGGTGCACCAGTATCTTGGCGCCCGGATTTTCGCGCTTCATATCGAGGATGCCCTGCAGCGAGAAGCGGTCATGCATATGGCAGGCGCCGGGCCACAGCACCATGTCGCGCCCGGTGACGGAGTTGATGTAGCCGCCCAGGTTCCGGTCGGGGCCGAAGATTATCTTCTCGTCCTGAGGCAGCGACTCGATGATCTTGCGGGCGTTGCCGGAGGTGACGACGATGTCGGTGAGGGCCTTGACGGCCGCCGAGGTGTTGACGTAGCTGACGACGGTGTGGCCCGGATGCTCCTTTATGAATGCCTCGAACTCTTCGGGGGGGCAGGAGTCGGCCAGTGAGCACCCGGCCTCCGGCGCCGGGATGAGAACGGTGCGGCCGGGGCAGAGGATCTTGGCGGTCTCGGCCATGAAGTGGACTCCGCAGAGCACTATCACCTCGGCGTCGGTCTTGGCCGCCAGCCGGGCCAGCGCCAGGGAGTCGCCGATGTGGTCGGCCAGCTCCTGGATCTCGGGCCGCTGGTAGTAGTGGGCCATGATGACGGCCCGCCGCTCGCGGCGCAGCCGGTCTATCGCTTCAATGTATTCGGCCTCGGTGCGGGGTTCCCCGGGCGCGACGGTTGCTTTTTCAGGCTCCTTTTGCTTGTCGGTGGCCATGGCGTTTTTTCTTTTTATTTTATTATGTGATGAAGAAATCCATACCTCATTAATAAAGAATAAGAATAATAGCTGTCGAAAGCGTAGACAACTTTTTTTGCGTGTTTCATTGCATATTCTCTATGAACAATGAGGTGTGGGCTTCTGCACAGGTTTTGAACGGTCGAAAGTGCGGGCTTTCGGGCTGTTGGAGCCTTTGTGCACACGCTGTCGACAACTGCAAAATTAGTGAAAAAATCACAGATAGAGGTGCAAGGGTGTGTGCAAAATGTGTATATGAAGTGGTCGAAAAGAGCCTTCTTGGTGTTCACAGCCCGGCGGGTCCCTTGTTGGCCCGGAGTTATGTGCCTGGCACAGACCGCTTTCCTACGGCTTTTGTACCGTTTATAGACAGGTTTTAGACAGGGTCGGACAGGGCTGCGGCACTCGGTTTTCGGGAGTCCGGGGCATTGTGTGTGGGGTGGAAACACGCCTGTGTTGAGGTTTCGGCTTGCCCCGTTCTTCGCCGGGCGGTAATACGAATCGGCGGCCGTACCCTCACCGGGTGC
>ULSS01068290.1_pt1 | contig 12754 bp, 8 predicted proteins | sample 1956901 | NCBI WGS metagenome assembly ULSS01 (sample SAMEA4835714, study PRJEB28245) | human gut metagenome | biome: gut microbiome; material: fecal sample | place: Denmark | collected 2008
GTCCTTGTTCGAGCAGAGCACGACAATGGGGTTCGCCTCAAGCCGCAGATGGATCACGCGCTGCGGGCAGGCGAGATAGCACGCGCCGCAGCCGATACACTTGCTTTCCTCCACCTCAGCCACACCGTAGGAGCTCAGCGAAATCGCACCGAAGCGGCAGGCATCGATACACGCGCCGCAACCGGTACAGCCGTAGGAGCACAGGTCATAGCCCTCGGGACTTTGCTTGGCGCGGCAGCCTCCGTTGCAGTGAACGCAGGCGACCTTGGAGGGGAATTTTTTCTTAACAATCATAACAACTGCCTCCTTTTGTCATTTCCGCTCATATGGCGTATTTTCCAGCGGCAGACTGTAGCGGCGCTCGCCGTCAAGCTGATAATACGCCTCCGCAATGGCAGGAGCAGTCGGAATCGAGGTGATTTCGCCGATACCGATGGCGCCGCAGGCAACGTTCAGTCCGGGCTTGTCGATTACCAGCGCCTTAATCTCCGGAACCTGATGCGCTCGGAACAGACCGAGCGTGCCGAACTTGGAGGTCGGCTTGCAGTGCGCGTCGAGCCTGTATTCCTCCGTCAGTGCGAAGCCCATCGACATCACAACGCCGCCCTCAATCTGCCCCTCGCAGGACAGCGGGTTGACCGCCTTGCCGACATCGTGCGCGGCGACCATCTTCTCGACCAAGCCGGTGGTCTTGTTGAGCACGCAGAGCTGCGTCGCATAGCCGTAGGCAACATGGGAAACGGGATTCGGCACATCTGCGCCCAGCGGGTCGGTCTTTGCAAGATATTCACCGTAGAACTCCTGCCCCTTGAGGTCGGCAAGGGTCTTTCCCTGCTTCGCCTCCATCAGCTTTTCACAGGCACGGCGGCACGCCTCTCCGGTAATCATCGTCTGACGCGAGCCGGAGGTATCGCCCGAGTCGGGCGCGATCCACGTGTTGCTGCGTTCGTAGATAATGTCGTCGCGGCAGAGGTCGGTATTGGTCACAATCATCTGCACGAGCACCGTACCCAGTCCCTGACCGATGCACGACGCGCCGGTGTAGATATGGAGCTTGGCGTCGTCCTCAACAATGAGCTTGCAGCGTCCCCAGTCGGGAATGCCGACGCCGACGCCCGCGTTTTTCATCGCACAGGCAAGACCGACGGGCTTCCCCGCAGCGACCGCCTCATCGTAATAGGGCTTGACCGCTTCCAGCGTCTCGACAAGGCCGGTGGAATCATCAACGATCTGACCGTTCGGCAGGACGCCCCACGGACGAATGGCATTGCGGTAGCGAATCTCCCACGGGCTGATGCCGACCTTCTCCGCCATCATATTCAGCAGGCTCTCCATCGCGAAGCAGGTCTGCGTGACGCCGAAGCCGCGGAAGGCGCCGGCAGGCGGGTTGTTGGTATAGTAGGCGGTGCCTTCAATCTCAAAATTCTCGTAGGCATAGGGACCGGCGGCATGGGTGCAGGCGCGCTCCAGAACGGGACCGCCCAAGGAGGCAAACGCGCCGGTATCGGAGCAAACCTTCGCCTTGACGCCGAGGATTTTTCCGTCATTATCGCAGGCGAGCGTAAAGTCCATCTCAAAATGATGACGCTTCGGATGGACCAGGATGGACTCGTCACGGCTGAGCTTGACCTTGACGGGGCGACCGGTGCAGTAGGTGATGAGCGCAGCGTGGTGCTGGACGGACATATCCTCCTTGCCGCCGAAGCCGCCGCCGACGAGGGCATTCTGCACCTTGACCTTTTTCGTGCCGAGGAGCAGCGAGCACTCGTGGAGCGTCGTATGTGAGGACTGGTCGGAGGTAATAAGCATCACATCGCCGTCGGCATCCTTGTATGCCACGCAGCACTCCGGCTCAAGGAAGGCGTGCTCCGTCCACGGCGTCTCGAAATGCTCGGTAATGACGTGCGGGGCGTTTTTAATCGCCGTCTCCGCGTCGCCGCGGCTGACGTGCTTATACGCCTGCACATTGGTGGTTTCCTCTTCAAAGACCAGCGCGGTATTCGCCGCCGCCTCGTCGATGTTATGTACGGCGGGAAGAATGTCGTAAGTAATCTTGACCAGCTTCTTCGCCTTTTCCAGCGTCGCCTGATCCTCCGCCACGACCAGCGCGATCGCGTCGCCGAGGTAGTGCGTCAAGCCGCCGATGGGAATGAGCGTATACTGGTCGTGCTTGAGGTGACCGACCTTGTTCTCGCCGGGGATGTCCTCGGCGGTCAGGACGGCGACGACGCCCGGCAGCTTCAGCGCGGCGGAGGCGTCAATGGCAACGATACGCGCGCGGGCGTGCTTGCTGCGGACAGCGCCGCCGTAGCACATCCCGTCCACATAGAAATCATCGGGATACTTGCCGTAGCCGAGCACCTTCTCCTCGACATCGACGCGGTGGACGCGTGAGCCGAGCTTCCAATCCGTCGCGGAGGGCAGGGGGATTTTCCCGTCGCGGAGAATCTGCCCCGCCAGACGGATGGCGGCAATAATCTTGACGTAGCCGGTGCAGCGGCAGTAGTTATTGCGGATGGCGTAGCGGATCTGATCGTCGGTGGGGTCGGGAATTTTGTCAAGCAGGCTCTTTGCGCACAGGACCATGCCCGGAATGCAGAACCCGCACTGGACCGCGCCCGCCTCGCCGAATGCGAAGGTATAGACCGCCTTTTCAAAATCGCTCAGTCCCTCGACCGTGAGGACGGATTTGCCGTCCAGCCGCTCGGTGTCGGGGATACAGGCACGGCACGGCTCGCCGTCGATCAGCACGGTGCAGGCACCGCAGGCACCCTCGCTGCACCCGTCCTTCGCGGAGGTAATGTGCATCTCGTCGCGCAGGAAGCGCAGCAGCTTTTGCTTTTTTGTGACGGTGACCTCCGTGCCGTTGAGGAAAAATGTTGCCATATCGAGAACCTCTCTTTGCGTTTGTGCAGAAAACACAAACGAGAATGGAAAAAACAGAACACTTTTGGATGATACTTGCATTATACAATAAAAGCGCCGCCCCTGCAAGGCGAGAGGGTGATCTTTTTTCAAAAATAACGAAAATATACGGGAAAAATCGTTAATAATATCCTGTTAAATTACTCGTGTCGAAAAATGTTCGCGTTCGTCGAACGGTTATTCCCGCGTGTCAGACGGCTGTCACGGGTCAATCCCCCGCTGCGGCGCGGCAGCATCCGTCAAGCCGACGGTTTCCACACTTTTTTGTGCTGCCAAAATTTATTTTAGCGGGATTATGGCTTGAAATTTACGCTATTGTGTGATACGATAAATTTGTATCGGAATGTCCGTCCCATACGGACGAACGAAAGAAAGAATAGGAGGCAAAATCACTATGAATGTAGCTGAAATCATGGACCGGCGCAATGCGTTTTCCTTTGAGGTATTCCCTCCCAAGACCGATGTCGGCATGGAAAAGCTCTGCGGCAAGGACGGCGTGCTGGAAAAGCTCTACACGCTCAACCCCGACTACATTTCCTGCACCTACGGCGCGGGCGGCACCAACGTCGGCAAGAACCTTGAGGTTCTGAAGAAGATCAAGGACGACGGCAAATGCACCCCCGTCACCCACTTCACCTGCATCGGCAACACCAAGGAAGGCATCCGTGACCAGCTCCAGACCTATTTGGACAACGGCATTGACCATATGCTCGCACTGCGCGGCGATCTTCCCTTCGGCTGGAAGGGCACCGGCGGCGATCTGCACTATGCCACCGAGCTTGTCAAGTTCGTCCGCCGGGAATTCGGCGATAAGTTCACCATCGCGGTCGCCGGCTCCCCCGAGGGTCATATCGCCTGCCGTTCGCTCGAGGCTGACATCGCGTTCCTGAAGCAGAAGCAGGACAACGGCGCGGACTACATCATGACGCAGCTTTGCTGGGATATGGACCAGTTCCGCTACTGGCTCGACGCCATCCGTGCCGCCGGCATCTGGATGCCCGTCGATGTGGGCATCATGCCGATCCTCGATCAGGCTGCTACCATCAACATGGCGCTCTCCCGCAACGGCTGCGTCATGCCCAGAGAGCTTTGTGAGCTGATCTCTAAGAACTGGATCTTCCCGAACCCCTTCTCCGTCGGTCTCAAGACCGCAAAGGGCGACGAGGCTTGCTTCGACGCCGACGTCGAGGGCAAGAAGGCATCGTTCAAGGAAGCCGGTATCGAATACACCATCCGTCAGATCGACGAGTACCGTGCCTGCGGCATCAACGGCATCCATCTGTACGCACTGAACAAGTACGACGATGTTGCCCGCATTGCCAAGGAAGCCGGTCTGCTCGACCTCATCTGATGATCTCCCGCCGCTGCACAGCGGCAGGACGGCTTCTTTCGTCCGCCACCGTGCAGCGGCAGAATCCCCCTTCGCAAAGGAGCAATTTTTATGACGCATACCATCGCAGTCGCCGGTAAGGGCGGCGTTGGCAAGACTACGGTCTGCGGAATGCTGATCGACTACCTCATCAAAAGCGGCAAGGGACCGCTGCTGGTCGTCGATGCCGACGCAAACTCCAATCTGAACGAGGTGCTGGGCGTTGAGTCCGTCACCTCCCTCGGCGAGATCCGCGAGGAGATCGCACAGGCGGAGCTGCGCGGCGACGTGATCCCCAAAAACATGACCAAGGCGGACTACGCCGAAATGCGCTTCAACGACGCGCTTTTGGAGGAGGACGACTTTGATATGCTCGTCATGGGACGGACGCAGGGCAAGGGCTGCTACTGCTACGTCAACGGCGTGCTGAAAACGCAGATGGACAAGTACCTCGGCGCGTACCGCTACACCGTCATCGACAACGAGGCGGGCATGGAGCATATCGCGCGCGGCACGCTGCCCCATGTGGACACGCTGCTGCTGGTCTCCGACTGCTCCCGCCGCGGGATTCAGGCGGTCGGGCGCATCGCGCGGATGGTGGACGAGCTGAACCTCAAGCCCACGAAGATGGGACTGATCGTCAACCGTGCGCCGAACGGCGTTTTGAACGACGGCGTGCGCGAGGAGATCAAAAAGCAGAACCTGACGCTGCTCGGCGTTCTGCCGCAGGACGAAGCGGTCTATGAGGCGGACTGCGACGGCAAGCCCAGCGCCCATGTCGCGGAGAGTAGCCCCATCAAGGTCGCTCTGCGCGGCGTGATGCAGGATCTGGGGCTGTAAATGGCACTGATCTTTGCGTAGGCGGTGTGCCCCTACCTCACCGCAAACGAACGCAGCGCAGAAAGTATCGCCCCATACTGTCAGTAAAGCACCAAGTCTGTCATTGCGAGACCCTGAAAGGGTCGTGGCAATCTCGCAGAATTGTTTTGAATTCTCGATATGCTTCGGCGAATCCGAAACATTTCACATGAGATTCCCACGTCGCTTCGCTCCTCGGAATGACATAACCGAGGGTTCTTTGACGCGCTGAGGCGATCAATGATCGCTCCTACGGTGTTGAACGAGCTGCCGCCGCATATCGCACCCTTATCATTCACTATTCACCATTCACTGTTCACTGTTAATTATTCGCTCAACCCCCGCAAAGCATAATTATGTAAACCAATCGGGCACGGTTCCCGCCGCCCCGAAAACACTCAGGAGGAAAAAACAATGGCTTTTGAACCCAAAACGCAGGCGTTCTCCTCGTCCATTGCCACCGTCACCCTCGGCACAGGGGACAAGGCAGTCAAGCTGGGCGGCGTGAATGTTCTGCCTTTCTACTCCTTCGATGCACCCATTGAGAACGCACCGAAGATCGGTATCGAAATTACCGATGCCGGCATTGCCGCTTACCCGCAGAAGGGCTTGCAGGAATTCTACGCCGGCTGCACCACCCCCGCCGAGATGGCGAAAAAGGTCGAGCAGATGCACGGCGCATCCTTTATCTGCCTGCACTTTGAGGGCGCCGATCCCAACGGCGAGAACAAGCCCGTTGCCGATTGCGTCGAGATCGCCAAGTCCGTTGCCGAAGCAACGACCCTGCCCATCGTCATCATGGGCTGCAAGAACATCGAAAAGGACGCCGAGCTGTTCTCCAAGATCGCAGAGGCGCTCCAGGGCAAGAACATCCTCGTCCTCTCCGCCCGCGAGGAGGACTATAAGACCGTCGGCGCCTCCGTCGCTCTGGCGTACAACCAGAAGGTCGGCGCAGAATCCGCCGTCGATATTAACCTCGCAAAGCAGCTCAACGTGCTGCTGACCCAGCTCGGCGTTGCGCCGTCGTCCATCGTGATGAACGCAGGCTCCGCCGCTGCGGGCTACGGCTATGAGTACGTTGCCTCCACCCTCGATCGCATCCGTGCCGCGGCACTGGCACAGAGCGACGACCAGCTCCAAATGCCCATCATCACCCCCGTCTCCACCGAAACGTGGAGCGTGAAGGAATCCATGATGGCGGAAGCCGATATGCCCGAATGGGGCGACGCCGAGGAGCGCGGCATTGAGATGGAGATCACCACCGCCGCCGCTTGTCTGGCAGGCGGCTCCGACGCCGTTATCATGCGTCATCCGGCTGCCGTCAAGGCAATCGCGACCATGATCGAAGCGTTGGTCTGATCGGAAGGAGGAACATACCATGGCACTGAAAGGCTTAGACATCTTCAAGCTCTCTCCGAAGAAAAACTGTAAGGAATGCGGCAGCCCCACCTGTATGGCATTCTGCATGAAGGTCGCACAGGGCGCCGTCCCGCTGGATAAGTGTCCGTACTTCTCGCCGGACGCCATCGCGACCCTCTCCGAGGCGACCGCGCCTCCCATGAAGACCCTCACCGTCGGCAAGGACATCAAGCTCGGCGGCGAAACGGTTCTGTTCCGTCACGAAAAGACCCTCGTCTCCCGCAACCGCTTTGCCGTGCCGGTCTGCACCTGCATGGACGAGGCGAAGGCGGACGAAAAGCTCGCCGATCTGCAAAAGGTCGATTACGAGCGTATCGGCGAGCGCGAATACGTTGAATTCGTCCTCGTCCACTGCTCCAAGGACTCCGCCGGCAAGTGGGAGGACCTTGTAAAGAAGGCAATGGCGACCGAGCGCACCCTCATCCTCGACTGCGAGTGCGTTGAGTGCGCAAAGAAGGCGCTGGCGCTGTGCAAGGACGGCAAGCCCATCCTCAACGGCGCAAACGCCGAGAACTATGAAGCCATGAGCGCTGCCGCGACCGAAGCGGGTGTCGTTTTGGGCGTCAAGGGCACATCCCTTGCCGAGCTGTACGACACCGTGAAGAAGCTTGAAGCCCTCGGCAACAAGAACCTTGTCATCGACGTCACCGGCGCGACCGTCAAGGAAACCTTTGCCAACGCCGTGCTCGTGCGCCGCACCGCCCTCAAGGACGGCGACCGCACCTTCGGCTATCCCTCCATTGTCAATTTGGCGAAGATCGCCAAGGGCGACCTGCATCTGCAAACTGCGCTGGCTGCCGTCTTTACGCTGAAGTACGGCTCCATCATCGTCATGGAGCAGATGCGCTACGCCGAGGCGCTGCCGCTGTACGGTCTGCGTCAGAACATCTACACCGACCCGCAGAAGCCGATGAAGGTCGCGCCCGGCATCTACCCGATGAACGGCGCCACGCCCGACGATCCCTGCCTGATGACGGTGGACTTTGCGCTGACCTACTTCCTTGTCTCCGGCGAGATCGAGCGCTCCAACGTGCCGGTGAACCTTCTCATCACCGATGCCTCCGGTATGTCTGTCCTGACCGCGTGGGCGGCGGGCAAGTTCTCGTCCTCCACCGTCAAGAAGTTCTTTGACGAATTCGACATCGCCGGCAAGATCAACAACCGCACCCTCGTCATTCCCGGCAAGGTCGCCGTCATGAAGGGCGAGATTCAGGACAAGCTGCCCGATTGGAACGTCGTTGTCGGCACGCGTGAAGCGGTCGAGATCGTCAAGTACCTCAAGGACGGCGAGCACATCAAGGCTGCGGAGCTGGTCGCCGCGTCCAAGAAGCCTGCGGAGGAGAAGAAGCCCGCCGCGGACGAGAACGCCCCCATCGACTTCAGCAAGCTCGTCATTCCCGAGATCGCACACAAGGACATGGGCGTTACCTACAAGACCCGCAATGTGCAGTCCAAGAAGTTCGTCACCATCGGCGAGCGTATCCACTGCATCAGCCCGGTCATCCGCGAGGCAATGGCGACCTTCAATCCCGATCCCATCCTCGAGCGTGCCGCGCAGCAGATCAAGGCGGGCGCGACCTACCTCGACGTCAACATCGGACCTGCGGAGTCCAACGGTCCCGAGCTGATGACGTGGGCGGTCAAGCTCCTGCAGGAGAACTTCAATAACGTCCCGCTGGCACTCGACACCGCCAACAAGAAGGCGATCGAAGCCGGTATCCGCGTCTATAACCGCACCAACGGCAAGCCCATCGTCAACTCTGCCGATGCAGGCTCCCGTATCTCCAACATCGACCTCGCCGCCGCCAACGACGCCATCGTTATCGCCCTGTGCTCTGCCGACGGCATTGCAAAGGACAACGACGAGCGTATGCACCACTGCCATACCATGCTTGATCGCGGCATGGCGCTGGGCATGGAGGCGGAGGACCTGTGGTTCGACCCGCTGTTCCTTGTCGTCAAGGGTATGCAGGACAAGCAGATGGACGTCCTGAACGCCATCAAGCTGTTCGCCGACGAGGGCTTGAAGTCCACCGGCGGTCTGTCCAACAACTCCAACGGCGCACCCAAGGCGCTGCGTCCGATCATGGACTCCGCGCTGGTCGCCATGGCGATGATGCAGGGTCTGACCTCCGCGATCGTCAACCCGAACGACCTGCGGCTGATGGAGACCATCAAGTCCTGCGACATCTTCAAGAACAACGAGCTGTACTCCGACAGCTACCTCGAACTGTAATTTAAGGATAACTGCGCCCTTTTTAGGGCGCAGTTCCTGACATTTTTCTATCCCCCTCGGGGGGATATGACCCTGCGTCTTCAGAGCAATTCGACAGGCTCGCCGCAGATGCCCCCACGCGAAAGCACGAACGAAAGCCCTTTTGCAGTCTGAAACGGAGGCAGGTCATGACCAAAAAGCGATGTTGTATTCTGCTCTGTCTGTTCGCCGCGCTTGCCTTGCTTGTCGGCGGGTTCTTTCTCGTCCGCGCTTGGCTCAGACCGGAGGTTTGGGTCAGTGTCCCATCGGGCTGCTCCTTCGTTCTGACCAATGCAAAGGGTGAAACCTTGGTGATGGAGCACGGGAAACGCAGCGGCACGATGGAGCTTTTGGATTTTGAAGGAGGATTTTCCGTCCACCGCTACAGGGTTTCCGACAGCGATTTCTTCACCTTCCAGCCAAGCTCCGACGACATATCTTTTGATGTTGAGTGGGGAGATACCTTCAACGCTTTCTTTGCCGATCAAGCGCAAAAAGTAACCGTTTCCCGCGATTTTGTGCTTGCAGAAGGCAACGTAACGGATTATTCCGTCTCTGCATTTACGACCGACGGCTCTACCCGACGCTATGAGCTGAGCGGTGACGAAGCAGCTTGGGTGCGGCTGGAGCGGTCGGAGAGCGAGGCAACGGCGGAAAGCTCCTCAGCCTACGCCTTTGAGCTTCGCGACCTGTACACCGGCGAGGTATTCGCACACCACGACTCCCCCGACGGGGCAAAATTTACTCTGCAAAACCCATCCGAAAATTAGGAAAAAGCTCGCAATACTCTGAAATTCGTTCCCAAAATATGCAAATATTTCACGATAAACAGGAGGAAAAACCATGAGCGTATTAACCGATCTCATCTATGGCGGCTCAAATGCCGTCGCCGGTTTGACCGAAGGGGCGGTCAATGATGCCATCGCCAAATACGGCGCGGACAAGCCCGTCGCGTTCCCCGACACTGCGTATTTCTTCCCCACCATCTATGCCGCAACGGGCGTCAAGGTCACGAAGCTGGGCGATCTGCCCGCGTGCGTCGGTGTCCTCAAGAGCCTCATCACCAATCAGGAGGACCTCGGGCAGGCGCTCAACGCCGGTCTTGCCACCGCAGTCGGCGCGGAAATCCTCGAGGGCTTGGGCTACCTCGACGGTGATCCCTATGCCGACGACTCCGGTATCGGCTTTGTTCCCGACCCCGTCATCCGCTCCCTCGGCGTACCGCTGGTCACGGGCGACATCCCGGGCGTCGCTGTCGTGCTGGGCAAGGCGGAGAACCCCGCCGATGTGGTCAAGGTCGTAAAGGATTACCAGTCCAAGGGCATTATGACCTTCATGGTCGGCGACGTCATCGAGCAGTGTGCCGAGGGCGGCGTGAAAATGGGTCTGGAATTCCGCGTTGTGCCGCTGGGTCATGCGGTCACGAGCGTTATCCACGTCGTCACCGTCGCCATCCGTGCGGCGCTCATCTTCGGCAACGTCACCCCGGGCGACCTCGGCGGTCTGCTGACCTATACGAAGGACCGCGTCCCCGCGTTCGTCAACACCTTCGGCGCGATCGACAATGTGGTCGTCTCCGCAGGTGCGGGCGCGATCGCACTCGGCTTCCCCGTCGTTGTGGACATCGACCTCGGCGAGAATCAGGTCCCCGGCGCGCTGGAATCCGTCTGCGACCACGACCTGACCGTCAAGCGCTCGCTGGAGCTGCGCAACATCAAGATCAAGTCCAAGGAGCTGCCGATCCCCGTCGCCTTTGCCGCCGCCTTTGAGGGCGAAATTATCCGTAAAGCGGATATGCACAACGAATTCTGGTCGGGCAAGAACGCCACGGCGGAGCTTGTCATGATGGCGGACAACGTTGAGGATCATAAGATCACCATTGTCGGACCCGATCTTGACAGCGGCGAGAAGAACCTTGCCCTTGCCACCAAGGTCGAGGTCAGCGGCGCGAAGATGCAGACGGACTTCGAATCCGTTATCGAGCGCAAGATCCACGCGTGGTTCAACTATATGGAGGGCGTCATGCACACCGGTCAGCGCAATCAGGTGCGTGTCCGCGTGTCGAACGACGCGTTTGAAAAGGGTCTGCGCCTGAAGCACTTCGCCGAGGTGCTGTACCACATGATTATGGACGAATTCGACGCCGTTGTCGATAAGTGTCAGATCACCCTCATCACCGACGAAGCCGAAGCGGAAAAATTCCGCGACGAGGTTGCAATGCCGCGTTACAACGCTCGTGACGACCGTCTGTCCTCCATGACCGACGAGTCCGTTGACCGCTTCTACACCTGCATCCTCTGCCAGTCCTTCGCGCCGGCGCACTGCTGCGTGGTCACACCCGAGCGTTTGGGTCTGTGCGGCGCGGTTTCGTGGCTTGACGCCAAGGCGACCAACGAGCTGAATCCGCAGGGTCCCTGCCAGCCCATCCTGAAAGAGGGCTGCATCGACGAGCGCACCGGTCGCTACGAGACGGTCAACAAGATGATCAAGGAAGCGACTCACGGCGCGGTCGAGAATGTCACGCTTTATTCCATTTTGGAGGATCCGATGACCTCCTGCGGCTGCTTCGAGTGCATTTGCGGCATTGAGCCGATGAGCAACGGCTTTATCGTTGTCAACCGCGAATTCAAGGGCATGACCCCCGTCGGTATGACCTTCGGCGAGCTGGCGTCCTGCACGGGCGGCGGCGTCCAGACCCCCGGCTACATGGGTCACGGTCGCCACTTCATCTCCTCTAAGAAGTTCATCGCTGCCGAGGGCGGCATTGAGCGTATCGTTTGGATGCCGAAGGAGCTGAAGGACGACGTTGCCGAGCGCCTGAACAAGACCGCCAAGGAGCTTTACGGCATCGACAACTTCGCCGACATGATCGCCGACGAGACGATCTGCGAGGACTGCGAGGCGCTGATGGACTTCCTGACGGAAAAGAACCATCCCGTCCTCGGGCTGGAGCCTCTGATGTAATGATACTGCACATCGGGAGGGCGCAACGCCCTCCCGATATTCCGAACTCTCTTCCGAAAAGGAGCTAATCACCATGACGATTGATTTTTCCAAGATCGCGGAACAGTGCGTTCCCAACGCCAAGGGCGGCGAAAAGGAGCTGCTCAAGCGGGCGTTTTCCGACGGCGCGGTAACGGTCATGCTCGACCGGCTGGCGCCCGGCGCTTCGATCGGCGTGCATACCCACGTTGACGACTGCGAGATCATGTACATTCTTTCCGGCACAGCCGCCTTCCTCACCCCCGACGGCGAGGAGACCGTCCCCGCAGGCTGCTGCCACTAATGCCCCAAGGGCGGTACCCACGGACTGAAAAATAACGGTGCGGACGAGCTGAAATTCTTTGCCGTCGTGCCGAAGCAATAATATACGGTTTTATGAAAGACCCTCTGCTCTACGCACAGCGCCGAATCGGACCGCTGCTGCGCGACCGCCGCACGATCGCAAGCGCCGCTGCCGTCTGTCTGACAGCAACGGTGTGCTATCTGTATGTGTTGGTCGGAAATATCAACAATTATGACAATATAGCATGTACCCCGGCGGGCTACGGTACCGGTCTGCGCTCGGGTCGGTGGTTGCTGACGCTGCTCGGCGATGCCTATTCACACTTTCTCGGCAACTATAATCTGCCGCTGTTCAACGGACTGGTCGGGCTGCTGTTTCTCGGGCTTGCGTGTCAACTGCTGTTCCGCACGCTGCGGCTGGAGCAGCCATGGCAGTGTGCACTTCTCTCCGTTATCACTGTCGCTTTCCCCGCTGCTGCCTCGGCGATGCTTTTTTCCTTCACTGTACATTACTATCTGCTGGCAGTACTGCTGGCATCGGCTTCCGTTTGGCTTGTCACTCGGCGCGGTACGGGCTGCTTCATTTTGAGTGCCGTACTGCTGTGTTGCTCAATCGGATTGTATCAGGCATATTTCCCGCTGGC
>ULSS01012013.1_pt1 | contig 12626 bp, 10 predicted proteins | sample 1956901 | NCBI WGS metagenome assembly ULSS01 (sample SAMEA4835714, study PRJEB28245) | human gut metagenome | biome: gut microbiome; material: fecal sample | place: Denmark | collected 2008
CTCCCCGCTTTTGATTTTACTCATTTTTTTATTTCATTTCAGGAGGTTTTCTTGTTATGTTTACTGCAAGCGAATTTCGCCGTATAGCCCGGGATAAGCTCAGGGGCCACTGGGGCAGATCTGTTTTGGTAACCTTTATATTCAGCTTCATATGCGGCATAAGCAGCATATACAACCTTGCAAAAAATATGAGCCATATGGACTTTGATATGCTCTTCGCCGGCAATTATAACGATTTCCTTGCCGGGTTCGCGGCGGCAGATACAGAGACAAGTCTCTTTGGATCACTTATAGCCCTTGTGCTGAGCATAGTCGTGCTGCTGTTCTCAGGGGCGCTGGAAATGGGCCTTAACAAGTATTACATAGACCTTGTGGCTGAGAACCGTCAGGGTGAAGTATCCGTCATATTCTCCCGCTTCGATATATTCCTTAAGGCGATGGGTCTCAACCTCTTTATGGCGCTGTTTATATGGCTCTGGTCGCTGCTGTTTATCGTGCCCGGCATTATAGCCGCCTACCGCTACCGCCTTGCCCCCTATCTTATGGCAGAAAATCCCAACCTGGGCATTCGCGAGGCGGTAAACATGAGCAAGGAGCTTATGGCAGGCCACAAGTGGCGGCTGTTCTGCCTTAACCTGTCCTTCATAGGCTGGGGCATACTCAGCGCCCTGACCTGCGGCATAGGAGACCTTTGGCTCAACCCCTATATCTACGCCGCCAACGCCGCCTTCTACGTTGACCGCACCGGACGCAATATCCCCATGGCAGGGGAGCCCAATCCTGACCCGGCGGTATAAGGGGAAACCAAGCACCATAAAATACTTCAGGAATAAGCCTGTCAAGGCTCAATATCCGGAGGAAAAATGGACATTACCATTCAGATGCGCAGCCTTGAGCTGCTCATCAAAATGCTTAAAAGGGACATGGAGGGCATACCCGCCTACGGCTACACGCGTCAGATGGGGAGCCTTCCCCTTCTGTCCGCAAGGGAATCCCTGCCTCGCTGCACCCCTGAGGAGGCGGGCCTTTCCAGCACGGTAGTGGAGCGGTTCTTCAGGAACCTTTCCGATAATACCGCCGAGCTGGGCATACATTCCGCAATGCTGCTGCGCCACGGCAAGGTCTTCGCCGAGGGATATTACGCCCCGTATCGGCCTGAGATCCCCCATATGCTGTACTCTGCCAGCAAGAGCGTCACCTCTACCGCCATAGGTATGGCTGTGGACGAGGGGCTCATGGATATAGACGAGCGCCTGGAGGACATATTCCCCGGCTATGCCGGCAAGCCCGCAAACAAGTGGTCGAAAATGCTGACGGTACGGCACCTCCTCACCATGAGCACAGGGGTCCGCTTCAACGAGGTGGGCAGCGCTCTGGACGAGGACTGGGTAAAGATGTTCATGGAATCCGTACCCAAGTTCGAGCCAGGCACCCAATTTGAATACAATTCGCTCAATACCTATATGCTCTCAGCCGTACTGAGAAAAAAGACGGGCATGAGCCTTACCGAATTCCTCACCCCCAGGCTGTATGAGCCGCTGGACATACGCAGCCACCACTGGGAGACATGCCCCAAGGGCATGGAAAAGGGAGGCTGGGGGCTGAGCCTCTGCATAGAAGACCTTGCCAAGATAGCCCAGCTGTATTTAAACAGGGGGGTATGGAATGGACGGCGGCTCCTCTCCGAAGAGTGGATAGACGCCGCTACCTCGTCCCAGATACCCACTCCAAACGGCGAAATGAGGCACGGCTACGGCTACCAGATATGGATGAGCGGCGGCGGGGCTTACCAGTTCAACGGCGCTTTCGGTCAGTATGCGGTAATATTCCCACAGTACGATGCTGTGGCTATAATATACTCCGGCAGCACACAGCTCTTCGCCAAGACGTCCCTAATGCAGCTGCTTGATTCCTGCTTCTGGGCCTGCTCCGACAGGGAGCTCGCGCCTTACCCTCCAGGCTATGACAGCCTGAAGGCGTATCTCGCCAAGCTGGTGTTTTCTCCCGAGCCTGAAAGAAAGGGGCTCGGAACGGACAAAATCGCCTTCAATAAGATACGCAGCTTGCTTGACGGCAGGGAGTTCCGCCTTTTCGACAACTACGGCTCCCTTTTCCCGCAGCCGCTGCAAAACGTTCACGGCTGCTACAGCAAGGGTGCGGACATAATACGCTTCAGCTCAACGGAAAAGGGCCTGGCGGTCACATTTTACGAGCAGTGCGAACGCAATACGGTATACATAGATATGGACGGAGGTTTTACGGATTCCGTCTTTATAATGAAGGAGGAGCAGCATCTGGTCTCCACCCGGGGAATATGGTCCGCAGGTGAAAACGAAGCCTGCATTACGCTGTTCACCAGCTTCCTCGAAACGCCGGATACCCGTATAATTGAGCTTCGCATACTCAACGAAAGCATAGAGGCGGTGTTCGACGAGACGCCCACAGCCGAAGGAGCCACCAAAATGCTCCTGGAGCTGGTTGGCCTTGTGGACGACAACTCCATGAAGCGGCTGCTTCCCGCCATGAAGCATGTCCCGGGCATGAGCGAAAGCACCATAACCGATATAGTCAAAAAATACGCAGCGCCCCGCTCCTTCGGGCGGGAGATACACCTGCATTAATGCATATTTCCAATATGTAAAAACTAAGCATACGGAGGTGAACATTTCAAATGAAAAAACAGCCTGTACTCGTATTGCTTGCCGCTGGCATGGGCAGCCGCTACGGCGGGCTAAAGCAGATCGACCCCATCGATGCAGCGGGTAACCTGATAATCGACTTTTCAATCTACGACGCAATACGCGCCGGCTTCCACGACCTTGTGTTCATAATCAAGCATGAGATTGAGCAGGACTTCATGGATGCCATCGGCAGCAGAATATCCCGGCGCGCCAACATCAAGTGCGCGTTTCAGGAGATGAATAAGCTGCCCCATGGCCTGAAGGCTCCAGAGGGCCGCACAAAGCCCCTCGGCACCACCCATGCCCTGCTCTGTGCAAGAGACGAGATCGGCGGCAGACCCTTCGCCGTCATTAATTCCGACGACTACTATGGCCCTGCCGCTTATAAACAGCTTTACGAATTCCTCGCCGGAGACACGCCCTCAGACGAGCAGCTGATGATAGGCTATAAGCTGGAAAATACCCTCACCGAAAACGGCAGCGTAGCCCGTGGCATATGCGAGGTGGACGATGAAGGCTTCCTCACCCACATAGTGGAGCGGCGCAGGATATTCAAGCGGGAGCACGGCGGCGCTTTTACAGAGGACGACGGCAAAACCTTCATCGAGCTTCCGGAGGGCACCCCCGTCTCCATGAACTGCTGGGGCTTCAAGCCGGATATCCTTCCCATGCTGGAGGATGTATTCAAAGCCAATTTCGAAGCGGGCATAAAGGAGAACCCCGCCAAATATGAGGATCTGCTGCCCAACGCTGTGCAGACCCTTATGTCTGAGGGCAGGGTGCGGGTAAAGGTCGAGGAAAGCCCCGACCGATGGTTCGGCGTGACATACAAGGAGGATAAGTCCGCGGTTATGGAGAGCATAGCGAAGATCAAGGCTCAGGGCGTATACTCCGAAAAGCTCTGGGACTAATTCATCAAAGGAGAAACATTTTATCAATGTGTGGAATAGTAGGCTACATCGGCCCCAAGCAGGCCGCGCCCCTCATACTGGAGGCCCTCAGGAAGCTTGAATACCGCGGCTATGACTCCTCAGGCATAGCCATTGCAGACGGCAATAAGCTTAGCGTCGTGAAGGCCAAGGGCAGGCTGAGCGTGCTGGAGGAAATGACGGACGGCGGCAGGTCCCTGCCCGGCTGCCTCGGCATAGGCCATACCCGCTGGGCAACCCACGGGGAGCCCAACGACGTAAACGCCCACCCCCATCTCAGCCAGCACGGCGATGTGGCTCTGGTTCACAACGGCATAGTGGAAAACTACATCGAGCTCCGTGATTTTCTTACCGAGCAGGGCTATTCCTTCATGTCCGAGACTGATACGGAGATAGCCGCAAACCTTGTGGAGCACCTTTACAGGAGCAACCGCGAGGACGGCCCCGAGGCCGCCATACGGGAGGCCCTTAGCCTCATCTCCGGCGCGTTCGCCCTGGGCATAATCTTTGCCGATCACCCGGATACCCTTTATGCCGTGCGCAAGGACAGCCCGCTTATAGTCGGCGTGGGCAAAGGCGAAAACTTCATCGCCTCAGACGTGCCTGCAATACTCAAGCACACCCGCCAGGTGATACGCCTTGACGAATATGACATGGCTGTGCTTACCGCAGGCAGCGTGAAGATATACAACCGCTACGGCGAGGAGCTGCACAAAAACATAGAGCATATCCAATGGGACGCTGACGCCGCCGAAAAGGGCGGCTACCCCCACTTCATGCTCAAGGAGATAATGGAGCAGCCCGACGTGATACGCAACACCGTCCGCCCCCGTATAAAGGAGGACGCCATAGACCTCGGCCTTTCCCATATATCGGCGGAGGACATACGGGCCTGCGACAGGATATTCATAGTGGCCTGCGGCTCCGCAAGCTACGTAGGCCAGGTGGCGAAGCACTACATCGAGCGTTACACCCGCATACCCGTCACGGTGGAGCTGGCATCGGAGTTCCGCTATTCCAATCCCATAGTGACTGACAGGACCATAGCCATAGTCATAAGCCAGTCCGGCGAGACCATAGATACCCTCTTTGCCCTGCGCGAGGCGAAAAAGCGCGGCGCCCACGTACTGTCCATAGTAAACGTAGTGGGCAGCACCATCGCCAACGAGAGCGAGGATGTCATATATACCTGGGCCGGCCCCGAGATAGCCGTGGCCACCACCAAGGCTTACAGCGCACAGCTTTCCGTATGCTATCTGCTTGCCCTGTACATGGGACATTGCCGCCATATGGTAAGCGACGGCGAGCTTAAAAGCTGTCTGGACGCCATTGAGGAGCTGCCCGGCCTTATGCGCGGCCTTCTCGAAAAGTCGGACCATATCAAGTATCTTGCATCGCTCCATTTCAGCTGCCGCAACATATACTTCATAGGCCGCAACATAGACCACGCCCTGGCTCTGGAAGGCTCCCTCAAGCTCAAGGAGATATCCTACATATTCTCCGAGGCGTATCCTGCGGGCGAGCTGAAGCACGGCACTATCTCCCTGATAGAGCCCGGCTCCCTAGTAGTGGCCCTCTGCACCTACAGCCCCCTGACCGAAAAGATGATAAGCAACATGCGCGAGGTAAAGGCCCGGGGCGCAGTAGTGCTGGCGCTTGCCACTGAGGGCACTCCCGGCGTAGAGGAAACCGCCGATCAGGTCATGTGGATACCCAAGACCGATCCCTTTGTTCTGCCCTCGCTGGCCATACTGCCCCTACAGCTCTTCGCCTATTACGTGGCTCTGCTCAAGGGCTGCGATATCGACAAGCCGAGGAACCTTGCCAAATCGGTAACGGTGGAATAAAGACGGATATCAAAAAAAGTGGCTGAACGCCACTTTTTTTATGTCCGTTATCAGAATATCCTCCACGCGCAGATGAAGTTGCGCCTGGACCAGTCGCCCATGCAGCTCCTGTGTATTACCCTGCTGTTGCCGCTGGAGGCGTCTATCATCGTCCCGTCGCCCATAGCTATTCCCACGTGGCCGCGGAATACGATTATATCACCCCTTTGCAGGGAGGATAGGGAGGTGACCTTAGTATAGCCCGATACGCTGCGCCAGCCGGAGGAGGTGAGGTACTTCTGGTTCACGCCCGCCTGCCTCAGACACCAGTATACAAAGCCCGAGCAGTCGAACTTATCCGGCCCCTTGCCGCCCTTTGAGTACCGGCAGCCTATCTTGCTCTGGGCCGCGGAAATGAACCTGTCAACGCTGCCCATGGTGCCGGTAAGCGCGCCGGTGCCGCCGCCGGACGAGCTGCCTGATGAGGACGAGCCGCCCGAGGAGGGCTTATAGTTGCTGGGCGCCTTCTTGGCCTTGCTGGAGAACAGCGCGGCCATGGTGCCCTTGCCTACCTTGCCGTCGGAGCTGAGCTTGTTGCGCTTCTGGAAGGCCGCGACTGCGGATTCCGTTGAGGTTCCGAAGTATCCCGTGGCGCTGCTCTTGAGGTAACCAAGCTCCTTTAGCCGTTTCTGAATTTTTGTTACGTTGCTGCTGGTCTCGCCCAATGATATCACGCTGGCCTTGGCGTTCCTGCTCATCAGCAGCTCCTTAGTTGAGGGGCCTATGTAGCCGTCCACCGTAAGGCCGTTCTGCCGCTGGAAGCTCTTGACCGCGTTCACGGTGTCCTTTCCAAATGTACCGTCCGGCGTGCTGGAAAGGTAGCCCAGCTTGTTCAGCCGCTTCTGGTAGCGAAGCACGTCATCGCTCTTTTCGCCGTACTTCAGGCTCTTTGGCACCGCGTCCTCGCTGTAGAGCATTTCGCGGGTCTGTGTGCCCACCTTGCCGTCCACGCTGAGGCGGTTGTTCTTCTGGAACTCTATGACCGCCTTCTCGGTCTCCTCGCCGAAATAGCCCGTGACCTTATCGAGATAGTCAAGCTCCCGCAGCCTCGACTGTATATCCTCAACATCGGAGCCGCTTATGCCCAGATCCGCCATGTATGTGAGCGCGTCGTCAGAGAACAGCTTCTCGTAGGTCGCCCTGTCCACCACGCCCGTCACCGTAACGCCGTGCTGGCGCTGGAATATTTCCACTGCCTCCTTCGTGTTGGGGCCGTAGTAGTTGGTAGGCTCGTCGTTGTCCATATAGCCGAGGTCCATCAGCCTCTGCTGTATCTCGGCTATGTTCTCATCCTCAAAGCCCTGCTGGAAATACAGCGGCTTGGGGGTCGGCCCCGCCGCCAGCTCCTTTGCCTCCCTGTCAGCCTGAACATTCTCATAGTCGCCGGTAAGGTCGACTATGCCGGCGGAGGAGGTTATTACGCCCTGCATACTCTGCTGAGGCCGGTTGGCGGATATTACGGATATGCCCGCTATGAGCAGCACGAGGCAGCCCAGAAATGCGCACAGCGACGTTATGGTGCGCTTATCCCGGCGCTTTACGCCCAGCGCGAGCCGCCCTATGGCCCCGCCTATGCCGCCGCGCCTGCCGAAGCGCCGCAGGGAAAGCCCCAGCCGCCTGAATGCGTTTTGCAGTATGGTCTTTATGTTTGATAAGCCTCGGCTTTTTTTCATCTGCCAGCGTCTCCCGGATATCCAAAATATAAAATACTGTCTGAAATATTATAGCACAAATATTATAACGCAAAATCAAACAAATCGTAAACCCGCAAGGGAGCGTGTCCTTCTGCATTTTCAGGGCAATTTTGGATTTTGCGTCTATCAAAATGCCCCGCTCGGGGTTATAATGATAAAAAAGCACGATCGGGGGAATATCTAAAGCATGATAATCGTCGGCATATGCGGCGCCAGCGGCAGCGGCAAGAGCACCCTTGCGAAGGAAATAGAGGACTCCCTTACCTGCACCTCGGCAATAATCGGCCTGGACTGCTATTACAGGGACCATTCCGACCTGCCCTTTGAGGAGCGGGTACATATAAACTACGACGAGCCGGATATATTTGACTTTGACCAGCTTTATGCCGACATACAGCGTCTGCAAGGCGGTCTTCCCATAACCAGAAAGGGCTACGACTATGCCAGGCATATGCGGGCGGACAGCGACGAGCTGATACAGCCCATGGACGTGCTCATACTCGAGGGCATACATATGTTCCGCGATAAGCGCATAACCGACCTCATGAGCCTGAAGGTCTACATGCACGTGGATATAGACGTGTGCCTGCTGCGCCGCATAAAGCGGGATATACGGGTTCGCGGACGCTCCATAGAAAACATAGCCGAGCAGTACATGGCGACCGTAAAGCCCATGTACGAGGAATACATAAGCAAATACATTCGGGAAGCCGACTTTGCCGTAATGCGGGGCGGCAGGAACCGCATGGCGATAGACGCCATTTCCGCCTACATCTCCGCCAAGCTGCTCGCGGAAAAATTCGACCGCGAGGCGAAGCAGGAGGCTCTCAAAAATTCAGCTTCGGAGGGTTCCATTGAAGGATAAGCAGGATATGGAGGGACTTTGGAAGTCCTCGAGAAGATACATTTTTATAGTGGCCTTCGGCGTCATATTATATGAGATAATCGAAAACCTGACCGCCGTAAAAAGCTCAGTCGGGGGCTTTTTCGACGCCATCAGCCCCATATTCATAGCTATGGCCATAAGCTTCATAGCCAATATGCCCATGTGCTTTCTGGAAAACAGGCTGTTTTCAAAATGGCGCGCCTCAAAGCTCAAGCGGGTAATATGCGTGGTGATGGCGATGCTGTTCGTGCTTTCCATAATCACGGTGCTGATAGTGATAGTAGGTCCCAAGCTGGTAGACAGCATAAAATCCCTGGCGGAAAACTACGATTCCTACTCCAAGAGCCTGATTAAATGGGGCACCGACGTATGGGAAAGGCTGAACCTCAACGATGACATAGCCGTAAAGGTTCGCCAGGTGTCCGAGGACATATTGGACAAGCTGGACGGCTTCATAAGCGGTCTCGCCTCCGGCCTGCTGCGCTTTACCGTAAGCACCGTGGGCGTGGTCGTGGATATGCTCTTTGCGCTGATAATCAGCATATACGCCCTCTCGAACAAGGAAAACCTGCTGTGCCAGTGCCGCAAGTTCATAAAAGCCGTGTTCAACGAGCAGCATGCCGCAAGAATATTGGATGTATGCGCCCGCACCAATAAATCGCTGCACAACTATGTATACGGTATGCTCATAGAGTGCTTTATACTTGGCATGATGTGCTTCATGGGGATGCAGATACTGGGCTTCCCCTTCGCAGTGCTGATAAGCGTTATAGTAGGAGCTTCCCAGATGGTACCCATAGTGGGCCCATGGGTATCAGGCGCAATAGGCCTCTCCATAATATTCGTTGTGGACCCTCCCCGCGCCCTGTGGTTCATAGTGTTCGTGCTGGCCATACAGCAAATAGAGGGCAACCTCATATATCCCAAGGTGGTTGGAAACGCAGTGGGCATATCCGGATTGTGGGTGATGATAGCGGTGCTGTTCGGCGCCCGTCTCTTCGGACTAATGGGCGCCATACTCTGCGTGCCCATAATGGCGGTGCTGTATACCCTTATTGGGGAATGGGTGAATAATCGGCTGGAGGAAAAGCGCGCCATTGCCCAGCGAGACGAGAAATGACGGAAATAAAAAAGCGGCCCTGGAGCCGTTTTTTTATTTATCTATATCACTGAGCTTTCTTAAGCTGCTGAACTTCGGAGTTGAGGTTTTTAACGACTATCTTGAGCAGTTCCACATCGCTTTGCAGCTCGTCTACTTTGCTCTTTGGGGCAAGCGTTTCAGAGAGCATGGCGTGACCCTCGGCTAAAACCTTGAGCTTAGGAATTATCTCGTTTTCGATGCGCAGGTTTGTCTTAATCGCCTCTGTCTTAAGGTTGCTCACATCTGCCTTAAGTTCACCGATGTCGGTCTTCATGCCGTTCATGTCGGCCTTCATGCCGTTCATATCGGCCTTCATGCCGTTCATGTCGGTCTGTATACCATTTATGTCAGCCTTCATGCCGTTCATGTCAGCCTTCATGTCATTCATATCGGCCTTCATACCGTTCATGTCAGCCTTCATACCGTTCATGTCGGCCTTCATACCGTTCATGTCGGCCTTCATGCCGTTCATGTCGGTCTGTATACTTGCCAGCATTTCAAGTATCTTTTCTTCGTTAGTCATTCGCCTCACCCTCCTTTGCCCTATATTATATCCTACGCCTGTCCCTATAACAAGATATGAAATCTGCTTATATCTCTATGATTTTGGCCTGACGGTCTGTCAATGGCAGCAGGGAAAGGTACACTGCCTAACGTCCAAGGACAGTGCTTCCCTTGCGGTACGGAAATCCGCATAATACCTCGCTGCATGAAAAAGGCGCGAACCCGCGCCTTGTTGTCTGCCTACTTTCAGTCCCTGCACTTATAGCTTCCGCACAGGCTCTCATCTTCGGGGTTGCCGGTATGGCAGCCGCACATAGGCTCAACCTCGATGCGTTCCAGCCCGCAGTCGCATCCGCTCATGTTGTATGCGCAGCTTGTGACCTTGCAGCCGATGGTCTGGCTCTTTGCCTTTGACATTCTTAAGTACCTCCTGTTTCGTAGTCAGCCTTAGTTTGCCGCCTGTATGGAGGCGCTATTCAGGTAGAATATGACAGGGCGTTTTCAGCTTTTTGCCTCGAACCTGTTGCCGCACTTGGAGCAGGTAACTCTTATCCTGCCCTTGCCCTTGGGTACCCGGAGCTTCTGCATACACTGGGGGCAGGTGAGGTATTTGTATTTTTTCTTTTCCTTCTGTACGTTTACAAAGTTCTGCCGGCGAATGCGCAGCGTCTGCCACCAGTTGCGCACGCTGCGCTCCATGTTCATATACCGGGCCAGCTCCTGCTGCCGGGCGTAAAAGTTTCGGCTAAGCATACGGAAAAGCGCAAAGGCGATAAGCGCCAGCGTTATGCCGCGCAGCGCGTAGTACACCCCTGCCGGCGCCCTGCCGAAAAACCAGGATATCACGGATACTATAAGGCTCGCGATTATCAGCGCCCTGCTGAGCTGATCCACGCCGTATCTTCCCTGAAACCACCTGTTGAACATATTATGCCCGCTCCTCTTGTCCTTTTATAAGTATCGCCGCGCCGTATGGGGGCAGCTCCCTTTCTATACAGCCGTTTTCCAGCTCGGCCCTGATATTGCCGCAAAAATCCTTATCCGCAAAGCAGGCCGTTACCGGCTCGCAGCTCCTGTTTACCATGCATATGACCTCCGGCCGGTACAGCGCGAATACATCGCCGCGCCCCGCGAAGGCGCAGCCGCCTTTGGCGCGTTTATGCAGCTCTCCCAGCTTTTGGAAATATGCGATAAGCTCTGTATCCTCTTGACCCCATGGGTATGTGCCCCGGTTGAAGGGGTCCGCCATGCCTGTAAGCCCCGCCTCGTCGCCGTAGTAGAGGCAGGGAGCGCCGGGCATCATATACTGTACCGCGGCCGCCGCCATGAAGCGCTTTCTGCCCGCCTTCAGCTGCTCTATAGTGGGGGAATACGCCGCCTGCTGCTCTCTCGTAAGGGAATCCCTGTCAGGCGCCCCCGCAAGCGCGGTTATGGCCCTGACGACATCGTGGCTGCCCATGAGATTGAGAAGGCTTTCGTAAAACTGCGGCGGGTAGTTCTCCATAAGCCGGAGCAGGCCCCTTGCCAGCCCTTCGCCGTCAGTCCTTCCGAGGAAGAAATCCATAAGCAGCCTGCGGAATGGGTAATCCATCACGCTGTCCAGCTCATGGCCGTCCACATATTTACGCCGGCCGCCCATACTGTGCTTATTGGTGGCCTCCTCCCACACCTCGCCTAAGAGCACCCCATCGGGATCTATGTTCTTGAGCCTTTTGCGCAGGAATTCTATAAATCCGTCCGGCAGCTCGTCCGCCACGTCCAGCCGCCATGAGGTTATTCCCATTTTGGCATATTTTTCCATGACGCCGCCTATGAATTCCATATACGAGGGGGTAAGCTCCTTCACCTCCGGCAGCGTCTCAAAGCCCCACCAGCAGCGGTATTTGTCAGGGTACTCGGTAAAATCGTACCAGTCCCGGCAGGGGGAATGGGGATCGCTCTGAGCCTCCTTGAAATAAACGCTTTCGCTGCCGGTATGTGAGAACACACCGTCCAGCATGAGCCGTATGCCGTATTCCTTAGCGGCCGCCGCAAGCTCGGCTAACGCCCTGTCTCCCCCAAGCATGGGATCAACAGTCATGTAGTCCGCCGTGTTGTAGCGGTGGTTGGTGGAGGAAAGGAATATGGGGTTGAGGTATATGCACCCCACGCCCAGTGATTTCAAATAGGGCAGTTTTTCCTTTACGCCGTACAGGTTGCCGCCGAAAAAGTCCTCCGGCACATAGTACCTTTGCCCGTTTACCGGCAGATAGTCCGGGCTGTCGCTCCAGTTCCCATGGAGCCTCGGCGCGCCGAAGAGCCGCGTATGCTCCTCTATACCGAGTATTTCACCTGGCCTTCTAAACCTGTCCGGAAATATCTGGTAAACGATAGTATTTTTAAACCAGTCCGGCGTTTCATAGGGGTCGTAGACCGTCAGCTGGTAGGAATCCGGCTGCTCTGTGTATATACTTCCCTCTCCCTCTGTGCCGCTGTAATACCGCCTGCCCTCCGGGCCGTCAATCAGAAAATAGTACCATACGATACCGCTGTGGGCCGGGGTATAGGTAAAGCTTACGCCGCCCTCTTCCCGGGCGCCTGAAATCAGCTCCTCCCGGCCGTCTACCCAGAGCCTGAGTGTTATTTTACTGTCGTCCCTGTCGGTTTCCATAAAGAAGCGCACCGGGCGGCCCGCTTCTACCGCACCAAAGGGGGCTTTGTATTTCTCGTATCGCTGGTCGAATTTCATCATAATTAAAATTTTAGCATAAAATATTTCGTTAGTACCGCACTTCGCAACATTGTCACATTTTTTTGCCCTGTATGCACCATATGCCGCCCCACGAAATATTTTCTCACAAAAAGGCCCCTTTTAAGGGGCCACAGAGTGTCAAAAAAGTGGCTGAATGCCACTTTTTTGAGTTTT
>ULSS01007720.1_pt1 | contig 12611 bp, 10 predicted proteins | sample 1956901 | NCBI WGS metagenome assembly ULSS01 (sample SAMEA4835714, study PRJEB28245) | human gut metagenome | biome: gut microbiome; material: fecal sample | place: Denmark | collected 2008
TGTGTAGGTCGAGCCTACGTCACAACCGCCAAAATATTTCATTTTATAATTTCCTCCAATTAATTAATCATTCTCGGCGCTTTGAACGCCGTCCGGGGACGGCATTTATTCTCCTGCCAGCCCCGGAGTAAATTTTATGCAATTACATGCAGACCTCGTCCTCGAACTCGACGAGAGACGGATCTATGGGCTCTGCGTTCTTAACGGTGCGCATGAACTCGTTAACCTTGTCGCGCATGGTGCGGCGGGAAACGGTACGCGGGTCCATAAGGTCGTGCTCGATCCAGATAAGATCGTAGCCACGCTCACGGCCCTGATCGTCAAGCAGACCCTGAACGGTTGCCATGTTCTTACACGCAACGTTCTGATACATGAGGATGAGCTTTGCATCCCATGCTTCGCACTGACGCCACAGCTCGGTTACGACGTTGTGGTAGCCGCCGTTGGTGTGACGACGCATAACCATGCGCTCGTACAGGCGGGCGAGGTCGCGGAGTGCTTCTTCCTTGTCCTCGGTCTCGAGAGGCTTGGTGAAGTTGAGGGATTCCATCTCGACCAGGACATCGATGCCCCAGCAGTTGGCAGCCCAGTTGGAGAAGTTTGCGTAGTAGTGAGCAGGGCAAGACCATACGATTGCACGGTACTTCATCTTGCCGGGCCATGCTTCGTCGCGATTCTCATATGCCTCGCGGATCAGCTTGCTGACCTTCTCACAGGTCTTAATAACACGGGGATCAATACCGCCGTCCATCTCGTAGTTCCACTTACGGAACAGCTCGTAGCAAGGTCCGAGCAGCTGCGGATACTTGGTCTTGTTGATCTCCCACTTCTCCAGCTCGTAAGAAGTCTCCTTATTAAAGCGCTTCATAGCGGTGAAGTAAGCGTCCCAGTTCCATTTTGCACCGGTCTGATCCTCGATGAACTTTATGCAGGCCTTGATATCCTCGGCGGCAGACTGCAGGACGGACTCGTCCTCGTAACGAACGGGGAAGCAGAGATGGAATACGGGTGTGTTCGGGAAGCGGCGTGCAAAGTAAGAGGATGCCATGGTGGAGCCGTCGCAGGGCATGGAGCTGGAGATAAAGCCGCAGCCCATGTCGGGCAGAGCATCAATTACCAGAGCGCCGCACTCGGAAGACGGAACCGGGCAGGTATCGGAGGGCAGACCGAAGGACTCGACTGCATCGATGTAAGGTACGCAGGTGAGCTGGTCGATCTCGGAAACGAGGAAGACGGGCAGCAGCTGGTGAGGAATACCGCACAAATCGGGGAAGCCTGCCATGATCTGACCCATGGTCATCTCGTCAAAGGTCATGAGCATCTTGTTAAGCTCCTCGCTGTTGCCGTTCTTGCGGTCAGCCTTGGACAAAAGAACGAGGTTTTCTGCAACGTAGCGGAATATATCGTAGATAAGCAGGTGGCTCATGCGGAGTGCGCGGCCGCGCTGACCCATGATGTTCTTATCCATAAAGCCGTGGCAGCAGAAGTAGGAGATCATCCAGCGGTAGTGCAGAGCACTGTTGAGTGCGGGAATGAGATCCTTGGAGAAGGTCATAAGGAGCATGCCCCACATACGAGCCCACTCATAGAAGTCGTATGCAGTGTCCTTAACGCCGCGCCACTCACGACGTACGGTTGCCATTGCGCCCTTGGCATACAGTCTGCCAAGTCTCTTTTCGCCGTAAAGGATAGCATCGAGCTTGCCCTGCTGGTCAAGTGCCATGAATGCATTGTACTCTTCCTTGATGCGAGCTGCGTCATTCTTCAGGGTGTTCTTCCAGCCGTTTTTGAAAGCTTCCCAGTCGGTCTCTTTGAACATCTCGTAGAAAATGCCGCCGCAAACCTTCAGGTTTTCCCACTGCTTCTTCCAGTCGATGTTATCTTTTGCCTTAAAAAACTTAGGATTGGGATATTTAGGAGTCTTAGCCATTACTTATTGCCCTCCTCTTTATGAATACGCTTGATCTCCAGAGACTCAACAAAGGCCTGGCAGCGAGTACGCAGCTGACCGGAGTTGCCGTTGTTGTACAGTCTGTCGATAGACAGGACGGGCCAGCCGTATTCCTCAGCCATGATGTGGCTGACGAGTGCGCGCTCAAAGCCCCAGTAGTCGCAGTACTTCATCTGCTCATAGATGATGCCTTCTGCGTGATACTCTCTTGCGAGGCGGTCTGCGGTCTCACGACGCTGCAGGACCTTCTCATCGGATATGTAACGTGCGCACTCGGAGTACTCCATTACATGGCGGCAAAGCTGTCTGAGGGCGGGCTCTTCATCATTGAGCTCAATGACCTCGCGGCCCGGAGTCGAGCCGTAGCAGTGACGGTCGGAGCATACAAATGCGCCGCAGCCTTCGATAAGCTTGGTGAGGTTGGGATCGTCGATCTCGCTTCCGACGATCGCGACTCTGGCGCGGAACCAGGGCTTAGGATCGGGCTTACGGGTCTTGAGTTCCTTGAGAGTCTCCTTCAGGTACGGGAGAATGAGTCTCTTCGGGCAGGTGAAGGAAACGAGGTTCAGTACATGATACTCATAGCCGGTGATAACGGGGTTTTCAGCCTTACGCATATCGCCGATCTCGGTGAGGATCTTGCACACTTCGTTGTGCTCCTTGACTGCCTTGCGGATAGCCTTATCGGAGGTATCGATGCCGAACTTCTCGTGCAGGTTATCCAGAACATGCTTCTGCATCTGGATTTCATATGCGTCGAGGGTATAGTCAACTACCTTGAAGGGAATGTCCATGTGAGTTACAAAGAACTTTTCCTTCGTGTTGACCTTCAGGACCTCGAAGTGCTCCATTGCGCGGTTCATCATGGAGCAGGCGTCTACGCCGATCATTGCATCGAGGAACTGATAGCCGCCCTCGATTGCACGCTCTACGAGTGCGCGTGCGTACTCGCAGGTGTAGTTGGACATGTAGTAGGTCGCGATGTCGATCGAGCCTGTTTTCGGTGCGCGCAGACGCACGGAGAAACAGTTGCCTATGTTGAGAAGTGCTTCGGGAACGTGATAGCAAGTGTAGCCAAGGCAGATATCGCCCTCAGCCTGAGCCTGCTTTACCAGCTCGTTGTCGGCATTCTCAAGAAGACTTTCGAAGTAGATCAGATGCTTAAGATCTTTCAAATGTTACACCTCTTCTTCAAAGAATTTCTATTTTTCGGAGTGCTTCCTTTACTCCGTTGAGCATAAGAGAATCTTCGGGCAGGCGAAGCACGCTCTGGCCCTTTATGTCGTTTGCGGCAAAAGCATTGTCCGCAGGGATACGCGCCACGATGTCAACACCGGGCACAGTGATGAGCTCTGCAAGCTCGGGATTTGTCATACGGTTTACTATGGCGCCTATCTTATCGTAAACGATCAGCTCGTCGGCAACGTTTTTGATCGTCGATACGACCTGGCAGCCTTTCTTGCTCTGGTCGGTAACAAGCAGCAGATGCGTTACCTTATCCATAACGCGGCGCTGGATCTGCTCAATGCCGGCCTCTCCGTCAATGACGACATAGTCGAAGCTGTTTGCCAGAATGCCGATGACTTCCTTCAGGTAGGAATTGACCTTGCAGTAGCAGCCTGAGCTTTCAGGTCTGCCGATGCCGAGAAATGCAAAGCCGGGCATTTCGACCAGTGCGTCAAAGATCTTGAATCTCGCTTCGCTTAAAAGCTCAAGCGCCTCTCTTGTTTCGCCGTTTTCGACGCTGTCAACGATGCTCATGCGGATATCGTCAAGCGTGAGCTTGACATCAACGCCCAGAGCGACCGACAGGCCGACAGCAGGGTCTGCATCTATCGCGAGGATCTTCTTATCCGGGAAATTTTCCACCAGAAGCCTTACGATCGACGCCGAAATCGACGTCTTGCCGACACCGCCTTTACCGGCGACCGCGATGATCTTTGCTTTATTTTCCAATAATACGTCCCCCCTTCAATTGCGCTTTGACATACCTTACGCATTTTGATAACAGTTTAACACAAATGCCTCTGATTTGCAAGAGAATATGCTGCTATTTATATGAAAAATTCAGGTTTTTTTGAGCGAAAAATGCACAACACTATACACTTTCAACAAAATTGTCAATTAGTTTGTTCATAAAAAAGACTCCCAGTAACAGGGAGTCTTTTTGCTATGTGTTATGCGGATATCGGATCATACGATTCTGCGGTCGCGGACCTGAGAGTCGTAGTGCTTATTCAGCAACGGGCGAATGACATAGTATATAAGCTTGTTTTCGCCATTGGTCATATACAGGGTAAAGGTTCCGACAAAAGCGAGGAATGCGAACATAGCGACTTTGCCGCCTATCTTTGCAACAGTTTTCATTATTACCTTATCCTCCTATTAATATGCGGCGCTGTCGTCAAACTCAATGAGCGTGGGGTCAAGAGGCTCCTCGCCCAGAACGACGGACATGTAGCCATTTATGCAGTTACGCATATCCTGACGGGAAACGGTACGGCAGTCTTCAAGGTCATGCTCTATGAAGATGAAGTGGAAGCCGAGGTCCCTTGCCTGCTCTTCCATGAGAGCGTGAACGCCGAGCATGCCCTTGCAGGCGATGTTGTCGTTCATGAGGACCATGTCGCAGTTGAAGTTCTTTGCCCACTCCCAGATGGCGTTGACATTGTCCCAGCCGCCGACGGCGTGGTGACGCATGGTTGCCTTCTCGGAGAACAGAGCAAGATCCTTGATTGCCTCGTCGGGATCTTCGGTGTTGATCATGTTGTGACCCATGGTGGAGTCCATGTTCAGGACGATATTGATGCCCCAGCAGTTCTGGATCCAGGTCGGGAAATCGGTGTAGTAAACAGCGGAGGGTCCCCACAGGAATGCGCGGTGACGGGTTCTGCCGCCGAACGGCTCCTTCTTCTCTTCATACGCCTTGCGCATGATCTTGATGACCTGGCGGTCGACCTTGTTGAAGTAAGGATCGGTTCCGTTTACGGATGCCCATGCATACAGACGATAAAGCGTCTCGGCAATGCCGCACAGAGCCGAATACGGGGTCTTGAAGTAGTCCCACTTTTCAAGCTCTATAGTGTTCTGCTCATTCATGAGCTTTGCGTACTTAAAGAGATTATCCCAGTCGTACTTCACGCCGTACTCTTTTTCGACGAAAGCGATGGCGTCCTTGAGCATCTGAGTGGAATACGGATGTGCGCCCGGCTCGTTGTGGATCATGGCCAGGGTTACGGGGAAGTCCGGCATGCCTATGCGGCGGCGCTGGAACATGGAGGTCGCCTCGGATGCGTTGCAAGGCATGTTGGTCGAGATCATTGCCTTACCGATGAGGGGGAATGCGTCGTCGAGTGCAACACCGGTCTCGGCCGCGCAGCGCGAGCAGACGTCGGCAGGAAGTCCGAAGGACTCGGCAACGTCGATGTAATAAGGCTCGATGTGCTGGTCAACGTCGCAGATGATGAACTCGGGCAGAGTCTGGAGGGGGAACGGAACGAGCTCTTTGAAGCCCATCATGAACAGCGGAGGCAGAACCTCGTCCATGGGAACGATGCGGTCGGTATCCTTGCCGCCTCCGAGACGACGGTCGTTGGACAGACAGAACGCAATCTTCTTGGTCAGGCTGCGGACGATAGCGTGCATGCACTTGTGTGCCGTGACCAGCTCGTAGCCGCGGAAGCCTTCAAACAGGCGGTCAATAAACATGAATGTGCCGAGGTAAGAGCCCATCCAGCGATACTCCCAAAAGCCCTTAAGGCAGGGGATCGGAGCGGATGCGACCATCATTGCCATGGAAGCGAGGTTCTTCAGCCATGCGCCGTAGTCGACCATGGTGTCCTTAACGCCGCGCCACTCACGCCATTTTGCAACGCCGGTCTTGTCGTAGTAACGGTCTCTCTGGCCGCCTACGCCGTTCTCGGCCTGCCATATGGGATCAAAGCGTTCAAGCTTTTTATCAACAGCTGCTATTACTTTATCGAACATCATTACTTACCTCCCTGAATGGACTTGATCTCCAGGGATTCGATGAACGCCTGGAAACGTGTACGAAGCTGTCCGACTGCGCCGAGGGAATACTCCTTCTCGATAGTGCAGCAAGGAATGTGCTTTTCGTTCGTGAAGATGTGGTTTGCAAGAACCTTCTCATAGCTCCAGAACTCGCAGAACTTCATGTTTTCGTATATGATGCCGTCAGCCTTGAAATCTTCAACGAGTTGGGCCGCGATAGCGTGACGCTGGTCGATCTTGAAGCCGTCCATGAAGCGCGCGCACTGGTTCCAGTACAGGTAGTGGCGGCAGATGGCGTCGAACGCGGTCTCGCCTTCCTTGATCTCAATCTGCTCTCTGCTGGGGAACGAACCGAAGCAGTAGCGGTCGGCAACGACCATTGCGCCGCACATTTCGATAAGCTTTGTGAACTCGGGGTCATCGACCTCGCTTCCGACAAGTGCAACGCGGGCGCGGAACGGGAACTTCTCTTCCGGCTCGCGGGTCTTGAGCTCTTCAAGAGTCTCCTTGAGGTAAGGCAGGATCAGCTTATGGGGGCAGACCTGGCTTACGAGCTGGATGACATGGAACTCATAGCCGGTGATGGGCGGATTATCGAGCTTGCGGAAGTTGCCGATCTCGGTGATGATGCGGCTGAGCTCGTTGTGCTGCTCGATAGCCTTGCGCATAGCCTCATCGGAGACATCAACGCCAAGACGGTTCTTCATCTCGTCAACGACCTTGAGCTTAAGCTGAGCTTTGTAGTAATCAAGGTTGGTCTGATCGCCCTTCATGGGAGGATCGATCTGGGTGACGAAAAATCCGTCGTGCTTAACGGGATTGATGAGGAAGAAGTGCTCTTCCATACGCTCCATGGTTGCGCAGCTTTCCGCGCCGAACAGGCAGCTGAGGTAGTTGTATCCGCCTTCGATGGCGCGCTCGAGAATGGAGCGTGCATAGGGGCAGGTACGGTTTGTCATGTAGTAGTTTGCAATATCGCTGGACGTACAATTGGGAGCGCGAAGTCTTGAAGAGAAGCAGCCTTCAAGATTGAGAAGGACTTCGGGTATGTAATAGCAGTTGTAACCGAGTGCTATCTGCCCATCCTCCACTGCCTTGGTGACAAGCTCGTTCTGAGCGTCCTGCAGCAGGTTTTCAAAATAGATCAGATGTTTTAGGTCTTTCATTTGCAACCCCTTCCGCTTATTTAAAATTTTTGCTTACCAGTTTCCAGTATGGTTTCCCATACCCCTTCACGCAATTATACTTTAGGTTTAGTCGATATGTCAAGTTTATGTCAAAAGTATTTTAAAATTTATTTTGCCAATTCTCAGTTCCCGAACACTTGGTCAAGGCACTGTTCGACTACTCGAACAGCCTGCTGCAAATTTTTATATATTCTGGCAGGACGCCTTCGAAATCGAGCCCGTAATGGCGAGGCGTATTTCGCTTTGCGGTGCGTTCTATCGCGGCGGTGACAAATTTCTCTGCGGCATTGAGCGCATCCTCAAGAGCCGCTCCGCGAGTCAAAAGTGCCGCAAAGGCCGAGGCAAAGACATCTCCCGAGCCGTGGAAGGTGCCGTCGAGAGCCTCGTTCATGACTGAACACAGCCGGCCGCTTTTGTTATCGCGCGCAACTATGCCTACCTTCCCCGGCTCTGCGCTGACACCCGTCACGGCAACAAAATTCGGCCCCATCTCGGAGAGCCTGTCGATAAGCTCAGTGACATACGCCATGCTGTGAGTACCGGGTCTGTATTCCATACCGGTCAGGAAGCATGCCTCGGTTATATTCGGCGTTATGATATCGGCCTTTTTTATAAGGCGGCGGAAGCATTCGGTCATTTTATCGCCGAGATTTGCATAGTATTTGCCGTTATCGGCCATAGCAGGATCGACAATGACGAGCGTCTCGTCGTTTTTCAGAAGCTCGATCGCGCGCTCGAGCAGCTCTCCCTGCGCCTCGGAGGCGAGATAGCCGGAATATATTGCATCGAACCTTAGTCCCAGGCTGTGCCAATGCTCGGCGATCGGGACTATATCCTCGCTCAGGTCGGTAAACGTCCAGTCAGTGAAGCCGCCGGTATGGGTGGATAAAAGCGCCGTCGGTATGCAGCAGCACTCAACTCCCGTTGCGCTAACTATAGGAAGAGCAACTGTAAGCGAGCATTTTCCCATTCCGGACAGATCATGAACAGCCGCCATTCTCGGCAGCTTAGGCAGTTTTTCCATTGTGTCTCCTACCTTATTATTAATTGAAATATCGCATTGATTTTAACACAGACCCGGCGCTTGTGCAACTCTATACAAAATCTGCCCAATGTATATATCTTTCAAAATTTTTAACCAAATTTTTATAGCTTTTTGCTTATAAAAAGCTATTTTTACTATAATATGTCTTGAATTTTCGGTTACAATATAGTATCATTAGGTACAATATTAATTAATAGCCGCCGGGCTGCTTCCGTGAGCAACGGCTGACTGCTTCCCTGCCGAAAGGCAGAGATAATCGATGCCGCATGGATAACGCTCGCCGGTATAGGTATTAGTATGGATCTTTGGGGGAAAGGAGGACAAAACTGAATAGCATGGTAAAATTAGAAAAGTTCAGCAAGCCTGCGCTTACCGTACTGTTTGTACTTGCTGTTTTTCTGTTTGCTGTTTTTGTGCTGAGCACCAACGCAAGTGCTGATGGAGTCGATGCCACCGCTGCGGTCGAGACAGAATCTGCTACGTCCGTCATGTCGGTATTCGAGGGTATCGGTCTTAAAAACACCGAGTATCCCGACGCAAACTTCATCAACTTCCTGCTTTGCCTGCATGGCTATGAAAAGCTCCCTGCCAATGCTACCGTGACCGTTACGGCATATCTGCCTGTTACCAACACCGTTTTCTGGCGCTCTACCTTTGACAAGGCTTATCTCACTTTCAAAGATGTGATTAACCCTGTGGGACACGGTACTCTGCTCAGGCTTCCTGCCGACTGCGTAATCAAGATCGAAGTCAACGGAGCCGACATTGACGGTTGGGATCTTATCTACGGCAGCACCGTTGAAGAGGCCATCATATGGCATCCCAGCAGCGGCATGTCCGGTCCGGCTGCCGACTATGTTCCCGGCAACGCTACATACATGTTTATGAGCAATCTGGGAGGCCACGTCGTTCACCTGAACATAGATGGTGTACACGGCGGCGATTCCGACGCGGATGCAGATGCTGATGATGATGCCGACGCGGATGCTGACGCCGACGCGGACGCAGATGCTGACGCCGATGCTGACGCGGATGCGGACGCCGATGCTGATGCTGACGCCGATGCTGACGCCGACGCCGATGCTGACGCAGATGCTGACGCAGATGCTGACGCGGATGCGGACGCTGACGCTGATGCGGACGCCGACGCCGATGCTGACGCCGATGCCGATGCCGATGCTGACGCCGATGCTGACGCCGATGCGGACGCCGATGCTGACGCCGATGCTGACGCCGACGCCGATGCCGATGCTGATGCCGATGCTGATGCTGACGCCGACGCGGATGCCGATGCGGATGCTGATGCTGACGCCGACGCCGATGCGGATGCTGACGCCGATGCCGACGCGGATGCCGATGATGACAATGATCATCAAGATCCAAAAACGGGGGATGATCGCAGCATTATCCTAATCTCAGCAATTGCAGTTGTCAGCCTGGCAGCATTCACTTCTACTTATCGCAAGAAGAAAAATAACTGATCAAATGTGGGCGATTAGTTGACTTATTGCTTAAGTGCATATAAAATAGGAATGGTTGTAAACCATTCCTATTTTTATTTGCTTGAGGTGCAAAATGAGCAGACGAAGCAGACGGAAAAAGCACATTGAACGGTCAAAAAAGCCTACCGCCGAGCAGCTTGCAGCGCGGACCAAAAAAGCCGTTATCATCGGTTCGGCAGTTGTTTTGGCCATAGTCGCCGCGGTGGTGATCCTGTATCTCGTTTCCGCCGGCAAAAAGGACGATGCGCTTGCTTCGTTTGAAAAGAAGGCCGAGCTTCTGCGCGAGCAGGTGCTCTCGGACGCGCGCCTCGACGAGATATCGGGCGATATCGAAGTGGGGCTTCCGGACAACGTTGTGTTTCTTTCCGTTTGCAGCGGCGAGGAGCGCGCAAAGGTCTTCACCGGAACGGGTGTTGACCGCAAGGCCGCATGGCTGAGCGCATACGATCAGGCAAAGAGCTTCATCGAGGAGGAAAACTACAACGCCGTTTGGCTCAAGGCCGACCTCATGAGCGAGGCTAAAACATACGACCCGGTCGAATTTTCAACCGAGCTGCACCACTACAGGCCCGAATTTTTCAGATACGGCATAGCCTTTGACAAAAACTTCGAAACGGCACTTCTGGAAGCTGAGCTTAACGGCGCCAAGATACTCGACTACGAAAACGAATGCGTTGACGAAAGCTATCTGAACACATACCTGAAAAAAGCCGGCCGCAGCACACTCTCTTCCCTGCCGGACAGCTATGTTGTTTTCAAATGTGTAGGCTGGATGTGCGACGAAAACGACGAGGTCTACGATCTCATAAGCGACATTGACGATTACGGCAGACGCAAGGTCGACACCGTGGACAAGCAGTACGCCGCCGAGCTTGTGAAAAACGCATCCGGCTTCCTTATCGACCAGGTCAAGGACGATGGAAGCTTCGTTTACGGCTATTATCCGAGATTCGATAAAACAATAGATAATTATAACATCGTCCGCCACGCAAGCACGCTTTGGAGTCTTGTTTGCCAATACAGAATGACCGGCAACGAAGAGCTTGTTCCCGTTATCGACAGGGCGATAGATTACATGGTCGAAAACGCAATAGTCGAGCGAAACGATGAGATATCGTATCTGTACGAAGAAAAGTCCGACGAGATCAAGCTCGGCGGCTGCGGCGTTGCCGTCGTTGCGCTGACCGAATACATGGACGCGTTCGGCTCGGACAAATACAAGGATCTTGCCGTTAAGCTCGGTAACGGCATACTCACGATGCTCGATCAGGACAGCGGCGAATACTATCACGTTTTGGACGGCGAGTTTATAAAAAAAGAGCAGTTCCGAACCGTTTATTACGACGGCGAAGCGACCTTTGCATTGTGCAGACTGTATTCCCTCACCTCGGACGAGAAGTGGCTCAATGCTGCAAAAAGCGCCGTTGAGCATTTTATCTCGGCCGACTATGTTCAGTACAAGGACCACTGGGTGGCTTATTCGATGAACGAGATAACAAAGTATGTCGATGACGAGCGCTACTACACCTTTGCACTCAGAAACGCGCAGGAAAACCTTGACACGATATATAACCGCGACACAACGTATCACACATATTTTGAGCTTCTGATGAGCACATTTGAGATCTATGACCGCATGATCGAGCGCGGAATACACGTTGATTACCTCGACAACGGATTTGACCTTGAGTACTTTCTCAGAACGATATATAAGCGCGCAGATCACATGCTCTGCGGATATTTCTACCCGGAATACGCAATGTATATGGCAAATCCCAACTCCATTCTCGACACGTTCATGGTGCGCCACGACGGCTACCGCGTCAGGATCGACGACGTTCAGCACAATGTAGGCGGATATTATCTTTACTACATGAGCTATGACAAGCTTGTCGATTACGGCATGCTCGAATACAGGGACAAGGCATGAAGATAAGTCTGCAAAAAGTAATAAGGATAGTTTCGCTGATCGTATTTATCGCCTGCGCTGCCGTGCTGGCGGTTTACATGATCGGAGATATTCGTGACTCCGAGTCTAACAAAAACGTTGATAAGCTCAAAGACGCCGAAGTTACCGTGCCCGACGTTCTCGATGAATACGCCGGACTTTACGCAGAAAATCCCGATACCATAGGCTGGCTGAAGATCGACGGAACAGAGCTTGACAACGTCGTCATGTTCTCACGGCACGATAACGAGAAGTATCTGCACACCGATTTTTACGGCAAATCGTCTTACCGAGGCTGCCTGTTTGTAGACGGCTGGTGCAATGTGCTGACCTCGGATAACATCATAGTTTACGGACATCACATGAAGGACGGCTCAATGTTCGGCGTGATCGTCGATTACCAGAGCGATGAGTTTTATAAGCAGCACAAATACATAAGCTTTGACACGATATACGAAAAACAGACCTACGAGGTCGTCGCCGCAATACAGACCGAACTGCCGTCCGATGGCGAGGAGGGCTTCAGGTACAACGAATACACCGGCAGCGACGAAAAGTCCTTTGCCGAATATGCTAAGTTTATTGACAAAAACAAGCTATACGACACCGGAGTTCGGATAAGCCCCGGAGATAAGCTGCTCACCCTCTCTACCTGCGCATATCACACGGAGAACGGGCGATTCATCGTCATTGCAAAGAAGGTATAAAAAAAGTCCATTGATTCCCGATAGATTATGCAAAAAGGAACAATTCACCTAATGGTGAGCTGTTCCTTTTTGGTGACCCGTACGGGAATCCTCGCCTGCGGGCGAGCCGGGTCGCGGCTCTGACATGCCCCCGGCATGTCATTCACTACCGCTCCCTTCGATTCCCGATAGATTATGCAAAACGAAACAGCCCACCTAAAGGTGAGCTGTTTCGTTTTGGTGACCCGTACGGGAATCGAACCCATGTTACCGCCGTGAAA
>ULSS01049284.1_pt1 | contig 12546 bp, 10 predicted proteins | sample 1956901 | NCBI WGS metagenome assembly ULSS01 (sample SAMEA4835714, study PRJEB28245) | human gut metagenome | biome: gut microbiome; material: fecal sample | place: Denmark | collected 2008
TGAAAAACGGGAAGATTTATGGTATAATAAGACATCAACAAATTGGAATTTGAGGAGGTAAATAACGATGGACGTATACCGTTTTATTAAGGCTGTGTTGGCTCAAGATGAGAGCACAATCAGAACCTTCTTTCACAAAGATGCGTATGTGAATTGGCATTGTTCCAACGAGCACTTTACGGTCGATGAGTTCATTATTGCAAACTGTGAATATCCAGGCGATTGGGATGGAACAGTTGAACGAGTTGAAGTGATAGGCGATTTATTCATCACGGTAACAAAAGTTTATCCCCAAGACAGAAGTGTATATTTCCATGTGGTGTCATTCATAAGAACCGCAAATGATAAAATTGTATCAATAGATGAATACTGGGCTGATGATGGAAATCCTCCGCAATGGAGAATAGATAAGCACATAGGCAAACCAATTATATAACTTCCTGTTTGCCTAACCGAACCACATACATAGCCAAACGCTATTCAGCCAAGCGTTTAGCTTATTTTTATGGAAAGGAAGGATGAACGCTATTGTTTCATGACTGTTTTTTTCGGAGCCAAGCTGAGCGCTCAATCTTCAAAAATCATTGTACATGTGTAAATTCGTTTTTGAATAAAGGGAACTGTCTTTTTAATTAGCCACCCAATGTCTGAGTGACCTTAACGACATTGGCGGTGTATATAGTGACAAAGTTTTGAGGTTTTTGAAAATGGTCGAAAATGTAGAATTGTCGTAATTTCATATTTTATGACGAACTGTTTTTTTAAAAATTTTGCTCTCGGCGACCAGAAACGACATTTTTCTCGAATTAAAGGTGCTAAAATTTAAGTGCAAACAAAGTTTTGAGCTTTTGCAAAATCGGAATTTGATTTTCAATATGAGCAGGGGAGGTGTGAATCAAAAAATGTAAAAAGTATTTTAATAGGCAAGTTACACGAAGCGGACATTTTAAAAAAGTTGAAATTTTAATTCAACATTTTTTGCACAGTATTTGGAAGAAAAAGAAAAATAATCACTGCATTATTGACTTTGTTGGATAGTTATGATATTATCGTGTCTGTAAGTAAAATTTCACCTTGATTTATAAAAACATAGAAATATTTATTGTAAGCAATAAAAATGCACGCAAAAACAAATTTGTAATGAAACGTTCTTTTTATACTTTTGTTACAAAATCTTTTCAGGAAAATAGAGCCGTGATGAAAATGTTTTTATGCTTGCTGAATGTTGCATTTGCTGATAATTGATATGATGGAAACCACGTTGCCTGTGTTAAAAAATCCTTTGATAAGAGGATATAGAATTCATGCTTATCTTTTCTGTATCATGATGCATGATCATCCGGATTTTTATAAATATGCGATTTCAAATTATCTCTGCCTTCATAATAAGCGAGCCGGCGTGGACTACTTGGACTTTCATGCCGAGAATTATTTTCAGAGGCTTGCTACACTATTTTATGACAATAGTTGGTTTGACCATTATAGTGTTGATATAACTTCCGGTGCCGAAAGAGAATATATAATACGGGTTATTGTTGAAGGACTGAATAACGGGTATTATATAATTCACGGCATTAACGAGTCACAACTGAAACATACAGTGTATTATGGCGGCGATGTGTGCAATAATATTGAGATGACTTATGGTTTTTCTGAACTCAAAGATTCGTTTTTTGTTCTTGACTATGATCGCCATGGCAGGTTTGGTGGAAACGCTGTAAAGGCTGGCGACTACATAAAAGCCGTTTCAACGGCTACGGTGCAGAAAAAATATCTGAATTTTGTTAAAGCAAAAAAAGATCTGAAGTTTGAATTTGAACCCGAAAAAGCGATTGGTTTACTTAAATGCCATGTTTGCTCGGAACCCGCGTATCCAGATTATTCTGCCTATGCGGGAAATTTAATAGGGTATAAGGCGATAGAACGTACGCTTGATTTGTCCAAAAAGAATGGTATAGATTTTATAAAGATGAGGATAATCAAAGAGCATAAGGAGATGGTGTTTCGCTATTTTAAGTATGCTTGCAACAGCGGAGTCGCCCCAAAGTGCTTCCTCGAAAGATATGCGAAAATAAAGGAAGAGATGAATAATATTTTTTGGTGCATGCTTAAAGATTCAATAACCAACGCGCCCATGGCGACTGTTGCCAAAAGAGTTAATTCGATTTCGAGACTTAATGAAGCGGAGTTTATTTGTATTACTGATTATCTGAAGTATACAAATCGGTAGGACAAAAAATGCATAGCATGAGTTGCTATATGTTGAAAACATTAAAATGAACGGAGGCAGAAAAATGAACAAGCAGGAAATCAAGAATGAAGTCGTCAGGATCATGAACGAGGCCGGAATAGACATAGACGATAGCGGCATGGCTGAAAAAATGTACATGGACAATATCAGCTCTTTGACGGCGATGAGTGTTTTTGTCAGATTGGAAAATGCGTTCAAAATATCGCTGCCTGATAAGTTTATAAAAATAGACACGTTGCAAAATGCAGAAGTCCTTTCCGATTTGATATTTACCTTGAAAAATGACAGCGGAAATTGAATCGAAGACAGTCTATGATGTTATTGTCATAGACAGCGGGTACTTTGAATCATCGAAAGATAACATAATTGTAGATGGTGTCAATTTGTCCGGAAATGGCTGTGCAACTGACATTGAAGACAAAATAGGGCATGGGACTGAAATTGTTAATATTATTTCGAGAAACAGCAACAAAAAACAGCTCAAGGTATTTGTTATAAAGACGTGCGACAGTTATGATGGCTTTGGATGTGATGTTCTGCTTGAAGCTGTCAATTATATTATCGCCCATAACATAAAGTCCAGGGTTGTGAACATAAGTATGGGACTTGTTACAGTCGATAACTATAATTATATGCTATCGCTATTTGACGTCTTGAAAGCAAAAAACATGGTCGTCATATCTGCATTTGATAATTTAGGTGCAATATCTTATCCTGCGGCGTTACCAAATGTTATAGGAATCGACTGTATGTCTTGCGGCGAAGGCAACGGAAAAATATTTTTTGTTGAAAACGGAATTGTTAACGTGATATGCATGGATACATATTATCGTACGGTTGACCACATGAAAAAGGAGATTCTTGTAAAGGGTGCCAGCTTTGCAACCGCTTATATATCGTCTTTGGTGATAAGCTGTCTGACACAGAATGATTGTTCGGACAATTATAAGCGAGCTCTGGATTTTCTGAGATCTGTCTCAAATCAGGTTGTCTGTTTTAAAGACGGAAGGACCTCCCGCTCTGTTAAAGAGGATTACGCGTCTTTTTTGGAAGGAGTACAAAAGGCAATAGTCTTCCCATTTAACAAGGAAGTAATGTCAATTGCCAAATTTGAAAAAATGCTTCCTTTTGAAATTGTTGGCTATTATGACTTTGACCTGTCGTTCAATAAAAATTGCAGAATAAGCGATTTATATCCGCACATTGAAAATGACAGGATATTGCACGGATATTCGGATATTGACTGGACGTCCGATTTTGATCTCCTTATATGTGGGCATTGCAAGGAATATTCCGATATGGCAAAGGTCGACATTTTGGACGAGACGATCAAAAAGTGTTTGACTCACGGCAAAAAAATGTATGCTTTCGATGATATAAGCGGATATTTGGGCAATTATCCTCACGAGACCATTTTTTATCCGTATTCCGAGGATTGTTGCAAGGGCAATAATTATTTCGGCAAACTGAGAGTCTTATCTACGCCGGTTCTAGGCGTTTTCGGAACGAGCTCAAAGCAGGGAAAATATACTCTTCAGCTTGGCATCAAGTCATTGATGGAAGAGGAGGAATATCGAATCGGAGGAATCGCCACAGAGCCTTCGGGATATCTTTTCGGGTATGATTATGTGCATGCAATGGGTTATGGCGGGACAATAAAAACAACGACAATTGAGTCAGTTCGTCTTTTGAACGAAGCACTGTGGAATGCCGAAAAGGACGGATGTGACTTGCTTATGGTCGGAAGCCAGGCGGGAACTGTTCCGTACGACATTATAAACATAAATAACCTTTTGTTCAATCAATACGATTTTCTTGTCGCAACACATCCTGACGCGGTGATATTGTGCGTTAACTTGTTTGATACCGAAGAGTACATTGTTCACACGATCAATTTCATAGAGAGCATAGGTTATTCAAAGGTAATAGCGGTTGTCGTGTTTCCGGTCCTTAATAAAAACAATTTCTCAAAAGACCAAAATCTTTCCTCGTCAAGTGAAACCGAGGAATTTATAAAAATGCTCAAAGCAGATCTGAAGCTGCCGGTAATTATCAACGATTGTTGTAATTACGGGCTATTAGTATCTATAATTAAAGAGTATTTCGGTAGTGACTGATTTACAAGGAGGATAAAATGCATTCGATAGCAAACAATGTGGTTGAATATGAAAAGTTTGATGGGACATTGATACTTTTTAACACCGCCAATGCAAAATACATATGTGTAAGTCCGGACATGCGTGGTATATTCAACACGGTTTATCATGAACTATCCGCAAACTCGGATATTGAGAAAAAAATAATGAAAAGATTGATTGATGACCAATTTGTCGTTTGTGACAAAGAGGCTTCGGATAATTCTACCAAAGACATCGGCAACGGCAAGGTGCTTCATCTTACAATTATGCCAACTGAGAACTGTAATTTCAGATGCATATACTGTTTTGAACACCACAAAACCAACTTTATGTCTCAAACAACCCAAGACGCGCTGGTTGAATCTGTGGACAAAATAATTGATGGTTATGAATCACTGTTTGTAAATTGGTATGGTGGAGAGCCACTGCTATACATACCAACGATAGAATATTTAAGCAAAAAATTGATGGGCATATGTAGCAAAAAGAAAAAATCGTATATGGCATCAATGACCACAAACGGGTATAACCTGACCTATCCTACCTATCTGAAGATGCGGCTCTGTAATATAGTCAGTTTCACAGTCACTATAGACGGAGTTAAAGAGGATCATAACCATTATAGAATAAGCGAGCTCAACGGCGGCGATACATACAGCGTTATAATGAACAACTTGAAGGAGATAAAAGAGCGCGAGAAAAGTCACCTTGTTCACTTTACCATAAGAACAAATTTTACAAAAAGAACCGTAGCCAACAAGTCAGAATGGGAGGAAATATTGAAGAAGACCTTCCTTGATGACGACAGATATAGCTATTTGCCAAGAATTGCATGGAACGGAACAGACGAGGAGTGCCTGAAAGATGATATTTTGGATGTTGCCTTCAGTGACAACCTGTCGCCTCTTGATAAATTGCCGTTGTCGGTAACCAAAGAGAACGAAACCATTGTCGATGATATCATTCCGCAATCAATTCGCAAAGATGAGCGTTTGAAAAAGAACATAGAGTCTGAACTTGAAGCGCTTGTCAATGGGTCTTTTATCTGCGGCGCTGGGTATAAATCTACAATGACTATCAATCCGGAAGGGGAAATATTAAAGTGCCAGGTTAATCTGGATGCGGACTATAATGTGATCGGGCGCGTTAACATCGAGACCGGGCGGTTTGATATTGATGCCGATAAGAGCAGGCTATGGGACTTCGGAAACATTGAACAGAAATGCAAATCGTGCAATCTTTTCCCGTGTTGCAAAGGTATAGGTTGTCCAATGAAAGTAAGAAGTCAGTCCTGGTGTAGCGATTTATATGGACATATAGTAAGACGTCTTATAGCTTTGACATATTGCCACGGTAATTATACAAGATTTTGAGGTGATGTAAAGATAATCAGACAAATCATCTTTGCTTCTCCAAAAGGAAAGGAATCGGATTTATAAGGTGAGAAACGGTCAAAGAAAACCATGGAATGATGTTAGTTTACTCAACGATGTGGTTGGGATGGATTCCTATTACATAAATAAGCCACAAAAGCTTATCATTACAACGCTCTTTAGGTTTTATGGGTGGTTTTTCATATGCACTTTATTGTCTTTCCACCTATTGATAATTCCGATGGTTCCGGTATGGGCATATTGCCTGTACAGGTTTTATATCGGACTTAAATGCATGGAAAAATACAATGTTTCAAAATGTAAAGTTGTTTTATATTCTTGTTTTGTAATTGTTGTGGAATCAATAATTTCCATATATATCAGAAAAGCAATATGGTTTGTAGTCACTCAGATACTTTAGTTTGCCAATTGCAACATATATAACATCTAAAAGGAGGAATACGATGGAAAAAAATAAGAAACTTATGAAACCGCGCAAAAATTTTGATCCCAGAGTAAAACTTTATGGCGACGAACTTGGCCGTGGGGTATGTATGCTTTATGGCGAAGGATGTTATTTGATTGCAAATTCTTGTTCGCCCGGCGACACCTATGTTCCCATTCCGGTTCCGAAACCGTAAGGTAAAAAAACCGACAAAACACAAAAATAATTAAGAAATAAACTCAATATGTTGCAATTGGCAAACTGAAGCAGATAAGGAGACATTGACATGCTAAGCATCTTAAACCGCGAATGTGGTTCTCGCGTGAAAATAGGCAGATCATTTTTATCGGACGTTGGAATTGGATTTTTTGTCGATTCCAATGAATGCCGCTTGGTTGAAAAATTTATAACTAATGACCGTAATACAATTGAGGAGCGTCAGTTGTTGTTTGATGCAATTTCCCAAGACAGCACCCTTGTTTCTTTTTTCAGTTCTCTTCGGGAAAATATTAAGAACATGAACGAATGTAAAAATAATGCCTTGAAAATTACGTCGGATATGAGTAGCGGAGAAACATTGTTTTATTCTTTCCGGGAATTTTGCTTCTTTACAGAAAGCATAGATCTGATATGTGATAGATTGTCAGAAACAAAAAATCCAAAATTGCGCGAATTGTTTAAAAAAGCAGATTCGGTTCAGCAAAGCGAATGGTATAAAAATGCAAAAAAGTATATGGGCGAGATGGATGAGAAGCTGCGTGATATAAGAAGTGTGACGATTGGAATGAACCTTAATGCGCAGCTTGCTCCGATTGAAGCGGGTATAATTTCGGTCGATACTGAACCGTGCGTAACGAATACGCTGTTTGATAAATTGTTCTCATCAAAAAGCAACAATAAAAATCTCATATGTATTGCTCCTTTGGAAATAAAGGAATCCAAAGCTGCAGACCCATCACTTCTTGCGCTGAATGTTCATCTTTATCATGCGCTCAACGAAATATTAAAAGGAAGTCTAAAAAAAATAAGGAAGATACTGTATAAACAGTTTATTGAGTCCTCGGAGTTTTTGTTTGAGCTTTCTGACGAGATAGAATTTATTGATATATGCAACAACTATATTTTGAGTATGAAGGCAAAAGGATTACCGCTTTGCACTCCGACGATAAGCGAACAACAGTATATTTCAAATCTTTATAATCCTGAGCTAACCTCTTATAAACGCAAAAACGAAATCGTTTCAAACGATGTGTTTTTTGACAATAACGGCAAATTGTTTATTTTGGCAGGCGCAAATAGCGGTGGTAAGAGTGTCTATTTGCGCTCTGTCGGTATTGCACAGGTATTGTTTCAGCTTGGATTACCGATTACGGCAATTAAGGCCGAAATGATTGTTTTTAACGAAATATATTCCTGCTTCCGCAATAATATAAAAGATAAGACCAGGGGCAGCTTTGAAAGTGAGTGCAGAGTAATTTCTGACATATGCAGAGTTGTCTCGGAAAAGAGCCTGGTTTTGTTTGATGAGGTTTTTTCGACGACAAGCTCTTATGATGCTTTTGTGGTCGCGCAAAAAATTATTGAATATTTTTCAAAAAAGGGATGTTGCTTGATATATGCCACACACATTCACGAGTTGGTTGAAAGTGCGCCGTCTGTGAACACTGACAAAAACGCCAAAAGCAAGGTTGACTTTTTGAGCGTTGAATATTACGGTGGTCGCAGAAGCTACAAAATAGCAAGGAGCAAATGTGATTATGGCAGTGCCGCTATGGATATTTTCGAAAAGTATAGTATGGAATTTTTACTTTGAGATTTGTGAGAGTGTGTGCGCGGTTAAAAGGTTCATCTGTCGGGAACAAAGGACGTGTGAATGATGAGAGAAAAAAGTAAAATTTCTGTTTTTAAAAATTTTACATATTCTTTGAAGATAATCTTTTCCGCTGATAAGAGAATTCTTATCATGCGGGTTTTATTGCTATTTACTTCTTTGGCGTCGTCTTTATATATAGCATATGAAAACAAACTCTTTCTCGACACTTTTGAAAGCAAAGAGGGGATTGATGTAATCGTCCTTATCATATTGGGAATCGTGATCCTTGGCTTATTAATCAGTTCGATAAACCTTATTGTTGGTCATATTTGCAGTTATCTGCTGAATATTAAACTGTGCTATAAGCTATATCTTAAATCATTTGCCCCTCTTTTTTCGGCGGATTACGATAAAATGGAATCTCCTGAATACAAGAATGCATATTTACAGTACAGAAAGTTTGCTTCGAGCTCAGTAGTTGGTGAATTTGGGGCTGTTTCAAAGATGTTGGAAAGCGTACTTTCAATGGCTGTTTTTGGAACGATGATTTCATTGCTTCACCCACTTATTGTATTCGGACTTATAATAATATCGGTTATTCATTTTGTGGCAAAGAAACCGCTGATTTTATTGCAACATAAGATGAATATAAAATTATTGGACAATGACAGAAAATTCAATTATGTAACGAACGTATCAACCGATTTCTCAAATGCCAAAGAAGTACGCCTGTATGATATGTCTCCCTGGCTTAATTCGATTACCGATGAATGTATGCTCAGACATAAAAAATTACACGGGAAGCTACAATGGCGTACTTTTATGGTCGGGGTTTGTCATCAGCTTCTTCGTTTTATCAGAGATGGCTTCGCTTACATATACCTTATAGTGTTATTTGCAGACGGAGCTTTGACGGTTGGCGATTTTGTGCTTTATTTTACCGCCATTACTGGGTTTTCCGATACATTGAACGGATTTGCCGAGCATTTCAATGAGATAAACAAATATAGTTTTCAGATTGATGAAATTCGCAAAATAGAAAAAATAAAAAGTAGCAGAAACCGTGAAATGGGCTTGCCAATTCCCCGAAACGGTATTGAAATAGAATTTCGAAATGTGTCATTCCGTTATCCGAATGCAACAAAATACGCCATAAAAAATCTGAACCTGACAATAGGGCCAAACGAAAAAGTCGCATTGGTCGGAATTAACGGCGCAGGAAAAACAACTTTTGTTAAATTGATGTGTGGACTTTATGTTCCGACCGAGGGAGAAATCTATCTGAACGGACATCCTGTGAATGAATATAACATAAATGAGTATTATTCTGTTTTTGCTGCCGTTTTTCAGGAAATAAACATAATGCCGCTGACCATCGCCCAGAACATAGCTTGTACAACTGATGATAAAAAAATCGATCGTGATAAAGTGTGGATGGCTGTCCGTAGTGCAGGACTTTATGAAAAGATATCTTCTTTGAACGATGGAATAGATGCTTATTTTGATAAAGAAATCCACAAAGCGGCAGTGGATTTTTCCGGAGGAGAAAAGCAGAAACTTGCCCTTGCGCGTGCGATTTATATGGAACGTCCGTTTTTAGTGTTGGACGAGCCGACGAGCGCTTTGGATCCGATTGCAGAACGTGAGATGTATTTGTGCTTTAATAAAATAACGCATGATGGATCCGCCTTGTTTATTTCTCATCGGCTGGCGTCAACGCGATTTTGCGATAAAATCATTCACATGGAAAACGGAGAAATTATTGAGATCGGAACGCACAATGACCTTATGAAAAGCAACGGAAAGTATGCTGACATGTTCAAAGTTCAAAGTCGGTACTACAGCGAGGAATCGGAGCATGGCGATGAGTAAGAAATTAAAAAAATGTTCACATGGCCTTTGGGATGATATGAAGGTTTTCTTCAGAGCGGTAAAAATAAACTATAGTCTTGACCCGCGATTTTTCTGGATGCAGGTTATAAATGTTGTGAGCGATCGGGTACGTCCTTTTGTGAACTCATTTTTCACCGCATTGGTTATTGACGGCATTTATCGTGGCGAAAGCATAAAAAACCTTATCATATACGCGATAATCGTCGTTGTGTCAAACATGATTATAAATCTTTTGGTTCTTTTTACAGCTAATCGGAGATATATTCGAAAAAGCATGTGGGACAAAGTGATGGCAATTTTTTTCAATAAAAGTGCCGAAAAGATGGATTATCATTATTTTGAAGACATCAGGGTAAAGGACGCCAGACGAAAAATCGACTGGGATATTCACCAAGGTGTCGGTATAAGTAATTATTCAACATGGCAAAATCTGGTCGGGGCTGTTACGACGTTGTTGACATCCATCGTTATATTATTTACGTTCTTTTCGTCCCAGACGAAGGAAAGTCATTCCGGAATATTATATTTTGTTAACACCGTTTGGGCGCCTTTAATGTTTATGTTCATATTGATTGTAGCTTTTGTATATTCAGACTGGTATGAAAAAAGCAGAAATAAAATCTATAGAGAGGTGAATTCGTTTTGGGCAGAAACATGGAGGTTAGCAAGCAAGGTCGGAGGCTATCCCACCGATACAAAGCTTTCGATGGAAATGAATATATATAATCTTGACAGTATAATACACGACAGCATTGAAGCTGCCGTGAGTAAGAGCACGATATTTCAGAAAAAAATCAACTATCGAATGGCAAAAAGAGAATTCTGCAATATCTTATTCAATTTCGCAATAAAATTTATTGCCTGCTGTTTTGTCGGGCTAAAAGCACTTTCGGGTGCATTTGGATTGGGAACTTTTGTTTTTTATTTAACGACAGTGCTTCAACTTTCCAATGCGGTATCCTCTTTCGGATGGGCTTTTGGCACCGTTAGGGGAGTTAGAAAAATATTGGATGAAGAGTTTGAATATTTGGATATTAAGAATAATATGCTAAGTGGGAAGTGTATGCCTGATCTTTATGATGAACGACATACAATTGAATTCCGCAATGTGAGTTTTAGATATCCTGAATGTCAAAACTATGCACTCAAAAATGTCAATTTGAAAATTGAATTTGGCGAAAAAATTGCAATAGTCGGTATGAATGGAAGCGGAAAAACGACATTTATCAAACTGCTTTGTCGCTTATACGATCCACAGTGCGGAGAAATATTATTGGATGGTAAAAACATTCGCGAATATGATTATAAAGAGTACATGAAACTTTTTTCGGTCGTATTTCAGGACTTTAAACTTTTTGCTTTTCCTCTTGCCGAAAACGTGGCAATCGGGAAAAAATTTGACAGACAAAAAGTTGAAAAGTGCCTTGAAACCGCCGGTTTTGCTGAACGACTTCATACAATGCCCGAAGGCATAGATACTTGCCTTTACAAAAATTTTGATGCCAACGGTGTTGAGATTTCTGGCGGAGAAGCACAAAAAATTGTGTTTGCCAGAGCTTTATATAAAGACGCCGCATTTATTGTTTTGGATGAGCCTACAGCTGCGTTGGATCCATTTTCTGAAGCGGAAGTTTACTCTTGCTTCGACGGAGTGGCTAAAGGGAAAACCGCTGTATATATAAGCCATCGTCTTTCTTCCTGTAAGTTTTGCACGAAAATTATTGTTTTTGATAATGGTTCAATAATCCAAACCGGAACTCACAGTGAGTTATTGAAAAACGAAAGAGGAAAATATAGCGAGCTTTGGCGGGTTCAGGCGCAATATTATAAAATGAATGATGAAAATATATTGGCAGGGTCGTGACAGAAAACTTGGCTCCGGAATTTTACAAAAAATAAAAAATCCCCATATAATAGAGTTTACAAGTTGCAGAACGCCAATTTTTCAAAAGTTTTGTCCGGTCTTGAAGAAGCGAATCTTGACGGAAAATATATTCTCCAGGGGCTTATCAACCTGCATGTCCATCTTGCTGGCTCGGGAAAACTGAAGAAGAAACAGTCAGACCCGGTCAAGCTTGTTAAGCTTATCACGTCAAACGCATTGATGAGGAGCTTTGGCAGAAAGCTGGTTGCGGGATTTGCAAAAACACAGTTGATGAGTGGCGTCACAACGATACGCACCGTCGGCGGAATTGACGACTTTGATACTTCTATAAGAGACGAAATAAACTCTGGAAAGAGGATCTGCCCGAGAATACTAGCGTCGAACATGGTGATTTCCGTGCATGGCGGGCTCGCTTGCTTATGAGGCGTCATCTCCCGAGAAAGTAGCAAACTATGACTGGTTATCCAAATACCCAACTGCAAGGCTGCCCTCTCAAAATTACATCATTTGGATTGAATCCAGGTAATCGATACAAATATTGTTACAAGAGAAATCGTTCGCGTGAAATATGAATTCTAATAAGAAATTCAACAAGATGAATGGCAAAACAATTTTTGAGACTAAAATCTAAGACCGTACGGGTACATGAAGCACGTAAGACGTCTGTATACTTTATTCTCGACCAATGATTATTCATATTTTGAGAATCAAAATACATAAGCTCGTTTACAAGCATGGTTCTGCAAGC
>ULSS01018240.1_pt1 | contig 12488 bp, 11 predicted proteins | sample 1956901 | NCBI WGS metagenome assembly ULSS01 (sample SAMEA4835714, study PRJEB28245) | human gut metagenome | biome: gut microbiome; material: fecal sample | place: Denmark | collected 2008
TCAACGCCCAAGGCTGACGGTGTCAGCCTTGGGCGTACTTTTTGCGCTTATAATTCGTAGGTACGAACCACTTCCGTGGGGCCTTCCAGCAGAAGGGAGGTAACGACACCGTTCCCGCCGGAGACGGTGTATTTCAGGGTGCCCCCACGGCTATGGGCGGTGAGGGTGCTCTCGGGAAGCTTCCCTTCCAGCCACAGCACACAGGCCACGGAGCCGCCGCCGGTGCCGCAGGCCAGGGTAAAGTCCTCCACACCCCGCTCGAAGGTGAGAATCCGCACCACTCCCGGCTCCAGAGGCTGGTAGTAATTTACATTGGCTCCCTTGGGAAAGGCCGGGTCAAAGCGCAGAGCCCGCATTTCCTCCCGGAGAGAATCCGCGTCCGCCCACAGGTCGCCTTTGTACGCAGCTACGGCGTGGGGCACGCCGGGATTTCCCAGCTCCACATAGGCAATGTCGCCCTTCCGGTGCAAATCCAGAACGCCGGGATTATTCAGCTGCACCCGGTAGGTGTTCTCGTCCAGCCGCTCCCCCGGCACCAGACCGGCATCGGTCTCCACCACCATGGTCTTTCCGGCAATGCCGTGGTCATAGGCGTAGCGGCAGATGCACCGGGCACCGTTGCCGCACATTTCGCCACGGGAGCCGTCGGCATTGTAAAAATGAAGCCGGAAATCGGCTTTCTCGGAGTCATCCACTGCCATAAAGCCATCGGCGTGGGTAAGTTTACATAACTCGACAGCCAGCTTGGCAAAGTCCGGCTGCTGTCCCCGGGCATCCATGACCATGAAATCATTGCCCGCGCCGTTCATATAGGTTACTTGCATGGTTTTCGCTCCTTTACTGGTTCAGAATGCTTTCCATGTTGTAAAGCCCTGCGGGTTTTCCCAGCAGGAATCGGGCGGCATCCACCGCACCGTCTGCCAGCATGGCCCGGGTAACGGCCTCATGCCGCAGGGTCAGCTGCTGGGTGCCGGTGTGAAGAATCACCTCGTGCATTCCCACCACGCTTCCCATGCGCAGGGCGGAAATGCCGATTTCCTCCTTGGTTCGCTTGCCCTCGCCGGAGCGGCCGCAGTTGGCCCAGGCGTTGGGCCGCACCTCCTTGACGGCATTGAACAGCATCAGCGCCGTGCCGCTGGGAGCGTCTACCTTCCGATTGTGGTGAGCCTCCACGATCTCGATGTCCGCGTCCGGGAAATACCGGGCGGCATCTTTTGCCAGACGGCAGAGCACCGCAATGCCCAGGCTCATATTGCCGCTGTAGAATACGGGAATTTCCTTGGCGGCGGCAAAAATCAGAGCCTTCTCTTCCTCGGTGTGGCCGGTGGTGCCGATGACGGCAGCCGCCCGGATTTTCTTGGCATAGTCCAGCACGGCGGAAATGGCGGAGTGGTGGGAAAAATCAATGACCATGTCCGCATCCAGGGTTCCCAGTTCGTCAAAGGTTCTGGCGGCTCCGTTTCTTCCGTCAATGCTGACCCGGCCTACCACTTCCTCTTTCAGAATGCCGCACAGCAGAGTGCCCATGGCGCCGTTGGCACCGCAGATGACCGCTCTCATACGGCAATCCCCAGCTTTCTCATTTCCTCGAAGAGCACTGCCCGGTTCTGCTCCTCCATGGAAGTCAGAGGCAGGCGCAGCGCGTCCGCGCCGAAGCCCATGGCGGCGGTGGCGGCCTTTGCGGGAATGGGGTTGACCTCGCTGAACAGGGCGTTGATGAGGGGCAGCAGATCACACTGCATTTTCGCCGCGGCGGCGTAGTCTCCCCGCAGGCAGGCATCGGTCATGGCCACGGACTGCCGGGGGGCCACGTTGCTGAGCACGCTGATGGTGCCCTTGGCTCCCATGGCCATCATGGGCACGGTGAGCCCGTCCTCGCCGGAGTAGACGTCAATTTTGTCCCCGCACAGGTGCATGATCTCAATCATCTGAGCCAGGCTTCCGGTGGCCTCCTTGATGGCGGCAATGTTGGGATGCTCGGAAAGCTTCGCCACGGTCTTGGGCAGCAGATTGCAGCCGGTGCGGCCGGGCACATTGTAGAGAATGACGGGCAGGGTGCTCTCGTCAGCCACGGCGGTGAAATGGGTGACAAGACCGTTCTGGGTGGCCTTATTGTAGTAGGGAGTGACCACCAGAATGGCATCCGCCCCCACCTGACAGGCGTTGCGGGTGTTGTGCAAAACGTGCTCGGTGTTGTTGGTGCCGGTACCGGCAATGACGGGAACCCGTCCGGCCACCTTCTCTACGGTGTAAGCGATGACCTTCTTCTGATCCTCCGGCTCGATGGTGGCGTTTTCGCCGGTGGTGCCCATGACCACCAGGCCGTTGATGCCGGAGTCGATCTGAAATTCCACAAAGCGGCTCAGAGCCTCATAATCGATGGAACCGTCGGTGTGCATGGGGGTGACGATGGCAGTGGCCATTCCGGTAAAAATCGTGTTTTTCATAGCGTTTCTCCAAGTGTCACAGGGTGAATTGATTGAAATATTCGTACAGCGGGGTCAGAGCCTCAAAGAAGCCGGAAACCTCCTCTTCCAGCTGAGAGCCGAAGAGCCTGTTGCCGGGGGCGATTTCCCGGGTGCAGCCGATCTGCCCCTTCCAGGCGAAGTAGGGGATAAGCGCCGGATTGTCCGTAGGCTTTGGCCGCTTGTAGCACTCGGCCGTGACGGGCTGGCCTACGGCGGCCTCGGTGTCGGAAATCAGCTTCAGAAAATCGTCGGGCTTTGCGGAAATATTCCGGCGGAAATCCTCCAGCATCGACGTCCGGGGCTTCCAGTAGAAGAAGCCATAGTTGGCTCCCTCGGGATTCAGCTCGAAGTACAGGCAGGGGTTTTCCGCCCACCAGTCCACGTCCCGGCGGATGCACAGCCACAGGCTTTCCTTGTAGGGGGTGGGCGGGTGCATCCGGGCATCCCGGTAAATGCGGCTGACCTTCAGCAGGTTTCCGGGGCGCTCCAGAAAGGGCTGGAATACCGCCTGACCCAGCTCCTTCATAGGCTCGTACAGGGTGCGGACGTAGTCACCCTTGTGCTGGGTGAACCAGTCCCGGTTGTTGTTCATGCGGATTCCCCAGAGGAAATCCATGGTTTCGGGGGTAAAGCCGGTAAACATAGGGTTGCGTTCCTTTCAGCGCAGAATCATGCCGGTATGAGACTCTGCCGGTCTGCGGGTTTTGTAAATCACCTGATACATCTGCTTCAGGGGAATTTCCCGGTCGGGAATCTCAAAGGCATAACGCTCACAGGCGTTGAGTATTTTGGTGTCCTGGTATTGAATCTCCCGGGGCAGCCGGTGGTCATAGGAGGTATGGACGTGGCCGTGCACCAGGTAGGCAGGGTGATATTCATCCAGCAGCTTCACCAGAGCTTCAAAGCCCCAGTGAGCCGGATCCTCCGCGTCTCCCAGTCCTGCCGGTGGGGCGTGGGTGACCACGATATCCACGCCGCCCAGCCGCTTCAGCTTCCAGGAGAGCTTCTGAATCCGGCGGTGCATTTCCCGCTCGGTGTACTGATGGGCGCCGGGGTGATACCGGCGGCAGCCCCCCAGTCCCAGAATGCGGATGCCGTTATAGACCACGATGTGGTCGTCGATGCAGTCGCAGCCCTCCGGCGGATGTCGGTCATAGCTTGTGTCGTGATTGCCGTGGACATACAGCACCGGGCACTTTGCCATGGTGACAAGAAAGCTCAGATAGCTGGCCTTCAAATCTCCGCAGGACAGAATCAGGTCGTAGCCGCTGAGCCTGCCCGGGGTGTAGTAATCCCAGAGGGCAGGGCATTCCTCATCGGAGATGGCCAGTATCTTCATGGCTCGGGGCCTCCTTTTCCGGCGGGATAGAATCCCGGTAAATGCCCAGCTGGCGCACCATCCGCTGGGAGACGGGAAGAATATCCTCAAAGGGCGGGATGGAGCCGGCGATGTTGCTGCAAAGCCAGTCCATGTGCAGCACCTCCGTGGGGGTAAAACGCTTGGTGCCGTCGTTTTTCACGGTTCCGTCCTGGGCGATGATCTTACGGGCGAAGGGATCGATGAAGCCCTGCTCCATGCCGGTTTTCAGAAGGTTTGCCAGCTGCCGGACACCCTCCGGAAGCTTGTCGGACAGGCCAACGCCGATGACACCGCTGTCCATGCCCAGCCAGTAGTTCAGGGCGGTGGTGTCCGCCTTGTCCCGCTTCCAGCCGCCGGAGAGAATGCTGCGGATGACGAACTCATAGAACTTGCCCCAGACCCACACGGGACTTGCCAGGGGCACCAGATCGCCCCGACTGTCCATGAGATAAGTGCCGTAGCTGCAAAAATCCAGGTACATTTTCGATTGGGTGGGGGTGTCCCGGTTGGATACCACCCGGATGCCGTCGGCCAGGAAATCCGCCTGGGGCATTCCGGCCACGCAGGACCAGCGCAGCTCAATCTGGGCACGGGGATTGGTCATCAGAGCACCCAGGGCGAAAGCGTTGATGGAAGCGGGCACGCCGAAAATGGGGTAGGAGGCAATGTAGCCGATGCGATCGTCCCCCGCCATGGCACCGGCAATGGCGCCGGTGATGAACTTGGCCTCATAAATTCGTCCATAGTAGGTGCGGATGCTGGAATAGGCCTGATCCACGGAACAGTTCAGGAACCGAACCTTGGGATATTTCACCGCGGCCTTCAGGGTGGCGGTGCACAGGGGAGGCGCGGTGGTGAAAACCACCTGGGCCCCTTCGGCCACAGCCTGCTCGATTTTCTGCTCGGCGATCTCCGTGGTGTTGGCATCGTAATAGCTGCGCACCAGAATCCGATCACCAAAGACGGACTCAATATGGTTCCGGCCGTCCTCGTGACCCAGCACCCAGGCGCTCTGGGCCGGGTTCAGCTGGTGGATAAGGGCCACATGCAGCACGTCGATACCGGAAACCAGCCGGCTGACGATGCTGGCCTTGGTCTCGTCCTCGGCCTTGGTCTGCACCCTTACGGAATCGTCCTTGGAAGAGGCCACCATGTCCTCCCACAGCTCGGCGATGCTCTTGCGCAGATCGCCGGTGGTGAGCCGACCCAGATCCTTGTAGGGGTACAGTGCCAGCCACAGAAGCAGGGCCTCACAGGGGAGCACGTCCTCCTGCCGGGTGTTCAGGGAGAGAAACGCGTCCCGGAAATAGTGGAAGTAGGCGTTGAAGGTACGCCGCTCGTCCTCGGTCCATACCTCGTCCCCCTTCTTGCCCAGGTAGCCCAGAAGCTTGGCGTAGTCCCCCGGACGGCGGAACTGGATGGTGTACAGGTGGGATACCTTGTAAAAATCCAGAAATTCGTAGTAGGCTCGGATTCGGGGATCCTCCGAGGGGGCGGGCATGACCCGGCGCACCTGTCCGGGAATCCGGGGAGCACCGAAGCAGCGCAGGACGCTGACCCGCTTGTTCCCCTCCTGGACGTAGAAATTGCCCAGGTATTCGTAGCAGACAATGGGGTCGGTGATGCCGGTTTCTCCCAGATGGGCGGCGCACAGGTTGATCCACTTGGCGGCAAATTCCGACTTGGGATCCAGCAGCGGGTGGAAAGAGGGAGTGAAGGCGGCAATTCGCCCGGCGGATTTGGTACCGATGATCCGCTCGGAGGGAATCTCTATGAGCCCTACGTCCACCACCGTGTGGGCACCGTTTTCCGGCAGCAGCTCGTCCAGAACCGCCGGATGGGTGGGCTTCCCGGCGGCGGTCAGCTCCCGGAACTCCTTCTGTCCGGCCCGCAGTGCCTGGTTGTATTCATCGGTTGCAAATTGGATATTCATGGCAGCCTCCTGTTGTTCCGGATTGACTTCCTTATGTATTCTATATCATATCGCATTTTCGGGATTTTTTCAATCCATTTCCGCTTTTGAGCGAAAAATGTTCAAAAAGAAAGTGAGACTGCCGCAAAATGATCTGCGACAGTCCCACAATGAGTATTTTTGCCCCTGGATGTTACCAGGACAGCATATTCCGGAACAGCTCCATATAACGGGCGGCGGGAACGTCCCAGCTGAAGTCGGTTTCCATTTCCTTCTTCTGCAAAGCCCGCCAGCCTTTCTGATCTGTGTTGTACAGATGCAAAGCCCGCTGGATGGAGGCGAAGAAATCGTCGGCGTTGTAGCTCTGGAAGGTGAAGCCCAGGCCGCCCTTACCGTCTGCGTCGCAGGGAGGCACGGTGTCCTTCAGGCCGCCGGTGGCGTGAACCACGGGTACGGTGCCGTAGCGCATGGCGTTCATCTGGCTCAGGCCGCAGGGCTCGCTCTTGGAGGGCATCAGGTAGATGTCGCCGCCGGCATAGATCCGGTCAGCCAGTCCCAGGTTGAAGGTAATCTGAGCGGAAACCTGCTCCGGCAGCTGCTTGGCCAGATCCCGGAAGAAGTTCTCGTACTGAGGCTCACCGGTGCCCAGAATCAGCAGCTGGGCATTTTCCTCCCACATGAGCCGCCGGGCGATGTAGCACAGCAGATCCAGACCCTTGTGACCGGCTAGTCTCGTAACCATGACCATCAGGGGCACGTCCGGGGCTTCGGGCAGACCGACCTCCTTTTGCAGGGCGGCCTTGCACTTGGCCTTGCCCTCTACGAAGGTTTCGGAATTGAAGTGGGCGGGCAGAGACTTGGAAGTCTCGGGATTGAAGGTGTTCACATCAATGCCGTTGGTAATGCCGGTGAGCTTCCAGGCGTTGCTGGCCAGAATTCCGTCCAGACCGTGGGCGTAGTAGGGATACATCAGCTCCCGGGCATAGGTCTCGGACACGGTGGTGACGAGATCGGCGGTTTCAATAGCACCCTTCATCACGTTGACGGAGTTGTTCATGTCCAGGGTGGGACGGTACTCCCAGGGCAGCGCCAGCATATCATCGAAGAAGGAGCTGTTGGCCCAGCCCTGATACTCGATGTTGTGGATGGTGTACATGCACCGGGTTTTGTCCAGCCGGTCATGATAGACCGCCTTCAGGTACACGGGAATCAGACCGCACTGCCAGTCGTTGCACTGGATGATCTCCGGGATAAACTCGATGGCCAGCATGGCATCCAGACAGGCTCGGGAGAAGAAGGCGAAGCGTTCGCCGTCGTCCATGTCGCCGTAGATGGCGCCGGTACGGGCACCGAAATAGTATTCGCTGTCCAGGAAATAGACCTGAACCTTATCCGCCCGGTTCGTCAGCTTCATGACGGCGCAGTACTGCTGCCGCCAGCCCAGGGACACCCGGAACTCGGCAATCTTTTCGGTGATGTAGGCGGTGTTGGATTTGATTTTGTGGTAATAGGGCAAAAACAGGGCGACTTCATTGCCCTCGATCCGGGACAGGGCGGCGGGCAGCGCCTCCATCACATCTCCCAGACCGCCGGACTTGCAGTAGGGCGCGCCCTCGGAGGCGCAGATAGCAATTCTCATACAGTTTCTCCTCGCTTGACGATGACGGGGTTCTTCTTGGTGCCGATGAGCTTGGCACCGGGGGTAACGGTGACGTTCTTATCCAGAATGGCATACTTCAGCTCCGCACCCTCGCCGATGACAGCATCGTTGAAGAGGATGCAGTTTTCCACCTGGGCATCCTTGCAGACGGTGACGTTGCGGAACAGAACGGAGTCCTTGACCTCGCCCTCCAGCATACAGCCGTCGGCCACCAGAGCGTTGTCAATCCGGCTGTCCTCGCCGTAGTAGGTGGGAACACGGAAGCGCACCTTGGTATAGATGGGGTGACGGCCGTTGAAGATATCCGCGCGGATATCACCGTTCAGCAGAGACAGAGAATGATTGAAGTATTCCTCTACGGACTCGTTATACATGGCCACGCCCTCGAAGGGGAAGGTGTTCACGGTGACCACATTGCGCTGCCAGCCGCCCATGACCAGATCCCGGTCCATGTGGAACTTGTCCCGGGCGATCATCTCCTTGACGGAGCGGATCAGGAAAGCCTTGTCCAGGACGAAGATATCCATGGAGGAAACGTAGTCCGCGGGAGCAGCGTAGTCTACCATCATGTCGGTGACCTCACCCTTGTCGTCCACCTTCAGAGCCAGGTCGATGACCTTCTCGCCGTTGCAGATGCCTGCCTTGGTGACCACCGTCACATCCTTGCCGGAGGCAACGTGGGCACTGAGCACCGGGTTCAGGTCGATGTTGGACAGGATGGCGGAGTCGGTCATGACCACCAGCTCATCCCCGGCACCGCACTCCAGGAAGTCCATGGCGTTGGACAGGGACTCCAGCTTGCCCCGGTAGGTGTGGGTGGAGGACTGGGCATAGGGAGTCAGAAATTCCAGACCGCCCTCCTCCAGCTCCAGACCCCATTCCTCACCGTCGCCGATGTGGTTCATCAGGGACTGGTAATTGTGCCGGGAGATCACGCCCACATGGCGCACACCTGCGTTGCTCAGATTGGACAGGGCAAAGTCCACCTGGCGGTAGCGGCCGCCGAAGGGCAGAGAGGCCATGGTGCGCTTGTCCGTCAGCTCACCCATGTCCGCGTCATTGGTAAAGATAATACCCATTACGTTCATTGTGGTATCCTCCTATTTACAGCATGTCGCCGGGCCTCAGCACGGCATTGGCTTCGACCACAGCGCCCTTGGAGGTAACGCTGATCCGCTTCTTTTCGTTGGGGGCGAAGGCACCGCCTACCACCGCGTTCCGGCAGACCCGGGAGTTTTCCCCCAGGATGGCGTTGCGGACGATGGCACCGGCCTCGATGACCACGCCGGGCATGACCACCGCGTCCTCAATCTGGGCACCCTCGCCGATGGTGCAGCCCACGGAGATGACGGAATGCTTCACCTTGCCGTAGACCTCGCAGCCCTCGGCCACAAAGGAGTCGGAAATGACGGCCTTGGTGTCGATGTAGGAAGAGGGCAGCGCGGAGTTCCGGGCGTAGATGGTGGAACGCTTATTGCCCCGGAGCTGGAAGGCAGGCTCCTTGCCCAGAAGCTCCATGTTGGCCTCCCACAGAGAGTCGATGGTTCCCACGTCCTTCCAGTAGCCGTCGAAGGGATAGGCCATCAGCTTGTGGCCGGAGGTCAGCAGCATGGGAATGATGTTCTTGCCGAAGTCGTTGGCGGAGTTGGGGTCGTCCTCGTCGAACATCAGCGCGTCCCTCAGAACGCTCCAGGTGAAGCAGTAGATGCCCATGGAGGCGTTGGTGGACTTGGGATGGGCGGGCTTTTCCTCAAATTCGTAGATGGAGTTGTCCGGATTGGTGTTCAGAATGCCGAACCGGGAGGCCTCCGCCAGAGGCACATTGCGCACGGCGATGGTGCAGGAAGCGCCGTGCTTCTCGTGATACTCCACCATGGCGCTGTAGTCCATTTTATAGATATGGTCGCCGGAGAGGATGACCACATAGTCCGGGTTGAACCGGTCAACGAAATCGATGTTCTGATAGATGGCGTTGGCGGTGCCCTTGTACCAGCCGGACTTCTTGTCATGCCGCTCGTAGGGAGGCAGAACCTGGGCGCAGGAGTGGGTCTTGTTCAGGCCCCAGGGCTGGCCGTTGCCGATGTACTCGTTGAGCTCCAGAGGCTGATACTGGGTGAGAATACCTACGGTGTCGATACCGGAATTGACGCAGTTGGACAGAGGAAAGTCGATGATGCGGTACTTGCCGCCGAAGGGGACGGCAGGCTTGGCGGTTTTCTCCGTCAGAACCTTCAAACGGCTGCCCTGGCCACCGGCCAGCAGCATGGCGATTACACGTTTTTTCTGAAAATACATGGTCACAGCTCCTTATATGATTTGATGAACGCCGCGGGTGGTCGTGTTTTCAAAACGCGGCATGCACATTTCTTCGCACCCATAACATATCATACTTTTTGCGATTCGCAAATGGACAATTTATCTAAAATATTTTCGAGACTTTCGGCATCTTGCACAATTTCTGCCCACTTGCATGGGGGAACACTGGGGATGTTTGCTATTTCCGGCCGTTTTTCCAACCATAGCATATCCAACCAGCGACCCTGCTTAAAGCCCTGCCGGGGAAATTCCGCCCGGATCCGGTAGCCGTTTTTCTCGTGAAAGCGGATGGACGGTATATTTTCCCCGCAGACCAGGCTGTAGAGCACCTGATAGCCCTGGGAAAAGAGAATTTCCTCCAGCACGGCGTAGAGCTTCCGGGCAATGTCCTTGCCCTGGGCTTCTTGGCGCAGATAGATGGTCGGCTCGGCGCACCACTGATAGGCCTCCCGGGTGAAGGGGGCGCTGGCGTAGGCGTAGCCCAGAATCCGATTCCCTTCCTCCCAGACCAGCCAGGGAAACTGCTTGGTGTATTCGGTGAACCGACGGCGGAATTCCGCCGGGGAGGGGGGCGCGTACTCAAAGCTTACGGTGGTGTTCAGCACATAGGGGGCGTAGATTTCCAGCATTTCCGGAAGATCCGCTTCCCGGGCGAAACGAAGCATCAGAATGACCTCACTTTGACGATTGGGTGTAGGGCCGGGGAGGGAAACTCCGACACCTTCATTTTACGTCACAAAAAAGCCTTCGTCAAGGTTGACATTTGGGGCCTGAGTGGGTAGAATAATATCAGGGAAACTCTGAATAAATCGTCATCGGCCGAGCAGCGGATCTTTTTCCCTATCCGTGCGGGTTCAAAACCGGGAAATACACAAAGTATTCCTCCGCTTTTGAACCCTTCGGCTAGAGAAAAATCTCTCGCTGTCGGCTCTCGCCGATTTATTCAGAGCTTCCCTAAATATTCAATGAAGGAGGTACCACCATGGATGCTGGCGGCAGCGGCAATATACCTGGTCGAAGTAGCGCGGGCTCTCTGGTGAGCCTTCTTGTGTAGATCAGATACATTGCCTCTTATTCTCAAAATTAAGAAAATAGGAGGGAAATCATGGCTGAACGTTTTGAAATTGTAGAAAAAGCAGTCCTCACCATGCTGGAGGAGAAGAAGTACCCGACTTTGCGGGACATTCTCGTGACCATGAATCCCAGCGACGTGGCAGGACTGTTTGACTGTCTGGAGGAAAAGCAGATTCCGCTGATGTTCCGGCTGCTCCCCAAGGAGCTGGCGGCGGAAACCTTTGTGGAGATGGAGCCGGAGGCTCAGGAGCTGCTGATTCGCAGCTTCTCCGATAACGAGCTGAAGGAAGTCCTGGACGAACTGTACGTGGACGACGCGGCGGATATCGTGGAGGAAATGCCCGCCAACGTGGTGCGCCGGATTCTGTGCCACGCGGATCCGGAAATGCGCCACTCCATCAACCAGATTCTGCGCTATCCCGAAAACTCCGCCGGTTCCATTATGACCACGGAGTACGTCTCCCTGCGGCCGGAAATGACCGTGGGCGAGGCCATCCTGCGGATTCGTCGGCAGGGCGTGGACAAGGAGACCATTTACACCTGTTACGTCACCGCCAGTGACCGGAAGCTCCTGGGCATTGTCACCGTGAAGGATCTGCTTCTTGCGGAGGATGACGACGATAAAATTGAAGAGCTGATGATCACCAACCTGATCTGCGTCACCACCCAGACCGACCAGGAGGAAGTGGCCCGGATGTTCAGCAAGTACAACTTCCTGGCTCTGCCTGTAGTGGACGGAGAGCACCGGATGGTGGGTATCGTCACCTTCGATGACGCCATGGACGTCATGGAAGAAGAGGCCACCGAGGATATGGAGATCATGGCGGCCATGACTCCTTCCGAGAAGACCTATCTGAAGAGCTCGCCGTTTGATCTGTACAAGCACCGGATTCCCTGGCTGATGCTGCTGATGGTGTCGGCAACCTTCACGGGAATGATTATTTCGTCCTTTGAAAGTGCCCTGGCGCTGCTGCCTGCCCTGACTGCCTTCATCCCCATGCTGATGGATACCGGCGGTAACTGCGGCTCCCAGTCCTCCGTGACGGTGATCCGTTCCCTGAGTCTGGATGAGCTGAAATTCGAGGATATTTTCCGGGTCATGTGGAAGGAGCTCCAGACGGCTGTTCTCTGCGGCGTTACCCTGGCGGCACTGTGCTTTGTGAAGGTGCTGGTGGTGGATCGGATGCTCATGGGCAACGCCAGCATCAGCCTGCTGGTGGCGGGGGTCGTGAGCCTGACCCTGGGGGTGACGGTGATTATGGCCAAGTTCGTGGGCTGCACCCTGCCGCTGCTTGCCAAGCGTCTGGGCTTTGACCCGGCGGTGATGGCTTCGCCTTTTATTACCACCATTGTGGATGCCCTGAGCCTTCTGGTGTACTTCATGTTCGCCAAGTCCATTCTGGGACTGTAAGACGGCTCCGATTCGACAAAAAGGGATTGATTTTTTGGCCGGGGTCTGTTATAATGACCCCACAACGCAGGGTTAGTTCATCGGTAGAACGGTCGCTTCCCAAGCCACAGAGGCGGGTTCGATTCCCGTACCCTGCTCCATACAAGAAAAGCACCCCACCAGGGGTGCTTTTTTCTTGCGGAAAAAGCAGGCGGCAAATCGGCAATCGACTCCCGTACCCTGCTCAGTAACAAGAAGGGGTTGACTCGTTAAGAGCCCCTATGGGTCAACATAGCCAAAATATACAA